>ERZ1370068.6117-contig-5118_pt1 | contig 73558 bp, 130 predicted proteins | sample MGYA00561227_ERZ1370068 | MGnify/ENA primary metagenome ERZ1370068 (study PRJEB38410, sample SAMEA6850437) | metagenome | study: Metagenomic assessment of the ecological functions of the soil: analysis of the soil microbiota associated with the... | reverse complement strand
AAGTTACGTATTGCTAAAATCCAATGTTCGATGTCGATCTTGCCGGCGGCGAGAGTTATCGGGATCGCGCAACTACCGACCGGGCGACTCGGCGGTGCTGGCCGATCTTCCGTGGGGACGACTGGGACTGACGATCTGCTACGATCTGCGCTTCCCCGCCCTCTATCGCGCGTTGGCCGAGGCCGGCGCCACCATGCTGGCGATCCCCCCTCGCCTTTACGAAGCAAACCGGCGATGCGCATTGGCAGCGTACTTGTCCGCGCACGCGCCATCGAAAACGGATGCTTTGTCTTCGCTGCCGCACAGGGCGGCAAACACGAGAACGGCCGCGATACATATGGGCATTCACTGATCGTTGACCCCTGGGGGCGCATCATTGCGGAAGGCGGCACCGAGCCGGGGGTAGTCGCTGGCCGGGATCGATCCCGCGGAAGTGACCAATGCGCGCGCACGCATTCCGTCGCTGCAGCACGGCCGGCGCTTTGAAATCGTGGAGCCGATGGCGGAACCTGCCCACCTGCATGTCGTGCGAGGGGCAGAATGATTCGCTACGCGCTCGTCTGCGACCGGGGCCACGAATTCGAAAGCTGGTTCCAGGATTCCGCTCGCCTACGACAAGCAGGCCAAGCGCGGCTTGGTGAACTGTCCCCAGTGCGGCTCGGCCAAGGTCGAGAAGGCAATCATGGCGCCGCGGCTGTCCACGAACTGCAAAAAGCAGCGCGCGCCCATCGAAGCCGCCGGCTCCCGCGGCGGACGCTCGCGGCCCCGGTGCCGGCAGCGCCTGTCGCAATGATATCCCCGCAGGAGCAGGAATTTCGCTCCAAGCTCAAGGAATTGCGCGACCACCTCACCAAGAACGCCGACAATGTTGGCGCGAAATTTCCCTGAAGAAGCGCGCAAGATGCACTACGGCGAAATCGAGCACCGCTCGATCTATGGTGGTCGCGTCGCCTGAAGAAGCTAAAGAGCTTTCCGAGGAAGGCATCGAATTCCACCCGTTGCCGGTTTTGCCCGACGAGCGGAACTAGTGCGGCCACACCAGTAGCGCGACACCAATCACAACCAGCACGATCTCTAGAGCGTCGCGCTGCGATGGTCGGCTGCTTGAACACGAAACGCGTCACCCCCTTGCGCGAACAGGACCTCGACCGAGGGCCAGCGTGCGCACATTGGCCGCGGTTGCGATCGCGAAGGCCAGAAACCAGAATTCCGATGCGAAGGCGCCCATGAACCCGGCGAGAAGCGACGGTCTCCGACGCCGCCGGCGATCGCCCGCAGCACCTTGGGGCTCGCGCAGCGCAAGATAAAGCGACAAAGACGCCGCCTGGATCACCAAGGCCAACCGTCAACTGTAAAAGTCGCCGCCACGCACAAAGTTCGGCAGATGCAACGACAGGATGGCCCCGCGATAGCCGATGGCGGAAAGTCCGAACAGCGCGCCCGACACGAGGCCGATGACGGTGGAGCGCACAGCTGGGCCTTTCGTCGGTCCCGCCCTTAAGCGAGATGACGATCACGCCAGCCGTCGCCAGGATGATCGCGGCCAGCTGAAAGCGCGCGTGATCCTGTCGCCGAGAAAGACCAGCCCGAACAAGCGCCACGTGCACAGGCTCGGTCTTGATGTAGGCATAGGCCACCACAAACGAGCGCTGGCCCATCACGCGAGAGCATCGTCGCCGTCGCGGCAATCTGGGTGAATGCGCCGGCGATCACCCACGGCCAGAATATACTTGGCGGCTGTCGGCAGCGCCTCGCCGGTCGCGATCAACACACCTGCGAGGAGGAGCAGCGCGAACGGAAAGCCGAAGAGGAAGCGGACGTGAGTGGCGCCGACCGTCCCGAGCGTCGCCGGTCAGTTCGCGCTGCATCGCGTTGCGCGCGGTCCGCGCCGCCGCGGCAATCAACGTAAAGACGGCCCAGAGCATTTCGTCGGTCTCTTACACAGTGATGCCCGGCCTTGCGCCGGGCATCCACGTTCTACATGTTACCTAACAAGGGGCCTCGATGGCTACGGACAAGTCGCGGCGCTAACGACAGAGCAGGTATTCCGCTACGCGGCGCTGGCCCGGATTTCCGCGCCTCGGGAAATTCGGTGATCAGCGCCCTTCTCGTTGTCGATAAGCAGGAACAGGTCAAAGATACCGGATCGTCGGCGCGCCGCCGGTACGTTTTGATGATCGACTGTCGCCATTCTTCGTTGTGCGCCTTTTTCGCCGCCTCGACCGAAGGCCAGGATATACAGCACCCGCGCCGGTCTTGCCATTGAGCTCAAGAAGGAAGTGCTTGCGCAACAATTCTTTGTTGTCGCGCCACCTGGGAATGACGTTGCGCGCCTCTTCGGCCGACCTGCTGACGAGTCCACCCTTTCGAGAATTGAATTCAACCAGTTCGAGAATCATTTGCCCCTCTCCTGTTATTTCTGGCGCTGCGCAACCAGCATGTAATTGACGTCCATGTCCGACGATAAGCTGCCACGCGGTCGGCGAACGGATTGTAGATCACGCCGCGCTCTCCGACCACCTGCAAACCGCCGCGCTCTATCGCGCGATTCCAATTTCGACAGGCGTGACGAACTTATCCCATTGATGCGTGCCGCGCGGCAGCCAGCGCAACACATATTCGGCGCCGACTATGGCCAGCGCGAAGCTTTTCAGCGTGCGATTGAGCGTGGCGGCGATCATCAACCCTGCGGGCTTCACCATGCTCGCGCACGTCGCGACGAATACATCGACGATCGGCGACGTGTTCAACCACCTCCATCGCTAGCACGACATCGAAGCGCCTCGTTCGCGGCGGCCAGTTCTTCGGCCGTGGTTGTAACGATAGTCGACCGTGACGCGCGCATCGTCAGCATGCGCACGGGCGACCTTGATGTTTTCCTCCGATGGGTCGGCACCAACTACTATCCGCGCCCAGCCGCGCAAGCGGCTTCGGATAGAGATCCCACCGCCGCATCCGATATCCAGCATCCGTAGTCCCTTGAGGCAGTCGAGCTTTTGGAATCGCGAGTCGAAGCGCATGCGGCGGCCTGGTCGCGGATGCAGGCGAGGCGCACCGGATTGAATTTATGCAGCGCGCGCCATCGGCCCGCGTGGGTCCCACCAGTCGGCGGCGTGGCGCGAGAAGCGCTCGATCTCGGCCTGGTCGATCGACGGTGCGTGACGCTCTCCTGCCATATGTCTCTCTCCGGTCGTCGCGACGTCAGCGGGCCGTGACCTGATTTCTGAAATCGAGCGGCGCATCGATATTTTGCAGCGGCTCGATGCCGACGCCCGTTCCGCGTATCGTGATGTCGCCATAGTTCAGCATGCGTCCCAGTAATCGACTGGTCGACGTCCACGCTTTCAACCTTATCCATGTTCATCTCGACCGTGTGCCGGCGGACAAAGCCACGCCATTGTAGACAATACGTCTGTCGGTCACGTCGATTTCCGTTGTCCAGCGCGCGAAACCACGCGCTGAAGGCCAGCCCGAGACCGAGCAACGCACAGACGATTGCGACCAATAGCGAGACGGGGCCAGAGAGCGCCACCCACCGTTAACGCCACAAATGCAAGCAGCCAAAGGCCTATCGCCGGCAGGTAGACGACCCAGTGCAAGGTCGTCGTATATGCCACGGTCTCGCCTGGTTGCAGGATTTGATCGATGTATCGCATTGTCGCGCTGATGTTGCGGTTGTCGTACCCCACCGGTATGTATACGCGCCTTTGGGGCCGGCGCTCGGAGCCTTGCACGCTTGCGCCGATCGCTTGTTAATACCTTTCGGCGCATCCGGGAACTGTCATGGCTCGACTGGTGATGAAATTCGGCGGAACATCCGTCGCCGACCTCGACCGCATCCGCAACGTGGCGCGCCACGTCAAGCGCGAGGTCGATGCTGGCTATGACGTTGCCGTCGTCGTTTCCGCGATGGCGGGCGTCACGAACCAACTGGTCGAGTGGTGCCGTCAGGCAGCCATGCTGCATGACGCGCGTGAATACGACGCAGTGGTGGCCACCGGCGAAGAGGTCACCGCCGGACTTCTCGCGATCGTTCTCGAGGGCATGGGCGTCAATGCGCGCTCCTGGCAGGGCTGGCAACTGCCGATCCTGACCGACAACGCGCACGGCTCGGCCCGCATCCTCGATGTGAACGGCGCCGAACTGATCAAGCGCTTCAAGGAGCACAGGTCAGGTCGCAGTCGTTGCCGGCTTCCAGGGCATGCACAAGGAAACCGGGCGCGTCACGCACGCTCGGCCGCGGCGGCTCCGATACGTCGGCGGTGGCGATCGCGGCCGCTATCGGCGCCGAGCGCTGCGACATCTATACCGATGTGGACGGCGTCTACACCACCGATCCGCGCGTGGTGCCCAAGGCGCATCGGATGGACAAGATCGCGTACTGAGGAAATGCTCGAGCTTGCTTCCCTCGGTGCCAAGGTCATGCAGGTGCGTTCGGTCGAGCTCGGGATGGTGCACAATGTGCGGATCTTTGTGCGCTCAAGTTTCGAAAGCCTGAGGACATCGATCCTCCAAGAACCGCCATCCGGCACGCTGTATTTGCGACGAAGGAGATATCGTGGAACAGCAAGTCGTCACCGGGATCGCCTTTTCCAAGGACGAGGCGCAGATCTCGCTCCGTCGGGTGCAGGACAAGCCGGGGTCGCCGCCGCGATCTTCGGTCCGCTCGCCGACAGCAACATCAATGTCGACATGATCGTGCAGAACGTGTCCGCGCGACGGCGCCAACGACCGACCTGACCTTCACGGTACCGTCCGCCGACTACGAGCGCGCCCGCGTCACGCCTCGACAAGGCAAGGAGCGCGATCGGCTTTGAACGGCTCGATGGCGCGACCGACGTTGCCAAGGTGTCCGTTATCGGGATCGGCATGCGCAGCCACGCCGGCGTCGCGGCAAAGGCATTCCAAGGCTCTCTCCGAGCAGAAGATCAACATCCTCGCGATCACGACCTCCGAGATCAAATTCTCGGTGCTCATCAAGGCTACCCAGACCGACCTTGCGGTACGCACGCTGCATACGCTCTACGGGCTGGACAAGATCTGAGCGATGGCTGACGACAAACTCTTTGAATTGCTGGCGCCGACGAGGCGTACGGCAGTCGTCAACATCGGCGCGAGCGACATCGGGGATGCCGATGCGGTGCTTTGCGGTGACGGAACACGGCACGCTCGCCTAAGGAGGCGGGCGGCCACTACCTCAGCCTGTTGAAACACGCGCTGCATCGATGGCGCAATCCTGCTCTGCAGCCGAGTTCGCGATCTTTATCCCGCTCTGGTGATCCGGGCGGCGGACAGCGTCCGGGCAGCCTATTGCATGGCATGGTCGCCTGCGCTCGCGCCCAGCGCTGCTACTACAGCCTTTGGCTTGCCCTTGCCTGGCCATTGGCTATAGCCTGACGCGTAAGCGCCTGCCGATCCACAATCGCGCGGTCGCTATTCGTACACGATCTGGCCGTAAGGACGCTGCGGCCCAGCCGTGACTCAAAGGACCTCAATAATGCGCGGCGCGCTCGGCGGTCCGCGCGTGCTGTTGCGTCGGCTTCGCGAGGTAATGGCCGAGCCAGGTCAGCGCGCAGGATCGCCTCGACAAGAGTGGTGGTGCTGATCGCCGCCAACATGGTGGCGGAGGTGTGCTCTGTCTACGTGTTGCGCGTAGACGGCACGCTCGAGCTATACGCCACCGAAGGCCTCAAGCGCGAAGCCGTCCACCAGACCGTGCTGCGAAGCCGACGAGGGTCTGGTCGGTCTGGTCGCCAGCGAGGCCAACCCGATCAACCTGTCGGACGCGCAGAGCCACCCGGCCTTCTCGTACCGGCCGGAAACCGGCGAAGAAATCTACCATTCGTTCCTCGGCGTGCCGGTCCTGCGCGCCGGCAACACGCTCGGCGTGCTGGTGGTGCAGAACCGCGCGCGCCGTACCTATACCGAGGAAGAAGAAGAGGCGCTGCAGACCACGGCGATGGTGCTCGCCGAGATGATCGCATCCGGGCGAGCTGTCGTCGCTCGCCCGTCCGGGCGCGGAGCCGGTCGCGCGGCGCGCGCTGCATCTCACGGGACGTCGCTGTCCGACGGCATCGCGCTCGGTCACGTGGTGCTGCACGAGCCGCGCGTGGTCATCACCGACGTCATCGCCGACGACGTACAGCAGCGAACTCAAGCGGCTCGACGCCGCGATCGCCACCTTGCGCGCCGATCTCGACCGGCTGGTCGAGCACCGCGATATTGCCGACGGCGGCGAGCATCGCGACGTGCTCGAAGCCTATCGCATGTTCGCCTACGACCAGGGCTGGTTGCACCGGCTGCGCGAGGCGGTGCATGACCGGCCTCACCGCCGAAGCCGGCGTCGAGCGCGTGCAGTCCGATACCCGCGCGCGCATGCTGCGCGCCACCGATCCATTATCTGCGCGAGCGCCTGCACGATCTCGACGATCTCGCCAACCGGCTGATGCGCGTGCTGATGGGGCCGGATCACGCGCGCCACTAGGGAGCAGCTGCCGGAAAATGCGATCGTTGTGGCGCGCTCCATGGGACCAGCTGCGCTTGCTCGACTACGACCGCAAGAAGCTGCGCGGCCTGATGCTGGAGGAAGGCGGGCCGACCTCGCACGTCGTCGATCGTGGCGCGCGCGCTCGGCATTCCGGCCGTCGGCGAGATCGACAATGCCACCGGCTGGTCGAGTCCGGGCGACGCCATCATCGTCGACGGCTCGACCGGCGATGTGCATATGCGTCCGCCGCAGGACATTCGAGGCGTCCTATGGCGAGCGCGTGAAACTGCGCGCACGCCGGCAGCGCAATACTCGCGCGCTGCGGGATCGACCCTGCGTCACCAAGGACGGCGAGAAGATATCGCTGATGATCAATGCCGGGCTCGCCGATCGATCTGCCGCACATCGAGGATACCGGCGCGACCGGCATCGGCCTGTTCCGCACCGAACTGCAGTTCATGGTTGCGACCACGTTGCCGCGCACCGGCGAGCAGCTTGCGCTCTATCGCTCGGTGCTCGACGCCGCCGGCAAGAAGCCGGTGACATTCCGCACCCTCGATATCGGCGGCGACAAGGTGCTGCCCTACATGCGCAACTATCGAGGAAGAAAACCCGGCGCTGGGCTGGCGCGCGATCAGGCTCGGTCTCGATCGGCCCGGCCTGCTGCGCAGCCAGGTGCGCGCGTTGCTGCGCGCGGCGGGCGGGCGCGGTCTGAAGCTCATGTTTCCGATGATCGCGGCGTTGTCGAGGAATTCGACAAGGCGAAGGCGCTGGTCGAGCGCGAGCTGACGCATCTGCGCCGGCACGGCCACGAGCTGCCCGGAGCGGGTCGAGATCGGGACGATGGTCGAGGTGCCCGTCGCTCCTGTTCCAGCTCGACGAACTGCTCGAGCGCGTCGATTTCCTCTCGGTCGGCTCCAACGATCTGATGCAGTTCCTGCTACGCGGCCGACCGCGGCAATCCGCGGGTGTCGGAACGTTTCGATCCGCTTTCGGCGCCGGTCCTGCGCGCGCTTGAAGGACATCGCCGACAAGGCCGACAAGCACGGCAAGCCGGTCACGCTTTGCGGCGAGCTTGCCTCGCAGCCGATCGGCGCGCTGGCGCTGATCATTCTCGGGTATCGCACGCTTGTCGCTCTCGCCGTCCGCGGTGGGCCCGGTCAAGGCGCTGCTGCTCGACCTCGACTGCCGGAAGGGCGAAGACTGCTTCTTCTGCCATGTCTTGAGCAGCCGGTCGGCAGCGTTTCCATTCGCCACACGCTCGAGACCTTTGCCGGCCGATGAGGGATTGCAGCTTTGACAGTCCTGCCGCAACAGAAAATGGACGCCCTGCTCGCCCGCCACGCATTGGTGGAAAGCGAGTCTGGCCAGCGGATTTGGCTGCCGACGCCTACGTGAAGTTGTCGCGTGAATTCGCCGAACTCGCCCCGGTCGTCGAGGCGATCAAAGCCTATCGCAGCACCGAGAAAGAAATCGCCGAGCTTTCGGCGCTGATCGATGATTCCGGCACGGATGCGGAGATGCGCAAACTTGCGGACATCGAGCGGCCGCGAATTGCAGGAACGCATGGAACCCTGACGCAGCAGGATCCGGCTCGCTTTGCTGCCGAAGGATGCGATGGACGATCACAACGCGATCCTCGAAATCCGCGCCGGCACCGGCGGCGACGAAGCCGCGCTGTTCGCCGGCGATCTGTTCCGCATGTACGAGCGCTATGCCGCCAAGCAGGGCTGGAAGACCGAAATTCTCTCGCTGAGCGAAGGCACGAAAGGCGGCTTCAAGGAAATCGTCGCCGAGGTTCAGCGGCCGCGGCGTCTTCGCCAAGCTCAAGTTCGAGTCGGGCGTGCATCGCGTGCAACGCGTGCCCGATACCGAGGCCTCGGGTCGCATCCACACCTCGGCGGCGACCGTCGCCGTGCTTCCGGAGGTGGAGGATGTCGACATCCACATCAACGAGTCCGACCTCAAGATCGACACCATGCGCGCGCAGGGAGCCGGCGGACAGCACGTCAACAAGACCGAATCTGCCATCCGCATCACGCACGTTCCAAGCGGGATCGTCGTATTCGTGCAGGAGGAGCGGTCGCAGCACAAAAATAAATCCAAGGCGATGACGATGCTGCGCGCGAAGCTTTATGACGTCGAAAAGACCAAGCGCGATTCCGCGCGAGCGGCCGAGCGGCGTGGCCAGGTCGGCTCGGGCGACCGTTCGGAACGCATCCGGACTTACAATTTTCCGCAAGGCCGCGTCACCGATCACCGCATCAATCTGACGCTGCACAAGCTGCCGCAAGATCATCGAGGGCGAGGCACTCGAGCGAGGTCATCGATGCGCTGGTCACCGAGCATCAGGCCGAGTTGCTGGCCGCCGAAGGCGCGGCGTGAGAATCATTCCGGGTCTGAAAGACGGCGCTTCCATCTCCGGAAGCGCTGCAGCTTGTTGCGCAGTCGTTTCGCGCTGCCGGAATCGAGGATGCCGAGGTTGATGCGCGCGTGCTCACGGGTCACGCGCTGCATCTCGATCGCACCCGCCTGATCACGCAGTCAGACCGCGTCCTCGAGGCCCGCGAAGTGAATGCGATATCCGGACTTGCCGCGCGCAGATTGAAGCGCGAGCCAGTATCGCGCATTCTTGGAAAGAAAGAGTTCTGGAGTCTTGCGCTTGCGGTAACGCCGGACGTTCTGGTGCCGCGACCGGAGACCGAAACCGTGATCGAAGGCGCGCTGGACTTCGTCGTGCGCAGCGGCCTGAGAATGGAAAAGGTGCGCATTCTTGACATCGGTACCGGCTCGGGCGCGCTGCTGGTGGCGCTACTGAACGAACTGCCGAATGCAACCGGGGTCGGTACCGACATCAGCCGCGCGGCCTTGCAGACCGCGCAGACCAATGTGACGCAATGCGGCTTCGAGACCCGATGCAGCCTGGTTGCTTGCGACATCGCCGCCGGCGTGGCAGGGCCCATTCGATCTGGTGGTTTCGAATCCGCCGTACATAGCCCGCGGGGCATATTGCCTCCTCTCGCGCCGGAGGTGCGGGACTACGACCCAATCGTTGGCACTCGACGGAGGTGAGGACGGGTTGACCGCCTACCGTTCCATTTCGGCGGACGCAAAGCGGCTTTTGGCAGCAGGGCGGACGGTTATTCGTGGAACTGGGCGCGGGCCAGGAACCGGCGGTACGCAGCATTGTTTACCAACGCGGGGTTGACGGTCGGGGTTGCGCGCAAGGACCTAGGCTGGAACGCCGCGTGTACTCGGCGCAGGGTTTCGTGCCATGAGCGTGTTGCATTCCCACCCGATGAAAATCGCAGAGCTCATTATTGGCCGAAAAAACCTCTTGGATTATTCCACGGAAACGACTAGCTTCCGGTCACGGAATCGACCCGTGACGGTTGCATCGCCAAGAACCCCAGAGCTGATGCTCTGTGAGGTTCGGCGCAAGGCGGATGACGAAGAGCCGACTTCGCAGAGACGGCAAACGAATTCGCCAGATACGGGTCTGGACGCTTCACCGGTTGGGCGCATCATTTTTCGAAACCTTGGACGATGCGCGTAACGAGAGGTTGGCAACGCCGCGATAGAAAACGCGGCTGAGGGGTTGCTGCGAACTAACGCGACAAAGAAACACAACGGTTCGATCATTGGCGCGGATAACGAGTGCAGGTCCGCCGCGCAATGAGGTTGTATGGACTTGCAAATCGGGTTGAGCGTTCGGCCGACAACGCCGAACAGGCAAAAGGCGATAAAAGGCACATGAGAAACGGTCAGAAAGCGCATGCGGGGACGCGGCAACAACCACCGCAAGAGCCAAAATCCGCTGACACGCGTTTACGAATCAAACGGCCCTGACGTCAAAATCCGCGGCACGGCTTCGCACATCGCGGAAAAATATATCCAGCTTGCGCGCGACGCGCAGGGCTCCGGCGATCCGGTTGCCGCCGAGAATTACTACCAGCACGCCGAACATTATTTCCGTCTCATCGCCGCCGCGCAGGAACAGTTCCGCCAGCAGAACCCCTACTACAATCAACAGCCGCAACAGGGCGCGCCCGGCGGACAGCACCAGCAGGGCATTGACGAAAGCTTCGACGGCGATGATGACGACGGTCAGCCTTTCATGGGCCAGAACGAACCGAGCTACGGCCCGCGCGAACCCCAGCAGCAGCCGTATCTCCCTCGCGACGCCCAACCATTTCCGCCGCGCGACCAGCAGGTACACAATCGCCCGCAACATCAGCCGCAGCCTCATCAGCCTAACCAGGGCGGACAGAAGGCGGGCACGATGTGGCGGCTTGCCGGCATTTATTACCGGCGGCGGTCAGCCACAGCAGAATCTCCGCGCAAAATGGTCACGACCAGGGCGACCGCGGCCAGGACCGATTTGGTATGCATCGACGCAGGCGCCGTCACCGCGGAGGCGGCGGTTACCGCCCTGATCGACCTGATTACAGCGGCGGGCATCAGCAGAGGCGCGGCGCCGCAACCGGCACAAGACGAAGGCGGCGGCGACGAGCCGACGGCAGCCAGAGTAATGCGACTCGACCGCGTCGCGCGCATGCGGTCAACTACAAATTCATGAGGCTTCGATCTAGGCGCCGGGTGACGGGGCCAATGCGCGGCTCTAACGCGGGCATCAATCGCCGCTTCTCTCGGCGCGCCGGGATCGCGCGATAGACCTGTTTGGTCGCCTCCACCAGATGCACTCCCGCAAACGGCGCCGACAGTGTCGCACCGGTGCGCTCCCATGCGACTGCCGATCGCAGGAACCAGCCGCGTTCAACCGGAGGCACGTAGAGCGCCTCGCTCCAGCCGGTCGGAGTGAACCAGGTTTCGCGCAAAAGCTGATTGATCTGGCTCGCGCGAATAAGGCCGACCATGCCCGAAGGGCGTCGTATCCATTCGCGCCCATAGGCCTCGCCGATTTGGCACCACCGCGAGCAAGCGACCTCCGGACGCAAGCACTCGCCACACCTCGCGCAGCAGCGCGCCCGGGTCGTTCGTCATTTCGAGCGCGTGCACGAGCATCACACGATCGACCGCTGAATCGGCGAGCGGCAATTCGTTTTCATCGACCAGCGCGGATAAAGCTGGCCGCGACGTCGGCCACTTCACGACGCCCTGCCCGGCCGGCATGAGCGCGAGGCAGCGCTCGGCTTCTTCGCGAAACAGGCCCAGATAAGGCGTGGCGTAACCGATGCCGAGCACGCGCTGGCCGGCGGTATTGCCCCACAACGAGCGGATGCCGCGGCCGATGAAACGGCGGGCGACGACACCCAGCCGCTGGCCGTAGAAATTGCGCAGATCCACGACGTCGATCGACATGCCAGCAAAACTATCATGAAACGCCGTAGCAAAACGCTAACGCCGCGGAACTCGCGGAGGTGCATGTTCATTCACCGGCGTGGTACGGTTAATTTCTGCTCAGAACGCTCAATAGGAACACGCCAATGCCAGCGGAAACCCGTCTTTTTCTCTGCCGATCCGATAATTTATGGGGTGCTGCTGCATGACCCGGCCAGCGGCGCCACCGCCAGTATCGACGCGCCAGAGGCAGCGCCGATCGAGGCCGCATTGAAGGCCACAGGCTGGAAGATTGACCGACATCCTGGTCACGCATCACCATGCCGACCACACTGACGGCATCAGGTCCGCTGAAGGAGAAATACAAAGTGCCGTGTCGTGGCACCGGCTGCGGAAGCTTCCAAAATTCCGGCAGTAGACGAAACCGTGCGTCGAAGGCGATCAAGGTCAAGGTCGGAACCTTGTCGGCCAATGTGATTGAAACACCAGGCCATACGCTTGGTCACATCGCCTATTGGTTTCACGCAGACAAGCTCGCATTCGTCGGCGACACGTTGTTTTCCAATCGGCTGCGGTCGCGTGATCGAAGGAACGCCGGACCAAATGTGGCACTCCCTCGTAAAGCTGCGCGATCTCCCGGACGACACCGAGATTTATTGCGGGCACGAATACACCGCTGCGAACATCAAATTTGCGCGCACGATCGAACCGAGACAATAAGGCGCTCGCCGCGCGCGAGGCGCAGGCAAAGCAGGAAATCGCACGAAAGCGAGCCGACCATTCCGGTCACCATCGGAGAGGAAAAAGAAAGCGAACCCATTCCTGCGCGCCGATGTACCCGATGTGGCGGCCGGGATAGGCATGACTGGCCGACCGCCGGCTGAGGTTTTCGCGGAAATCCGGGCCCGCAAGAACAAATTTTGACGGCAAACATGCCCTCGCCCAGCGCTCCCGAGATAGATACGCGCGCTCGGGCTCAAGCCACACCCGGAGGGCGGGCACTATCGCGAAACGTTCCGCGATCCGCGACAGGTTGAAGGCCGCCCGGCTTCCACCGCGATTCTCTTTCTGCTGGCGAGCGGCGAGCGCTCGCATTGGCACCGGATCGACGCGGTCGAAGTCTGGCACTATTACGCCGGCGCGCCACTAAAGCTGGAAGTGGTCGATGGATCCAAGGAAGAGATCTTCCGCCTGGGCGCCGACATCAATGCGGGCGAAGTACCGCAGGTGACGCGTGCCGGCACGCGCTTGGCAGGCCGCGGAAAGCCTCGGTCCACTGGACACTGACCGGTTGCACGGTCGCGCCCGGTTTTTCGTTTGACGGATTCGAGCTGGCGCCGGCCGACTGGTCACCGCGCAGCCAATCGCAATGATAAATTTCTGCGCGTGCTACTTGCGGCCATTGCTGCGCATGCACGCCAGATAGCCCTCAAGAGCGCGACTCTTGTGGATCTTGAGGCCGTCTCGCCTGAAGTACTTTGGAAATGCGACTCGACCGCCATCAAGCGTCTGAGTTGTTTCGCGACCTTCGGTTGGGCGCAGCTTCAGCCCTTCGCGCTTGACCCCGCTCGGTGGCGGAATGATGTGCCCGCCGTTCTGAACGGCGCATCCACAGGCGACCTTGTCGAAGACATCCTCGCAACGTGCATCGACATCCTGTGCGGCAACCAGGTATCGCCGTTACCGGCGCGAAACAAGCAGATGGCCACGATCGCTATGAAGATTTCTTCATGGATCTGTCGGCTGAGCTAGACGAAATATTGCCCACCGTTCGCGCTCAACGTCGCGCCGGTGATCAGGCCCGCTTCGTCGGACGCGAGGAACACCACGCAGCGCGCGATTTCCTCGGGCTCGCCCAGACGGCCAATCGGGATCTGCGGCAGGATCGATTTCTCCAGAACGTCCTTCGGCACGGCCTGCACCATTTCGGTGTTGATGTAGCCGGGGCAGATCGCGTTCACCGTGATGCCGGATCGCGCGCCTTCCTGCGCCAAAGCCTTGGTGAAGCCGAGTTCGCCCGCCTTTGCGGCCGAGTAATTGGCCTGCCCGATCTGGCCCTTCTGGCCGTTGATCGAGGAGATGTTGACGATGCGGCCGAACTTGCGGTCGCGCATGCCCTCGATGAGCGGCCGGCACATGTTGAACAGCGAACCGAGATTGGTGTTGATGACCGCCGTCCATTGCTCAGGCTTCATGCGGTGGAACATGGCATCGCGGGTGATGCCGGCATTGTTGACCAGCACCTCGACCGGCCCGACTTCGCCTTCGACCTTTTGATGCCCTCGGCGCAGGCGTCGTAGGACGACACGTCCCACTTGAAAACGCGGAATGCCGGTCTCGGCCTTGAACTTCTGCGCGGCCTCGTCATTGCCGCCGTAATTGGCGGCGACCTTGTAGCCGGCTGCCTTCAAGGCCTTGGTGATTGCAGCCCCGATTCCACGGGTTCCCCCGTTACCAATGCAACGCGCGCCATGGGTTCGCTCCCTCAAGCCATCTTCTGAAACATGTTCTAAACATCATGGCCGGGACAAGCCCGGCCATGATCTAAATCAATCGCCGAACCGGCTACCGCTCGACGCACATGGCAATGCCCATGCCGCCACCGATGCAGAGCGTGGCCAGCCCTTTCTTGGCATTGCGCTTCTGCATTTCGTAGAGCAGCGTCACCAGTACGCGCGCGCCGGACGCACCGATCGGATGTCCGATCGCGATCGCTCCGCCGTTGACGTTCACCTTGCTGGTGTCCCAGCCGAGGTCCTTGTTGACCGCGCACGCCTGCGCGCGCGAAGGCCTCGTTCGCCTCGACCAGATCGAGGTCCTCTTTTTCCAGCCGGCCTTCTTCAGCGCAGCGCGCGAAGCGGGATTGGCCCGGTGCCCATGATCGACGGGTCGACACCGGCCTGCGCCCACGAGACGATGCGCGCGAGCGGAGGTCTTGCCCAGCTTGGCGGCCTCGCTCGCCTTCATCAGCACCAGCGCAGCGGCGCCGTCGTTGATGCCGGACGCGTTGGCGGCCGTGACAGTGCCTTCTTTGTCAAAGGCTGGACGCAGCTTGGCGATCGAGTCAATGGTCACGCCGGCCTTCGGATACTCGTCCGCGTGTCGACCACAACATCGCCCTTGCGCGACTTGATCGTCACAGGCGCTATCTCGTCCTTGAACTTGCCTGCCTTCTGAGCGGCTTCGGCCTTGTTCTGCGAGGCGACAGCGAATTCATCCTGCTGCTGGCGGGTGATTTGCCACCGCTTGGCAACGTTCTCGGCGGTTGTGCCCATGTGGTAGCCGTTGAAGGCATCCCACAAGCCGTCCTTGATCATGGTGTCGATCATTTCGAACGAGCCCATCTTTACGCCAGCGCGCAGGTGCTGGCAGTGTGGCGCCATGCTCATCGACTCCTGGCCGCCCGCAACGACGATGTCGCTGTCGCCATTGAGGATCGCCTGGTAGCCGAGCGCGACCGCGCGCAAGCCCGAACCGCAGAGCTGGTTCACGCCCCACGCAGGTGTTTCAACCGGAATAGCGGCGGCGATCGAAGCCTGCCGCGCCGGGTTCTGGCCCTGACCGGCGGTCAGGATCTGCCCCGATGATCACTTCGCTGACGCGCGCTCCTTCCACGCCCGCGCGTTCCATCGCGGCCTTGATCGCCGGTCTTGCCGAGCTCATGGCGCCGGCAGATTGGCGAATGCCCCATTGAATGCGCCAACCGGGGTGCGGGCAGCGCTCACGATGACGATGTCGTCTTTCATCCGAAGCTCCTGTTGCGTCGAGTTCTGGGGCAGGCGGAGGTTTTTGGCACTGCCGCATCCTCGGCAGGCCACGTTGGTCTGTCAACCTGACTTGCCAGTCGAATATCCCCGACAATTGGCGCTTTTTCGGCCTTTCCGCAAGGGACGCCTCGCCACATGCGGCGCTGCCGCGGTGCCACAAAACGGTGGCCCACATGAGCGGAAATTGGCTATGCTCAAAGCCTGGGCAGGGGAAACGTGTGATCCACATGGCAGAGGAAAAAAGAGCCGGTTACAATCAAAAAGTATGCGAACCGGCGGCTCTATAATACCGGAACCAGCACCTACGTGACGCTCGAAGACCTCGCCTCGATGGTCAAGATCGGCGAGGATTTCGTCGTCTACGACGCAAAGACCGGCGAAGACATCACGCGCTCGGTGCTCGCGCAGATCATCTTCGAACAGGAAAACAAGGAAGGACAAAGCCTCCTTGCCGATCACCTTCCTGCGGCAGCTGATCCGCTTTTACGGCGACAGCATGCAGATGCTGGTGCCCCGTTTCCTGAAGCCTCGATTGAATCTCTGTCGAAGGAGCAGGGCAAATTCCGCGAGCAGATTACGCAAGCTTTCGGTGTCGGTGCATTCGGGCCCGCTCGAGGATCAGGTCCGGCGAAACATGGAAATGTTTGAGAAGACTTTCGCCATGTTCGCCCCGTTCGCGCGCGGTCAGGCGAAACCGTCGGAAAAACCGCAAGGTTCGAGCAGCGAAATGGACGAACTCAAGCGCCAGCTCGACGAGATGCAGAAGCGCCTGGATAAGCTCGGCGAGAAGGAATAGTCGTCCGCCTCGTACTGCTGCCGCTTTTGAAACTGCCACGCTGAATCATGCGCTTCTGAGATCGACGGCGGCGTTTACCAATCTAGAAAATGGTCGGATTTTTGCGTGTCACGGCGCGGTTAACGCCGCGTGGCACGCGCCTTGCTCTTGCGAGTGCTAAGAGGAATTCGCTTCTGTCCGGAATTGAAACGGTATCGCGATGCGGCCTGAAGAAAACGATGCAACGGTGTGCCAATCCGATGCGACGATCCGCCGGGTGAACCCGCCGAGACGCACGTGCGGCTGGTGTCGTGCTCTGATCGCGCCTGCCAGGCCGTCTCGGAGCCGGGACGAGCCATCACCACGCTCCGTTCCTCGCGCAGCTCGTCGCGACCAAAGATCGGGCATCCGCAAACGCGCGAACGCCGCCGCGCCGAGCCGAATGTGGCGTTGGCCGCCTATCGGGCTACCGCGGCGCTCGACGCCGTCTAATAGCCGAGCGCGCAGCCGTCCTTGCGCGGCTCCGAGCCGCCGATCAGCACGCCGCGATCCCAATCGATCTTGATGGTCTGCGCACCGCCCCAGGGCGAGCTCGCCATCACCACGTCGTGTCCGCGCGCCTTCGAGTCCATCGATCGTCGCCGCCGGCGTGCCATGCTCGACATCGGTCTTCTCGCCCTCGAAGAAAAACCGTGGAGCGTCGATCGCCTGCTGCACGTCCATGCCGTAGTCGAGCATGTTGAGGATGATCTGAACGTGGCCCATCGGCTGGTAGTGCGCGCCCATGACGCCGAAGCTCATGTCGCAGCGGCCGTTGCGCATCGCGAGTGCCGGAATGATCGTATGCATCGGGCCGTTTGCCCGGACCGAAACGTATTCGGGATGATCCGGCTCCAGCGTGAAGCAGGCGCCACGATTGGTCAGCATGATGCCGGTCTTCTCGGTGCAGATCCCGACGCCGAAGCTCGAATAGAGCGAGTTGATGAACGAGACCGCCGTGCGGTCGCGGTCGACGACCGTAAGATAGACGGTGTCGTTTCCGGGCGTCGGTGCGCTCGGCAGTTTCGACGCGTTTCTTCATGTCGATAAGCGATGCAAGTTTTTGGCTGAAACTTTTGTCGAGCAGATCCTGGACCGGCGTGCGCATGTGCGCATCGTCGGCGATAGCGAGTATCGCGAACGTGCATAGCCGAGGCGGGCAGCTTCAAGCACCAGATGAAACCGGTCGGCGCCGAGCGGATCGAGCGAGACCGACGTCGAAGTTCTCCAGAATATTGAGCATCACCAGCGCGGTGAGCCCCTGCCCATTCGGCGGAATCTCCAGCCAGGTCGAGCCCGCGATAGTTGGTCGAAATCGGCGTCGACCGCATCGCCACGATGGCGCGCGAAATCGTCCGCCGTGAGGAAGAGCCACGCGCCGCGAGCGTTTTCGCCATGTCATCGCGGCAATTTCGCCTTCATAGAATGCGCGGGCGCCCTTGGCGGCGATGACCTTCAGCGTCGCGGCAAGTGCCGGGAAACGAATGACATCGCCTTCCTTGGGCGCGCGCACCGTTGAACAGATAATGCCTGGACGCCCCGGGATCCGCCTTGAGCTTGCCGACATGCCTCTGCCAGTCCCAGACGCGACACGCGCGCTGACCGGAAATCCGCCCTCGGCATATTTGATCGCGGGCGCCAGCGCGCGGTCGAGACCAAAGCGGCCGTGCGCTTTCAGGATTGCCTCCCAGGCATCGACTGCGCCCGGCACGGTGACCGCATGAATCGAGTTGCCGATCTCGGTCAGGCCCTTCGCGCGCAGCGCCTGATCGGACGCCTTTGCGCCGGCACGACCTGAGCCGTTGTATCCCCATACCGGTTTGCCGGGCTGCGAGATACCAGGCAGAAACAATCGCCGCCGATGCCGGTCATGTGCGGCTCGACCGACGCACAAGACCGCGACCGCGGCCACCGCCGCATCCGCCGCTGTGCCGCCCGCACGCAGCGTATCGATTGCAGCAAGGCGTCGCCAGCGGATGCGAGGTCGCCGCCATGCCTTCGCAGGCAATCACGGGCGAGCGGCCGGGCAGCTGAAAATCGCGGCTCATGACAAAACCAGAACGATGATGGACCGATCAGGACGAAACGCGCTCGACGCCTTCAACCGTAAGATCTCGTTGGGCCGAACGCAAAGTTACCGCGAAGCCGCCGAGCACGTCGATGAAGCTTACGACCAGCAGCAGGAAAAAGGTCGCGGTGGCGGCTTGCTTGACGAGAATAAACTCGATCGATCATGCCGAGAAACAGGATCAGCGACAACGCGTGATCGACGACGGTGCGTATGCCGATGCGCGATCGATTTCATGATTTCGCCGCACAGCAGCAGGATCGCCAGCGCGACGAGCATGTCCCCGGCCGACATCGTCCAATCGGCCCCCGACACCATGTGAACCGTGCGAAACCACGCCGGTCCACGCAACGCCCGGCATGAGAAACGCGATGATGTTGTAGATCGCGAATGGAATCAGCAGCAGCGGAAAGCCGAGCATGAACATGGCGCAGCTTACCTTCGGCCGCCGTCGCGCTAAGCCTCGGTCTTCGCCTTCAGAACCTGGCGGCCTTTGTACATGCCGGTCTTCAGGTCGATGTGGTGCGGACGGCGCAATTCGCCTGAATCCTTGTCCTCGACATAGGCCGGGCGCTTGAGCGCGTCCGCGGAGCGGCGCATGCCGCGGCGCGACGGCGAGGTTTTTCTTTCGGCACAGCCATGGGACGAAACTCCTGAAAAAGCACGATATGTCGATTTGAAGCCGGGCTTATAGAGGAAGGCTCGCGGCAAGGCTAGTGGCTTCGACGCAGACATGCGCGGCCGCAGCCGGCGATTTTGCGCCGGGCCACATAGAGGCCGGCCAGCCGGCTGCAGAGCCCGGCCCAGGCTGGCGCGCGTTGCGGTTGCGTCGGATTGGGCAGACGTTGCCGCCAGCAATGCCGCCTCATAGCCGAGAAAGCGTCATGAGCCGACTTGCCGAAGGCGCGCCGGGCGCCAGCCTCGGCGCCGAATTCACCGTTCGGGACCCCACTCGGCGATATTGAGGTAGATTTCCAGAATCGCGCCGCTTCGGCAAGATGAGATCGATCCAAAGCGCCAGCGGAAATTCCAACGCCTTGCGTACGTAACTGCGGCCCTGCCAGAGAAACAGGTTCTTTGCCACCTGCTGCGTGATGGTCGAGCCGCCGCGCATCTCATCCATAGTCGTCGGCCTCGGCGATCGCCTTCGCGGAGTTCCGCGAGATCGATGCCGTGATGGCTGCAGAAGCGGCCGTCCTCGGCGACGATCACCGTAAGCGGCAATGCCGGCGAGATGCGCGCAATCGGCACAGTATGGCGCTCGACCCGCGCTCCGCTCAGGCGCCGCCAGAGCATGCGTCGTCGAGACCGGATCGACCACCGCGTAGAGTCGGTGTGATCAGGTACGGCAGCAGCACCAGCGCCAAAGCGCGATCAAGGACGACGATGCGCACGCACCCGCCACAGTAATGCTAGTGCGTCGTTTGAGCCCGACTGATTCACCGTCTGGAGATTAACCTATTCGATCCGCCGCTATATGCCCCACTTTGCCAGATCATCCGCAGCGGCTAACAATGCCAGGAATGAACAAGGGTATCACCGACTTTCCCACTCGGCTTGCCTCGGTTGCCGCCGAGACCGAGATGTTGCTCAAGCAGCTGCTCGGCGATGCGCCGCTCGACAGGGAGATTTTGCGGCCGGCGCGGCTTGATCGCCGCCATGCGCCACGCGGCTCTGGATGGCGGCAAGCGTCTGCGACCATTTCCTTGCTGGTAGAGACCGCGGCAGTATTCGGCGCCGCGCGCTCAGGCGCACTGACGGCCGGTGCGGCGCTCGAACTCGTGCATTGTTATTCGCTGGTTCACGACGATCTGCCGGCGATGGACGATGACGATCTACGCCGCGGACGGCCGACGGTGCACAAGGCCTTCGACGAGGCGACCGCAATCCTTGTCGGCGACGCGCTTCTGACGCTGGCGTTCGACGTCATGGCGCGACCCGAGGTGCATGCCGATCCGGCGGTGCGGATCGCTCTCGTTGCGGAACTGGCGCGCGCGTCCGGTCTTGGCGGCATGGCGGGCGGCCAAATGCTCGATCTCGCCGCCGAAGGTCGCTTCGGAGCTGAAGCGTACCTTCGACGAAAAAGAGATCGCAACGCTGCAGGCGATGAAGACGGGCGCGTTGATCCGTTTCGCCTGTCAGTGCCGGGGCAATTCTCGGACAAGCCGACACCGCCGCACGCGCCGACATCGATCGCTATGGCATCGCGATCGGCCAGGCTTTCCAGATCGCCGACGATCTGCTTGACGTCGAGGGCGACACGAAAACGCTCGGCAAAGCTGCCGGCAAGGATGCCGCGGCCGGCAAGGCGACACTCGTTGCAGCGCTTGGGCCTCAGACGGCGCGCGTGCGCGCCTCAGCGAACTGGTGACCGAGGCCGACAGCGCGCTGGCTCGCTTCGGCGCGAAGGCCGATACTTTGCGGGCTGCCGCCCGTTTCGTCGCCGAGCGGGAGAACGTGAGGGGCGAACAAGAATGCCCAGCGTCAAACGTACGCCGTCATGCGCTTCCAGCCGCGAATGATCAAGCTGCACGCCAAGCTTGCTGATCGCGATCATCGCCGGTATCGCCGTTGCCGTTGCGGTTGTGCCGCTCACGCCTGGGCGGGGAGCGCACGCGCTCGCGGGATGGGACGCGGGCGTCGTCGTTTATCTCGGTCCTGACGCTGTCTCCTGATGTGGCGCGCCGAACGTCACACATATCCGTCGCCGGGCATCGGAGGCAAGATGAGGGCGCCGGCGCTATCCTGGTGCTGTCGATCATCGCCACATTTGCCAGTCTTGTCGCCGTAGTGTTTGCCCTCGGCGGCGCCAAGCAGGCACCCCAAGGCGGCACCGCGCTGAGTGTAGTGCTATGCGTTCGCAACCATCCTGCTGTCGTGGACTTTCGTCCATACGATATTTTCGTTCCACTACGCGCACGAGTATTACGGCGAGTGACGCGACGGATCAGATCGGCGGACTGCGTTTTCCCGACGATCGCGAGCCGGACTATCGGGATTTTCTCTACTTCTCGCTGGTCATCGGAATGACCTCGCAGGTCTCCGACGTGGCCGTCACCAGCAAGGTCATTCGGCGCATGGCGGCGGTCCACGGCGTCCTGTCGTTCTTCTTCAACTCTCGTCGTGCTGGCGCTGACGGTGAACATGGTGGCGAACCTCATATGACCGCTACCATGCGGCACGCTGCTGTTCATGCTGGCGGTGCTGGCCGCCGCGGCGCGTCATCGCCGAGCGGCTGAAGACTGCACCATCGATCGTGCTGGTGATTGCCGGGATCGGCATGGCACTCATTCCCGGACTGCCGCGCATTCAGCTTGCGCCGGAAGTCGTGCTGCTCGTTATCCTGCCGCCGCTGATCTATTCGGCCGGCGTCTCGATGAGCTGGCGCGAATTCCGCTTCAACCTGCGGCCGATCACACTGCTTGCCTTCGGCTGCGTCGTATTCACCACCTGCGCCGTGGCTGTTGCCGCGCACTATCTGCTGAATTTCGGCTGGGCGACCGGCTTCGTGCTCGGTGCCATCGTCGCGCCGCCCGACGTGGTCGCACCGTTGGCGATCGCGCGGCGGCTCGCGCCTGCCGCGGCGTTTGCTGGTGGTACTGGAAGGCGAAGGGCTGGCCAACGATGCGACGGCGCTTGATCCTCTTACCGCTTTGCAGTCGCTGCGGCCGTCACCGGTACGTTCTCGCTGCCGGAGGCAGCTGGTACTTTCACACTCGATTGTCATCGGCGAGATTTTCTACGGCATTGCCGTCGGCTGGCTGAGCTTGCGGTTGCGGCAGTGGGCGCATGAGCCGAGGGTCGAAATCACGCTGTCGCTGATGACGCCCTATCTCGCGTTCTGGGTGCCCGAACATCTCGGCGGATCGGGCGTGCTGGCGACGGTAGCTTGCGGCCTCTATGTCAGCTGGAACGGCCCGCGGCTGATTTCGTCCGCCACGCGGCTGCAGGGCATCTTTTTCTGGGACTTGCTGGTCTATCTCGTGGAGGGCCTTGTGTTCCTGCTGACCGGATCGCAGGCGCGCGCGCTGATCGATCGTGTGCACGGCATTCTCAATTCGCGAACTGGTCGTTGCGACTGCCTGGATTACGCTGCTGGTGATAGCCGCGCGATTCATCTGGATTTTCCCGGCAACCTATATTCCGCGATGGGTTAGCCCGTCGCTCGCAAAGCGTGATCCAGCGCCTCCATGGCAGGGACCGTTTACGATCGGCTTCGTGGGCGTGCGCGGCGTCGTTTCTCTCGCCGCCGCGCTCGCAATTCCCTTTGCACTCAACAATGGCCAGCCGTTTCCGCACCGCGACCTCATTCTCGTTCATAACTTTCGGGGTCATCATCATCACCCTGGTCGGCCAAGGCTTAATGCTTGCCGTTCGTCGTGCGCTGGATCGGAATCACCCGGATCGGCAAGGAAGAGCAAGTCGGACGCAATACAGTCCGAACTGGAAGCGCGCGCATCGGCGCTCGAGCAAGTGGAAAAGCGCCTCGAGAAAGTCGATCGACAGAGCACGAATTGCACGATGATGTCGTCCAGCTCTTGCGCACTCGCAATCAGAGCCGAAGGCAAATCTTGCCGAACCGACATGGATGACGCGTTGGCGACGTGCGCGCAGAGCGCTGAGCTGAAAAGAGAGCTGATCGATATCGAGCGCGATTTCATCTATCAGCTACTGCGCGAAGGCAAGATCACCGACGAAGCACGCCGCCGCATCGAATACGAACTCGATCTGGAAGAAGCGGGCGTTGCGCAACCGCGGCAAGGATAGCGGGCGGCGGCTGGATTCTAGCGCGTCAGACGGGACGTTCGCCCTTCACCGTCACCCGATTGCCCGACCGCGTGTGCGGCCAGTAGTCCCACATGGCCCGATGCTGCAGAGCAGCGATTGTCCCAGAAAGCGATCGCGTTTTCGGTCCAGCGGAAGCGGCATTGGAAAAGTGGATTCTCCGCGTGCTGGTACAGATAGGCCAATATCGCATCGCTTTCGTCGCGCGGGACGCCGACGATATGGTGTGTGAACCCGCGATTGACGTACAGCGCCTTCTTTCCCGTCACCGGGATGCGTCCGCACGACCGGGTGTTCGGCCCGGGGATAGGACGGCTTGTCGGCAACGCCCGTGTTCGCATATAGACCGCGATAGACCGGTTCGCCGTCGTGCACGGCGGTGAGTCCGCGAAGATAGGTTTTCATCCGGTCCGACAGCGCGTCGTAGGCTGCGTACATGCTGGCGAATAAGTAGTCGCCGCCGTGCGGCGGGCATTGCTTGATGTAAAGAATGCTCCCCATTGGCGGTTCGAGGTCGCACGACACGTCGGTGTGCCAGCCTTCACCGTTCGCTCGCGGGCTGTTCTTGTCGGCGTAGATTTTCATCAGCGCCGGTTCGCCCGGCTCGTGCGGCGCGGCGGGATGCACGTGCAACTCTCCGGAACAGCCGGCCGAATGCGAGATGCTGTTGTGGCGTGATGTGCTGATCGCGGAAGAATATGACGATGTTCTCGGCCAGAGCGCGATGGATCTCATCCACAGTCCGGTTGGACAAAGGTTTTGCGAGATCGACGCCTTCGATTTCCGCGCCGATGATCGGCGTCAGCTTCTCCACGCCGATCGTCTCGTAGGGCGCGGATTCGTCGGCAGCGTGCCGATAGCGAGGGCCGTCCTTACCGCTAAGCGAACTCATGAAGCACCTTTGCGCGATACCTTTATCGAGGATCGTAGCGCGGCCACGGTCGCGTGCAACCCGGTCCGCTCTACTCCGCCGCCCGCGCGCTCTGTGCCCCAGCGGCGCTCGATATAGTCGATCACCATCTGCTTGAAATCGGCGCTCAGCGTCGCGCCGCGCAGGGTGGCGGCCTTCTTGCCGTCGATGAACACCGGTGCGGTCGGCTGCTCGCCGGTGCCCGGGCAGCGAAATCCCGATGTCGGCGTGCTTGGATCTCCCGGGCCCGTTCACGATGCAGCCCATCACCGCCACATTGAGCGTCTCGACGCCCGGGATAGCGCGTCTTCCATTCCGGCATCGAGTCGCGGATGAAGCCCTGGATGTCGGCGGCCAGTTCCTGAAACGTGGTCGAGGTGGTGCGCCCGCAGCCGGGACAGGCCGCAACCAGCGGCACGAAGGTGCGCAGGCCCATGGTCTGCAGCAGTTCCTGCGCCACCTGCACCTCGCGGGTGCGGTCGCCGTTCGGTTCCGGCGTCAGCGAGATGCGCATGGTGTCGCCGATGCCCTGCTGCAGCAGAATCCCCATGGCGGCGCGATGAGGCGACGATCCCCTTCGAGCCCATGCCGGCTTCGGTCAGCCCCAGATGCAGCGCGTAGTCGCAGCGGCGCGCCAGTTCGCCATAGACCGCAATCAGGTCCTGCACCGCCGACACCTTGGCCGAGAGGATGATGCGGTTCTTGGCTAGACCGATCTCCTCGGCGCGCTGCCGCCGATAGCAGCGCCGACTGCACCATCGCCTCGTGCATCACCGCGCGCGCATCCTTCGGTGCCTTCGCCTTGGCGTTCTGCGTCCATCAGCTGCGTCAACAAGCTCCTGATCGAGCGAGCCCCAGTTGGCACCGATGCGCACCGGCTTGTCGTGCTTGAGCGCCATCTCGATGATGGCGGAGAACTGCTTGTCCCTTCTTGTCCTTGAAGCCGACATTGCCGGGATTGATGCGGTACTTGTCGAGCGCCTCGCGCGCAGCCCGCGTGATCGGCGAGCAGCTTGTGGCCGATGTAGTGGAAAGTCGCCGACCAGCGGCACCGTAGACGCCCCATCTTGAGCAAGCCGCTCCTTGATGCGCGGCACGGCAGCCGCCGCCTCATCGCGGTCGACCGTGATGCGCACGAGTTCGGAGCCGGCCGCTGCCAGCGCCGCCACCTGCCGCGCCGTCGCCTCGACGTCGGCCGTGTCGGTATTGGTCATCGACTGCACGACGATCGGCGCCCGCCGCCCACCGTGACGCCGCCAACCTGCACCGCGACAGTTTTGTGCCTTTGCATGTTCCGTACTCATTCGGCTTTCCACGCGATCCGGTGCCAGACAGATATAGCAGGACGGGTACGGATGAAAGTCATCTCATTGACTCCGATTTCCTAGGACCGGTTAACCAGCAACAAACCTGATGGCAACCAGCGCCACGGCGGCGGCAAAGGCAGGCGTCAACGGATCGCCGAGCACCAGGTGTCCTGCAGCAACGCCGAACAATGGCGTGAGAAAAGTAAACGCCGATAGCCGGCTTGCCGAATACCGCGCAATCAGCGCGAACCAGATGACGAAGGTCACACTGACCACCCAGATCGTCTGGTAGGCCAGCGCGCCCACGCGCCAGCGTCGACGGCATATGCGTGATGCGCTCACCGGCAAGAAGCGCCGCCGCAGCCATAACCGGCGCCGATACGACAAGCTGGTAGAGCATCACTTTCTCGGCAGACGCGCGGGTGAGCGGGCTCGCCTTGATGGTCAGCGTGGTTGCTGCCCAGAACAGTGCGGCGCCGACCATCATAATGTCGCCGGTGAGTTGTCGCGGATCGGTCGCACGGCGCGGGAACGCCAAAAGCGATCACCATGCCGGCGAACGACAAACCAAGGCCCAGCCACTGCGCAATGCTAAATCGATCCGCTGGCAGAACGATGCGCGCGCCAAGCACCACAAAAAACGGCGCGAGATATATGAACAACGTGGCACGCGACGCGCAGTGGTATAGAGGAGGCCCTGAAAGATCAGGATGAATTCGACCGCGAATAGAATGCCCGCGAGCAGGCCGAACCACAGCGTGCCGTCGTGTTTGAGTAACGCGAATGCCGCGCAATCGACACCACGCGGAAATCAGGAAGCGCGGCAATCAACAGAACGCACGGCCGCCTGCGTCAACGGTGGAATGTCGTGAATCGCGAGTTTGGTCGCAACCTGGTTGAAACCCCAGGACAGGCACAGTACGACCACGATGCTGGCTGCAAGCGCATCGAGTGGACGCGTGGTCGATGTGTAGGCTGGGCTGGACAACGCGCGGATCGCCTCACGCGGCCTTGCAATGCGCGCAGATGCCGGAGATCTCGATCACCGGCGTTTTCGGCACAAACCCCGCCGCACGTGACGCGTTCTTGATCGTGTCGGCTACGGCGGCGGATGCCGCCTCGCCGACCGCTCCGCATTTTTCGCAAATCAGGAACACGACCGGTTCGTGGCTTTCATGACCATGCACGCATGCGATGAATGCGTTTCGACTCTCGATGCGGTGGACAAGCTCCTGTTCACGCAGGAAGTCGAGGGCGCGATAGACAGTAATCGGCGCTGGCCGCGCACCGCGATCCGCCAATCGGTCGATTAGTTCATAGGCCCCCAGCGGTTGGTGACTCGCCAAAAGCGCCTCGAGTACGTGTCGCCGCATGGGCGTCAGTCGCTCCCTTCCGGGCAGCGCAGATCGCTTCGGCGTGCGCGATCGCGTCGCTTGCGCAGCGCCTGTGGTCGTGGCCTGGCTCCGGGAATACCGCGTCCGCAGATGATTTTCTGCCCAAAGAAAGTACCGCCTTCCTACACAAGTCTAACGTCAAACAGCTCGAATCCCTAAGTCACGAAACATATATATTGCGGTGCAACAAAATAGGGCAGTTTTCGCCCGCATTCCAAACCGGGGCGTCGCTCACACAACGAGGACCCGCAAAATGATTAAAGGCAAGACTGCGTTGGTGACCGGTTCCACATCAGGAATCGGTCTCGCTATCGCGCATGCGTTGGCACGCGAAGGCGCCAACATCGTGCTCAACGGTTTTGGCGACAAAACCGAGATCGAAAAAATCCGCGCCAGCGTTGAAAAGGACTTTCGCGTCAAAGCGCTCTACTCGCCCGCCGATATGACTAAGCCGGCCGATATCGCCGACATGATCCATACGACCGAAAAGCAATTCGGTGCACTCGATATTCTGGTCAACAATGCCGGAATCCAATTCGTCGCGAATGTCGAGGACTTTCCGATCGAGAAGTGGGACGCGGTCGTCGCGACCAACCTGTCGTCTTCGTTTCATACAATCCGCGCCGCCGTGCCCGGAATGAAGAAGCGGAAGTGGGGCCGCATCATCAATATCGCGTCCGCCCATGGCCTGCGTGGCCAGCACGCAAAAGGTAGCTTACGTCGCCGCCAAACACGGCCTTGTCGGTCTGACCAAGTTGTCGCCATGGAGGCGGCGAACGATGGCATTACCTGCAACGCGATCTGCCCCGGCTGGGTGCTTACGCCGCTCGTGCAGCAGCAGATCGATGCCCGCGCCGAAGGCGTCCGGTACGAGCGTTAAAGAGGAAGCCATCAAGATCTTGGCAGAGAAGCAGCCGATGCATGAATTCACCAAACCGGAAAATATCGGTGCGTTCACGGTGTTCCTCTGCAGCGATGCGGCCGAGACGATAACCGGCGCGGCGCTTCTCGATTGACGGCGCTTGGGTTGCGCAGTGACAAACCGGCAATGATCGAATTTCTTGCGCGGGCTTTCGGCGGCGGAAAATCAGAAGCTCCGAAGGCGGGCAAACACATCAATCTTGCGCTGCAGGGCGGTGGTGCGTTGGGCGCCTTCACCTCGGGGCGTGCTCGATCATCTGCTCGAAGACAGCCGGCTAACCATCGAAGGCATTTCCGGCGCGTCCGCGGGCGCGGTCAACGCAATCATGCTGGCAGACGGGCTGGCGCGCGGCGGGCCGGAGGAAGGGCGAAAGCGGCTCCGGACTTCTGGCACGCGGCCAGCCTCGGCGGCAATCTTCCTGATGTGCAGCGACGCGCGATCGATCGCCTATTTTCGTTCTGGCCAATCGAGGACACGCCGGTAGGTCTGTGGATGCAGGCGTTGACGCGATATCTGTCTCCTATGACTTCAATCCGCTCAATATCAATCCGCTGAAAGATCTCGTCGGACGCTTTGTCGACTTTGACGCAGTGCGGGCATGCACGGACCTGCAGCTCTTCGTGTCAGCAACGAATGTGCGAACCGGAGAACTGCACGTGTTCACGCGCGAGGAAATGACTGCGGACATGATCGTTGCGTCGGCCTGTTTGCCGCACATGTTTCGTGCCGTCGAAATCGACGCCGAGGCCTATTGGGACGGTGGCTATGTGGGAAATCCGGCGCTTTATCCGCTGGTCGGCGCGACCCAGACCGAGAATCTGCCGCTGGTCCAGATCAATCCGGTGAAGCGGAAGCAGATCCTGAAGACGCAAAATGAGATCCTGGCGCGGATCAATGAGATTACGTTCAATTCCTCGCTGGTGTCGGAGCTGCGCGGCCTCGCGTTCGTCGGCAAGCTCATCGATGAAGGCAAGTTGCCGCGCGGCACCGGTGTGGGACAATACCGCCGCATCAACGTGCACCGAATTGAGCTTACCGGTGCGGCCCAGACGCTGACGCCGCGAGCCGGCTTAGTACCGACGCCGACTTTTCGAAATGCTCCACAACAATGGGCGGCGTGCCGCACGCCGATTTCTGGACGCGCACTACGACGACATCGGTGTGCGATCGACCGTTGATTTCGAGGCCGCGCCGGAAGTGGAACGGGCGCGTGATACAATAGCGGCCATGACGGAGCTCACTGCCGAAGATCGGTCAGACAGCACTCGACATCATCGTCGCCGATATCACGACGCTCGATGTCGATGCGATCGTGAATGCGGCCAATCGCTCATTGCTCGGCGGTGGCGGCGTGGATGGTGCCATTCATCGCGCGGCCGGACCGGAATTACTGGCGGAATGCAGCACGCTGGGCGGCTGCGACACAGGGTCCGGCCAAGATGACGCGCGGCTATAGGCTCAAAGCCAGATACGTGATCCACGCCGTCGGTCCGGTGTGGGGCGGCGGCGGCAAGAATGAAGAGACGTTGTTGGCTGGCTGTTACCGGACGGCGCTCGATCTCGCAGCCGACAAGAAGCTTACGTCGATCGCCTACCCGGCAATCTCGACCGGCATTTATCGCTTCCCCGCCGATCTTGCAGCGCGCGTTGCGGTCGGCACTGTCGCCGCTGAAATAGCGGCACGACCGCGCGGCATCGCGCGCGTGGTCTTCTGCTGCTTCGCGCCTGAAAGCGCGGAGCACCACAAGACTGCGTTCGCGGAATTGGGGCTGGCCTAGGCCTTTGGCTTCACATCCAGCCGGACCACCCAGTTCTCCAGACCGGGCTTTCGCCGCCGGATAAATCTTCACAAACTCCGGATCATGGCCCGGCACAATGTGGTGGCGTGAGCTCGCAAGCTTCTTCAGCGTCTTGTAGCCCTCGAGCGTATCACCGACGCTGTACGTGATCGGAAACACGCGACCTTCGTCGATGTGCGAATAAAGGTGGCAGCAGTCCGATGCGATCACGACCATGCCGCGTCTTGTTTTCACCTGCACACATTGCAGACCCTTCGAGTGGCCGCCGATCTTGTGCACCGTGATGCCGGGCGCAAGCTCTTCAGCGCCGTCGTGGAATTCCACACGATAGGCGAACACTTTCCGCACCATCGCCAGCACATCGTTCTCGCTGAAGGGAATGCGCAACATCTGGTGGCACATGCAGCGTCCGGTGGCGTAGGCCATCTCGGTGTCCTGGATGTGATAGCGCGCGTTCGGAAACAGGTCGTAGTTGCCGGCGTGATCCCAATGCATGTGGGTGGCGATCACGTGATCGACCTTGTCCGGCTGCACGCCGAGTACCTTCAACCCTTCACCGACCGGATGGGTGATCTTGCGTGAACGCTCTTTGCCGCGACCGCATCGAAACCGGTGTCGCACACGAAGGTGCCGTGCGGACCCTTGATGACCCATACGTAATAGGCAATCGATGCTCATATCGTCGTGCGGGTCGCCGAAGATGTAGTTTTCCGACCGCTTGCGTGCATGCGTCCCGTAGCAGACCGCATAGACCTCGTGGATATCGTCGCTCATCGATTTCTTGCCCACAATGACGCCGGCGCGTGTCTCGACCATTTTGACAATGGCGGTGAAATCACTCTCTCCGCCGAATTCCTTGTTAGTCGTTTCCCACTGATCCAGCACGATGCTCATCACCGAGTTCGGAACATTCAGGCTTCTCGCTTCTCTGGACGCAGAGTCGGACGTCTTTGAGCATCAGCGCGGTCGCGAAACCGTAGTTGAACGTGCGCGGCAGAATCGCCTGCGGAAATTTTCCGTCCGAAGCCGTGGTCCGGCCCGGAGCCGGCGTTGATGACGTCGATCATCACGGCCGGATCGAGTCCCGCCTTCACGCCCATCGCCACCGCCTCGGAGCGTCGCCGCCATCGCGGTGGCCGAAAGGAAATTGTTGGCGAGCTTCATGGTCTGCGCCATGCCGGGCTTTTCGCCGATGACGAACACTTTTCCGAACACCGCGAGCAGCCGATCTTTCACCAGATCGATTTCGGCTTTCGGACCCGAGACCATCACGGCGAGCGTGCCCTTGCTCGGCGCCGCCAACGCCGCCGCTCACCGGGCAATCGATCTGCACGATGTTCTTTCTTGCCAGCACCGCTGCGATCTTTGCCGCGACGGTTGCGCCAGTGGTGGACAGATCGACGAACGCGTTGGATCGCGCTTGCCCTGAATGACGCCGCCCTCTCCGATCGCAACCTTTTTCCGAAATTTGCAGCGACGGCAGGCTTGCCATGACCGTTTCGACCCGGTCGGCGACATCGGCCGGCGACGACGCAAGCTGCGCGCCCAGCGCGACCAGCGGTGCAACGGCATCATTGCGCGTGTCGTAAACGATGAGCTTGTGCCCGGCCTCGATAAGCCGGCGCGCCATCGGTTGCCCCATGTTGCCGAGGCCGATGAAGCCGATGTCCATGCGTTGAGTTCCTTCCTGGCGACTTTCGGGGTCTTGACTTTGCCCGAGGCCACACGGCGCGTCATCCGCGCTCCGCACGCACATCAGGCGTGTCGAATTAGCATATTGAACTTATTATAAGCTTACTTACTACTAGCTGTATCCAAATCGAGCGCAAACATGCCCCAACAACCGCATCAAACGGGAATTCGCCTTTACAATCATGGACGTAGCGCGCCTGCTGAAGACCTATGCCGACCAGACAGGCCCGGCAGTTCGGCATCTCCCGCGCCCAGTGGGCGGTCTTGGTGCGCATTGATCGCAACGAGGGTCTCAAACAGACGGAACTCTGCCGACCTGCTCGACCTGCAGCCGATCACGCTGACGCGCCTTCTCGACCGGCTGGCCGACAACGGCCTGATCGAGCGCCGTGCCGACCCGAACGATCGGCGCGCAAACCGGCTTGTACCTGCAGCCGGCGGCAAAGCCTTTGCTCGACCGGTTGGCGAACCTCGGCGCGGAGATGATGGAAATTGTGCTCGACGGCGTTTCGGTGGCTTCCATCGAACGCGATGCTGAAGGAGCTCGGCACGGTGAAAGACAACCTGCGCACAGCCATCGCGCGCAACACAAATCAACAACAAGCAGTCGCTGGATAAATCATGAGTGAAAAAGCCTTGAAAATCGTTCCGGCCCCCGAATCCAGAACATCGCCGGACGCAAGAACAGAAACTTCGAACGCGAAGGGCTTGTTCGCGCGGATCGGTCGCAAGCGTTTGCGGATGATCCCTTCTCGTCGGCTTGCCGGCGCTCGTTCTTGTTATCGGCTTGGGCATTTATCTTTCGGCGGCCGCTATATCTCGACCGACAACGCCTATGTCGGCGCGCAAAAGGTCCTGATCACGCCGGATATTTCCGGCAAGATCACCAACGTCGCGATCCGCGAAGGCCAGCACGTCAATCCGGGTGATGAGTTGTTCAGCCATCGACCGCGAACCTTTCGCGCTCGCTCTCGCGCAGGTCAAAGCCAAGCTCGACACCGCGCGCAGCGATTTCGACAAGCTGAAGAGCAATCTCAAGTCGCTGAACACGCTCGCCGAACTCGCGGAGAAAAACGTCGACCTCAAGCAGCGCGACGTTGATCGCAAGACCAAACTGGTCAGTTCGCAGGCCGGATCGCAGGCCGACCTCGACACTGCTCTGGCCGCGGTCATCACCGCAAAGTTGCAGGCCGAATTCGCCGTCCAGCAGCGCGATACGACTTTGAACCAGCTGCTCGGCGATCCCGATCTGCCGCTGGAACGATTCCCGGAATATGCGCAGGCCAAGGCGGCGCTCGACAGCGCGCAGCGCGACTTCGATCACACGATCGTCCGTGCGCCGATCGTCCGGCACGGCGACGCAGGTGGACAACATCCAGCTCGGCCGCTTCGTCGCGGCCGGCACCCCGGTGCTGAGCGTGATCGACGACCAGGCGCCGTGGGTCGACGCCAATCCGAAGGAAACCGACATCACCTATCTGCGTATCGGACAGAAGGCGACGATCGATGTCGACACGCTTCCCGGATCGCACCTTCACGGGCACCGTCGTGCGCGGTGAGCCCCGGCACCGGCGCACAATTCTCGATCCTGCCGCCGCAGAACGCGACCGGCAACTGGGTGAAGGTGGTGCAGCGCGTGCCGGTGCGGATCGCGTTCGACAAGAGCGAGGATACCAAGCTGCTGCGCCGGCATGAGCGCCAACGTTGATATCGACACTGGCCATAGCCGGCTGCCCTCGCGCGCCGGCGCAAGCCCGGCGAGACAGCAAATGACCGCGCGCTTCGCCTGCGATGGATCCGAAGCTGCGGCGCGCGCTGATGACCGTCTGCACGATGACCGCAACGGTCATGCAGGCGCTCGACACGACGATCGCCAACGTTGCGCTGCCCTACATGCAGGGCTCGCTGTCGGCGTCGCTCGACCAGATCAACTGGGTGCTGACATCCTACATCGTTGCCGCGGCGATCATGACGGCGCCGATCGGCTGGCTATCGGACCGCTTCGGACGCAAGAAACTCTTCATCATCTGCGTCGGCGGCTTCACCGTCGCGTCGCTTCTGTGCGCGTTGGCGCAGAACATCGAACAGATGGTGCTGTTCCGCCTGCTGCAGGGCATGGCCGGCGCGGCGCTGGTGCCGCTGTCGCAATCGGTGATGCTCGACACCTATCCGCCGAGGAGCGCGGGCAGGCGATGGCGATCTGGGGCGTCGGCGTGATGCTCGGACCGATCATGGGTCCCACGCTGGGGGCATGGCTCACCGACAACTATTCCTGGCACTGGGTCTTTCTCATCAACCTGCCGATCGGGATCATCACCCTGCTTGGCATGTGGATGTTCATGGACGAAACCAAGAAGCATGAGCATTTGCGCTTTGACTGGTTCGGATTCTGTCGCGCTCGCCGTCGGCATCGGCTCGCTGCAGCTGTTGCTCGACCGCGGCGAGCAGGTCGGCTGGTTCGATCCCGCGAGATCTGTGATCGAGGCGATCGTCTCGGTGGCCGGGTTCTACTATTTCTTCGCCCATTCGCTGACCACGGACGAACCAGTTCGTGCGGTTCGAGATGTTCAAAGACCGCAATTTCATCAGCGGCTGCATCTTCATGATGGTCATCGGTGTGGTGCTGTTCGGCACGATGGCGCTGGTGACGCCATTCATGCAGAACTTGCTGGGATATCCGATCCAGACGGCGGGCTTTCTGCTGGGTCGCGCGGCGTCGGCACGCTCATCACCATGCTGGCCGCGCCACGCCTGATGCAGCTGGTGCATCCGCGCTATCTGATCCTGTGCGGCTCGCTGCTGGCCGGCGGGACACTTTATTACATGACCGGTTTTTCGCTCGACGTGACGAAGACGACGATCGTCGTCACCAGCATCGTCCAAGGCATCGGCCTGGGCCTCCTGTTCGTGCCGATCTCGACCGTCGCGTTTGCGACATTGCCCAGCTCACCTGCGCACGGGTGCAACCGCCATCACCACGCTAACCCGCAATATCGGCTCCTCGATCGGCATTTCCATGGTGATCGCCAATCTAACGAGCAAGACGACAGAGATGCACGCGCGGCTAACCGAGCAAGTCACCCCTTTCAATAACGCCTTGCAAATGCCCGATGTGGTCGGAAACATGAACGTGCAAACGGATACCGGCCGGGCGCTGCTGGATGCGATCGTTACGCAGCAGGCGTCCATGCTGGCCTATCTTAACGACTTCAAGCTGCTGATGGTCCTGACGCTCGCAGTCATCCCCTTGGTGCTGATCGTCGGCCGCGCGCGGCCGGCCCCGGAGTGAAAGCCGAATCCGCAGCGATCGACTGAGCGTTATTTCGAAAATTCCCGACGGATCATTGCAGTGTGCTCGCCCAGTGCCGGGATCGGTCCATAGGCGCGCTCCTGTCCCGCGCGCAGCGGCGCCGGCGCAGGCATGCTGACCGGGCCGCTCGGCGCACCGACCGTGATCCGGCGCAGGTGGGCATGCTTCGACAGCAGCTCCCAGTCGTTGACACGCGCAAAGGCGATGTCGGCCAATTCCAACTGCTTCATCAGACGTCGCAACATCGTGACGCGCAAAACAGGCCGCGACCTTCGCATCGGTCTCCTCCCGGTTTTCGACACGCTTCGGGTTGGTCGCGAATTTCGCGTTCGTCGCCAAGCGCCGAGTCACCCAGAACCTTCTCCGCAAGCACACGCCACTCGCGGTCGTTCTGAATGGCGATCAGAGATGTCGGCACCGTCTCGTGTCTTGAACACGCCATAGGGCGCGATCGCCGCATGCGCGAGGCCGATGCGCTTGAAACGGCACGCCACCCTCTCCATGCAGACAGCGGCACCGTCATCCATTCGGCCATGGCGTCGAACATCGACACCGAAATTTCGGCACCTTCGTTCGTTCTGGAGCGCGCGATCAGCGCTTCGAGAATGGCCTCATAGGCGTTTAGGCCCGCAGCAACGTCGACAATCGACACGCCGACGCGCGCGGGCCCTTCCGGCCCGCCGGTCACCGACGAGACGCCGGATTCGGCCTGGATCAGAAGATCGTAGGCCTTGCGCTGCGCATAAGGCCCGCTCTCGCCGTAGCCCGAAATCGAGCAGCAGATCAGCCGCGGATAGTCCTTGCGCAGGCGCGAAATCGCGAAGCCGAGCTTGGCAACCGCGCCGGGCTTGAGGTTTTGCACGAACACGTCGGCCTTCGCCAGCATCGCTTCGAGCAGCGCCTTGTCGTCGGCTTTGCCGAGATCGAGCACGACCGACTGCTTGCCGCGATTGAGCCAGACGAAATTGGCGCTCTCGCCGTGCGACGACGTGATCGTAGTCGCGCGCGAAATCGCCTTCCGGCCGCTCGACCTTGATCACGCGCGCGCCGGCATCGGCGAGACGGCAGGTGCATTGTGGCGCCGCCACAGCCTGCTCGACCGAAACGACAAGAAGACCGTCGAGCGGCAGCGCCATCTCAATACGACCGCGGCAGGCCGAGCACATGCTCGGCCAGATACGAGAGGATCATGTTGGTCGAGATCGGCGCCACCTGATAGAGCCGCGTCTCGCGGAACTTGCGCTCGATGTCGTATTCCTCGGCAAAGCCGAACCCGCCATGCGTCTGCACGCACATGTCGGCCGCCGCCCACGACGCATCGGCCGCGAGCAGCTTCGCCATGTTGGCTTCGGCGCCGATATCCTCGCCGGCGTCATACTTTGCGCGGCAGCCTCGTGCACCATCAGTTCGGCCGCGCGCATCTGCGCATAGGCGCGCGCGATCGGGAACTGAACGCCCTGATTCTGCCCGATCGGCCGGCCGAACAACTGCCGCTCCTTGGCATAGGCTGAGTTGCCTTGGCGATGAACCACTTGGCGTCGCCGATGCACTCGGCGGCGATCAGAATGCGTTCGGCATTCATGCCGCACAGGATGTAGCGGAAGCCCTTGCCTTCCTCGCCGATCAGATTTTCCGGCCGGCACGCGCAGATCGTCGAAGAAGATCTGCGTGGTCGCGTGATTCATCATGGTGCGGATCGGGTTGATGACGATGCTGGCCCTTGCGCGAGCCGCATGTCCACCAGGAAAACCGACAGGCCTTCGGTGCGCTTCTTGGCTTGTTCCTTCGGCGTCGTGCTTGCGAGCAGCAGCATCAGATCGGAGTGCTCGGCCCGCGATGTCCAGATCTTCTGCCCGTTGATGACGTAGTGATCGTTGCCCTCCCGCCGCGCCACCGTGCGCAGGGACAGCGTGTCGGTGCCCGAGGTCGGCTCGGTCACGCCGAAGGCCTGCAAACGAAGCTCGCCACTCGCGATCAGCGGCAGATAGCGTTCTTTCTGCGCATCGCTGCCGTGACGCAGGATCGTGCCCATCGTGTACATCTGCGCATGACAGGCAGCGCCATTGCCGCCGGAGGCGTGTATCTCCTCCATAATTGCGGCGGCGGCGGCGAGATTGAGCCCGCTGCCTCCATACTCCTCGGGGATGAGGGCGGCGAGATAGCCGGCCTTTGTCAGCGCCCTGACGAAGTCGGTCGGATAGGCCCGCTCGCGATCAAGCGCCCGCCAATATTCGCCGGGAAACTTGGCGCACAGCGCGCGCACGCCATCCCGGATATCGGCAAATTCGTCGTGTTCGGCGACGCGCTTTTTTCATGATCTCACTCTATGCGGCCGGAAGCGTCTGACAAGTCCGCCTAGATTGGGTCCCAGTTGAACACGTCTTCCGAGCGTTCCAGTGGCGTGAACGAAGGCGCCAGCGCCGACTTCAGCTCGGTTACAAGCTGTTCCGGTGTCCAACCATCGGCGCGGTGAATCGTCTTGATGGGCCGCGGCTGATTGAACAAATAGATCTCGTTGTTGCGGACCGAAAAATCTGTCCCGTAATATCGGAGGCGGCGTCGGAACTCAGATAGACCGCAAGCGGCGCGATCTTTTCAGGTGTCATCCGCTGGAAGGCCTCGATACGTTTTTGTCCTGTTCCGACTGCGCTGGAATCGATCTGATCATGCGCGTGAACGCAAACGGGGCAATACAGTTCGAACGCACATTAAACCGCGCCATGTCCAGAGCGATGCCGCGCGACAAGCCCATGATCCCGAGCTTGGCCGCCATGTAGTTCGCCTGACCAAAATTTCCGACAAGCCCTGACGTCGAGGTCATGTGCACGAAAGCACCGGAGCCTTGCTCGCGGAAAAGCGGCGCGACCGCGCGGCCTGACGTTGAACGAGCCATTCAGATGCACGCTGATCACGTCCGACCAGTCGGACCAGCTCATCTTGTGAAAGATGACATCGCGCAGAATGCCGGCATTGTTGACAAGGATATCCACGCGCCCGGAAAGCATCGAGCGCCTGTTTGACGATGGCCTCTGCATTCTTCGGCTCAGTGATGGACAGTGTAGAGGCGACCGCCTCGCCGCCGGCTTTTCTGATGGCTTCAACGGTCTGCTGGGCCGGGCCGGCATCGTTGCCCTCGCCTTGCATGACTGGCGCCGACATCGCAGACCACCACACGCGCGCCTTCCCGGCCGAGCAACATGGCAATGCCGCGCCCGATCCCACGTCCCGCCCCGGTGACGATGGCGGTCTTGCCTTTACGATGCCCGGCATGTGAACGCCCTAGCCCCACACCTCATCAGCGAGTTCAACAATCATACGCAGTTTTGCCCACTGCTCTTCCTCGCCCAGGACATTGCCCTCCTCGGTCGAGGCAAAGCCGCACTGCGGCGAAAGGCACAGCTGATCGAGCGAGACGTATCTGGCGGCTTCTTCGATACGGCGCGCTGATCTCGTCCTTCGGCTCCAGCCGCCCGCTCTTCGTTGTAACCAGGCCGAGCACCACGACGCGATCCTTCGGCAGCATTCGCAAGCGGTTCGAAACCGCCGGCGCGCATCGGTGTCGTACTCCATGAAGAAACCGTGCACCTTGATCTTGTTAAACAGGATCTCCTGCACGGCTTCGTACGCCACCCGCACCCATATAGGTCGATTTGTAGTTGCCGCTGCACATATGCATGGTGATCGTCATGTCGGCGGGAATATCCGACATCGCCGTATTAACGAGATCGCCATATAGCTCGCCGAGCCGCTCCGGATCGTCGCCGCGATCCTGCATCGTCTGCCGGTATTTTGGATCGCACAGCATGGCGATGAATACCTCGTCCAGCTGAAGATAGCGGCAACCCGCATCGGCAAAGGCGCGCACGGCTTTTGTAAGCCTGTCCGAGATCGTCGAAGAAACGGTCAAGCTTCGGATACGCCTTCTCATCGATCGGCGTTCGCATGGGCCGGCCATAGGCCGCTGATGGCGCCGGGATCGTGATCTTAGGCGTACGCTTCGTATGGGCCGCGACAAATTTGAAATGCTCGAGCATCGGATGGTCGTAAAAGCCGACCTTGCCGGTCACCTTGAGACCCTCGTTGCGGGTCGTCACCGCCGGCGAAAGACACACCTGAGTCCATGACGTGCTTTTCGATGCCGTCGAGGCCCCAAAGAAAATCGAGATGCCACCAGGAGCGGCGGAATTCGCCGTCTGTGATGGATTGCAGTCCAACCTCTTCCTGCTTCCTGATGACGCGCTCGATCTCGCGATCTTCGATGTCCTTTAGCTGCGCCGGCGTGATCTCGCCTTTGGCGCGCTGCTCGCGTGCTTTCTTCAGCGCGGCTGGCCGAAGGAGGCTGCCTACGTGATCGGCACGGAATGGCGGTTTGATACGCTGCGACATTATTCGTTCCTCTGCTAACCCCAAATCTCTTCGGCCAGCTCTACGATCATCGCCAGCTTTGCCCATTGCTCATCCTCGGACAGGATATTGCCTTCTTCCGTGGATGCGAAACCGCACTGCGGCGACAGGCATAGCTGCTCCAAAGGCACATATTTCGCCGCTTCGTCGATACGGCGCTTGAGTTCGTCGCGCGTTTCGAGCCGACCCGATTTCGAAGTGACAAGCCCCAGTACGATCGTTTTACCCTTGGGCACGAAACGCAACGGCTCGAACCCACCGGCACGGTCGCTGTCGTATTCCATAAAATAACCGTGCACGTTGACGGTGTTGAACAGGATTTCCGCGACCGGCTCGTAGCCACCCGACGCAACGAAGGTCGACTGGAAATTACCGCGGCACAGATGCATGGCGATGGTCATGTCGGATGGAATATCGGACATCGCGGCATTGATCATGCTGGCATAAATGGTCGGCAGCTTTTCCGGGTCCTCCCCGCGCGCGGTCACCTGGGCCCGCAGCTTCGGGTCGCAGAGATAGGCGAAATTGACTTCGTCGAACTGCAGATACCGGCAACCCGCGTCGGCGAAAGCGCGCACCGCGAGCCGAAAGGTCTGGCCGAGGTCGCGGTAGAAATCGCCCATGTCGGGATAGATCGACTGGGGCACGGCATGCCTGCCGTAGCGAAAATGCAGCGACGACGGTGACGGGATGGCCATCTTCGGCGTCGCTGTCGCGTGCTCCCGGACAAATTTGAAATGCTCGAGCATCGGATGGCCGGTGAACGTGCCGAGCTTTCCGGTAACGCGCAGCATCATCGGCTTCGGATTGACACCTTGAAACTTGATCTTGCGCTCGCCGAGATAGGCTTCAACGCCCGGCAGCGCGCCGAGAAAATCATAGTTCCAGAATGCGCGGCGGAATTCTCCGTCGGTGACGGCGCAAAGCCCTATCTCTTCCTGTTTCCTGATGACGGCCGCAATTTCGCGGTCCTCGACCGCCTTCAGCTCAGCGGCGGAGATTTCCTCTTTTTCCGTCTCGCGCGCGCTTCCTTGAGCGGCCGCGTGCGCAGAAGACTGCCGACGTGATCTGCGCGAAAAGGAGGTGCTGTGCGTGGAGGCATGCAACTTTCCGGTCACGCTCGCGCGACAGGCTGTGACGACACGGTCACTTCCCCCACACCTCATCTGCCAGCTCGACGATCATCCGCAATTTCGCCCATTGCTCCTCTTCGGCGAGGACATTTCCTTCCTCGGTCGAGGCAAAACCGCATTGCGGCGACAGGCACAACTGATCGAGCGAAACATATTTCGTCGCTTCGTCGATCCGTCGTTTGATGTCATCTTTGGCTCGAGGCGTCCGCTCTTCGACGTGACCAGGCCAAGCAACGAGCTGCTTCTGACCCTTTGGGAAGTGGCGGAGCGGCTCGAAGCCGCCTGCACGATCGCTGTCGTACTCGAGAAAATACCCGTCGAGATTGGTTTTTCCGAGCAGGTTTTCGGCGACGAATTCGTAACCGCCCTGCGCAATCCACGTCGAACGAAAATTGCCGCGGCAGGAATGCATCGTGATCGCCATGTCGGCGGGCTTTCCTTCCAGCGCCGCGCTGGTGACGCGCGCATAGATCGCCGGCAGCTTGTTCGGATCGTCGCCGCGCGTCTTCGATTGCTCGCGCTCCTTCGGGTCGCACATCATGGCCCAGGCCGTGTCATCGAGCTGCAGGTAGCGACAGCCGGCATCGTAGAAAGCGCGGATCGCCTTGCGCCAAGCCGCGCCTACATCCGCGAAAAACTGTTCGATGTCCGGGTAGACCTCCTTGCTTACGAGGGCGCGGCCTTGCCGGAAGTGAAAGGTGCTGGGCGCTGGAATGCACATTTTCGGGACGACACGACAGTGCGCCTTCAGAAACTTGAAGTGTTCGATCTGCGCGTGGCCGGCGAATTCCACCTTTCCGGAAATCTTAATTCCCTCGTGTTTCGTCTCGACGCCGTGAAATTGAATGCCCGTGGCAGTGGTGATCGGCTCAACACCTTTGAGACCGCGGAAGAAGTCGAAATGCCACCATGAGCGGCGGAATTCGCCGTCGGTTGCTAGCTTCAGTCCGACCTCTTCCTGCTTCCCGACGATCTTCTCGATCTCGCGGTCTTCAACCGCCGTCAGCGCGGCGGCATCGATTTCGTTCCTCGCTCGCTTGGCGCGCGCTTCTTTGAGCGGTGCCGTTCGCAGCAGGCTGCCGACATGATCGGCGCGAAAAGGCGGGGTCGTGCGCTGTGTCATCTCGGCCTACTTCCCCACACCTCGTCGGCCAACTCTACAATCATCCGCAGCTTGGCCCATTGCTCGTCCTCGGCAAGCACATTGCCCTCCTCGGTCGAAGCGAAGCCACATTGCGGAGACAGACAAAGCTGGTCGAGCGCTACATATTTGGTTGCTTCTTCGATCCGCTTTTGATTTCAGCGCGCGGCTCGAGGCGTCCCGTCTTCGAGGTCACCAGGCCGAGCACGACCATCTTCTTGCCCTTCGGCAAGAAGCGCAGCGGATCGAAACCGCCGGCGCGATCGGAATCGTATTCGAGAAAATAGCCGTCGTAATTGCATTTCCCGAGCAGGTTCTCGGCCACCGGTTCATAACCGCCCGACGAAATGAACGTGGAGCGGAAGTTGCCGCGACAGACGTGGGTCGTGACCGTCATGTCTCGCCGGTTTGGCTTCGAGCCCCTTGTTGATGCAACGAGTATAGGTTTCCTGCAGGTGATCGACATCGAGGCCGCGCTCTTTGGCTTTGGTCAATTGATCCCGCGAGCAGAGATAAGCCCAGGCGGTGTCGTCCCATTGCAGGTAGCGACACCCGGCATCGTAGAACGCGCGCACGGCCTTCTGATAGGCCACAGCCAGATCGTCGAAGATGGCGTCGCGGTCCGGATAGGCCGATTTCGCCACCGCGCCGGGTTCGAGCCGGAAATGCATCACGCTCGGCGACGGGATCGTCATCTTCGGCGTGACCTTGGTATGCGCCTTCAGGAACTTGAAGTGCTCCACCATGGGGTGACTGGAAAAACCGATCTTGCCGGTGATGCGGATACTCTGCGGCTTGGATTGACGCCCTGAAACTGGATGCCGTGGTCGAGCTCGTAGAGTTCGACACCGTCGAGCATGCTGAAGAAATCGAAGTGCCAGTAGGCCCGGCGGAATTCGCCGTCGGTCGCGAGCTTGAGGCCGATCTCTTCCTGCTTCCTGATGATCTTTTCAATCTCCCGGTCCTCGACGTCCTTGAGCTGCTCCGCGGCGATGGCGCCATTTTCGCGCTTGGCCCGCGCTTCCTGCAGCGGCTTGCTGCGTAGGAGGCTGCCCACATGGTCGGCGCGAAATGGAGGTTTGGAGTGGGCCATCGGAATACCCGAACGCGTGCGATGAGATTGAAAAACCGGCGGGCGCATTCACAGCACTTCTTTTTGCGCGCGTCAATTTTCCGCTCTTTTCTCTCACCGAACTATCGGGCTAATGTCCCGGCCAATCGAGAATACCGCCAGCTCAAAGAGGAACTTCAGTATGGCTTACAAGAATCTGGAAGAGGCAATCCAGGCCTCCGGTGGCAGCATCGTCAAGATGATGCGCAATTCGCAAATCGGTGCGTACGTCTATCCGGTCGTCGCGCCGGAATTCACCAATTGGCGCGACGAGCAACGCGCCTGGGCCGAGACCTGCGTCCTGTTCGATCAGACGCACCACATGGTGAACCTGTTCGTCGAAGGCCCTGATGCGCTGAAGCTGCTGTCGCACCTCGCGACGAACTCCTTCAAGAACTTCACCGTCGACAAGGCCAAGCAATTCGCGCCGTGCAACTACAACGGCCAGGTGATCGGCGACGGCATTCTGTTTCATCTCGCCGAGAATTCCCTGGTCTTCGTCGGCCGAAACCCAACTGCTAACTGGATCCAGTTCAACGCCCAAGCGGGCAAGTATGACGTCAAGGTCGAGTACGACGACCGTTCGCCTTCGCGGCCCATGGGCAAACCGGTCTTCCGCAAGTTCTACCGCTACCAGATCCAGGGTCCGAACGCGCAAGACGTCATCAAGAAACTCAACGGCGGAGCGTTCCCGGACATCAAGTTCTTCAACATGGGCCACATCACGATCGCCGGTCGCAAAGTCCGTGCGTTACGGCACGGTATGGCCGGCGCGCCCGGACTCGAAGTGTGGGGTCCCTATGCGGAAGGCGACGAGATCCGCGCCGCCATCCTGGAAATCGGCAAGGACGCGGGCATCGTGCAGGTCGGCGCGCGTGCTTACGCAACCAACACACTCGAGGTCCGGCTGGATCCCCTCGCCGGTGCCGGCGGTCTATACCGGTGACAAGATGAAGCCTTACCGGCAGTGGCTCCCGGGGACGAGTTACGAGGCGAACGCCTCGCTTGGCGGCAGCTTCGTCTCCAACAACATCGAGGACTACTACACCACGCCGTACGAGCTCGGTTACGACGGCTTCACCAAGTTCGACCACGATTTCATCGGCAAGGAAGCGCTGCAGGTAATGCAGGGCAAGGTCCACCGCAAGAAGGTGACGTTTGCTTGGAACGATGACGACGTGAACAAAGTATTCGCGTCGATGTTCGCGCCGCCCGGCGAAAACTACAAATTCATCGACCTGCCGCTGTCGAACTATGCTTCGAGCTCGTTCGATCCCATCACCAGCGGCGGCAAGGTCATTGGCGCGTCGATGTTCTCCGGCTACAGCTTCAATGAACGTAAGATGCTGTCGCTCGGCTTCGTCGAAGAGCAGTATGCAAAACCGGGCACCCAGCTGACACTGGTCTGGGGCGAGGAAAACGGCGGCACCAAGAAAAACACCGTCGAGCGCCACAAACAGACGGAATTACGCGTGGAGGTCGGCCCGACCCCGTACGGCCAGCAGGCGCGTGAAACCTATCATCAGGGTTGGCGCACAGCCGCAACCGGCTGAAGACGGGCCTGCCATCGCCGCGGCGACGCTCTCAGGAGTTCGCCGCGGCTTTTGTCCAGAGCCCGCCTGCGCCATGTTGCATGCATAGCGGGCAGTCTGGACCACGCCGCCGAACGAGAAATAGTGCAGGCGTGTTTCCCTAGCTCGTGCTGCGATGCGCGTTAATGTTTCGATGATCCGATCTGGTCCGACATTGCCGACCAAGCTGGTCGCCATCCCCGACGCCAGTCCGCGCAACGAGGTCGAAACGCCGCAGCGCTTGGCATAGCGGATCAGCGCCGGCACGCTGGTCGGCCCGGCAAGCCCGATTCCGACGCGATTCTTGATGCCGCTGCCGCGCAGCTGCTTGAGCCAGATAATGATGTGCTCACCCGAGAACGAGAACTGCGTCACGATGTTGACGCGCAGACCTTGTGCGGTCGCGCTGGCGATTTTTTCGTCGAGCGAAGCCTCGAGCCGCGCGGTCGGTATGCGCGGATGGCCTTCCGGATAAGCGCCGATGCCGATTTCCTCGATCCCGTTACGGCGCAAATCGCCTTTCTGGATCAAAGCAAGCGCATCGGCATAGGGCCCCGCGGTATCGATATCGCCGCCGATGACCAACAGGCGCCGCACGCCCGCTTCGCCGGTGAGCCGCCGCATCACATCCTGCAGTGCGTCAGCACTCGCCAACCGTCGCGCTGCGATATGGATGACCGGTTCGAGCCCCACGCCGCGCAGCGCTACAGCAGCCGCGACGGTTTCATCCGGGGCAGCTTCGGAATCGCCGTAACATAAACCGACGTCCCTGATGGAAGGATTTCGCCCAGCTGGGCAATCTCGCTCCCGCTTGGCCTTGTGGCCTCGATCGAGAAGTCGCGTGCAAAGGCGCTAGCGGTCATGCCGACGATCCTGATCACGCTTGCCGGCGCGAAATCACGAAGGACTCGTCGTAAAACCACAAACCGCCGTGCTGCTGGAGCACCTCGCGCGTGGCCTCGATATAGCGGCGGTCACTATTCACATCGGAAAGCCGATCATCCTCGACCTGCCCCACATAGATTGCCGCGTTCCACGCTGCCAGCAGCGTCGACGTACCGATCGAGGATGATATCTCCGACGGCAACGTGTGCATGTCATAACGAAACAGCGATCGCTGATCGGAATAGGCGTTAAAATTGAGATCACGCCCGGCGGCGCCCAACTCGTGTTTGACCTCCTTCAAGAGATCGTGGCGGTTGTGCAGCGAACGGATCGTCGTTCGGCCACACCTTGCTGATGATTTCCATTCCCGGATCGTGTCCGTAGGAATGGATCGCGATCATTCGGCCCCCCGGTCCGAGCGCCCGAGCAAGCGGTGCCAGCACGCGTTTGGCTTTGAACTCGAGAGAGGCGCGTGCGCGATAAGGCTGTGACGCGATCACCAGATCGTAATCGGCAACGGTACCGCCCGGCCTTGGCACGATCTGGTCGAGCAGGAAGCGGTGATCGTTGCGATAGATCACAAGGATCACCGGGCGCTCATACACCGGATTGCCGCTTTTCGGACTGACGCGCGCCTTCCAGCTTTCGGCCAGGAACGGTTCGAGGTCGGTGATCTGCTTCTCGAAACTGTGTGCGGTGCTGCCTTCCATCGCCAGCTCTTTCCAGACGAGGCTGGTGGCTGCGCTCAACGATTTCACCGCGAGCCACGGCGCTTCCGCGTAGGCGAGATCTGTCAACACCAGCACAGTGGACGGATGCTCGACGAAGCGATCCGCCATCTTGTGCAACGTGAGACGAATGTCCTCCAGGCTGATTTCCTTGCCGACGATATAAAACGGCGTCGTCGGGAAGCGGTCGTGCATCGAACGCATCACCCGCGCGAGCACCGTTCCGTCGCCGACACCGGCGTCGAATACGCGGACGGCCGGAGGACGCGGATGGATATTGGCGAGTTCGAGACTCGACCCGCGAAGCGATTTCCCATTTCTCCGAACAGGTGTTCACGAAGAGCAGATACTTTTGTCGGTTGTCGAAGAAACGGAAATTGCGCTGCGGATCGTCGCTGGCGATTCCGAGGCGACCGGCGGCACCGCCGTCGATTTTACGATGGGCAGATTTCCGGGCGGGGTTGGCTCGAACAACACGCGGCGGCGCGCGGGTACGCCGTCTGAATTTCGCGCCATGAAGGCGCGGATACGATCGAGTGTGTCGGTCGTGATGCGTCCGCCGTTGCGCAGACGACTTGCCAGCTTGCCGTCGTTGACGGCGCGGCGGCCGAACGTCGACTCCGCGAGCCCGCGCGCGCGGCAAAATTCGCTGATCTCCTGGAGAATTTGCTCATTCATGACGGCGTTTCCTGTCGGCTCTCAACGGCCTTTATGCCGCGAGCGAACCAACTCCGACCCGCGCCGTCAACTGTAAATATGCTATTGGGAAAGATGGGCAAGGTGGGTGGGCATTCTGCCCACCGCATAGAAATTGCCAGTTTGATGAATAATCAGCGCCTCGCGGCTTGTCCTGCCCACTGAGGACACCGAAAAAGTGGAGTGTTGCCCACTCTTCCGGTCAGGCGTGGGGGCAGCGTGGGCAGCAGCGAGCCCTGTTTGGGTCAGAAGGGCTCCCAGTTCAGATTTCGAAGAAAACGGTCTCGTTGTCGCCCTGCACGCGGATGTCGAAGCGATAGACCGGCATTTCGCCCTGAGTTTCCTTGCTGGCGATGAGCGTCCCGCGCCGGTCGGGTGGGACCAGGGTCAGAATGGGATCGCCGGCGTTGGCGGCCTCATCGGGGAAATAGAGGCGCGTGTAGATCTGACGCAGCATGCCCCGCGAGAAAATACAGAAGACAATATGCGGCGCCTGCGCTTTGCCATTGGGCCCGGGGACCGATCCGGGCTTGATGGTATCGAAGCTGAAGACGCCATTCTTGTCGGTCGCCGAACGGCCGAAGCCCATGAACCGGGTGTTCGGCCGCGGACGATTGTCGGCTGGATGGGCGTAGCGGCCCTGCGCATCCGCCTGCCAGATTTCCAGCATGGCGTCGTTGATCGGCATGCCGTCGCCATCGAGCACCCGGCCCTCGATGCGGATCTTGGTGCCCGAGGTATCCGCGGTCACCAGGTCGGCGGTCGCGGTGTTCTTCCAATCATAGACGTCCTTGCCCTGCTCCGGCCGCCATTCACAGCGGCTGTGCGGCGCAAGACCGTAAGCGAAGAACGGACCGACAGTTTGTGAGGGAGTGATCTCGGACATTAGTGCTTATCCGTATCCTGAGGCGTGGCCTCGCGTCCGCGCAGCACAATATCGAAGCGGAAGCAAAGCGCCCAATCGGGAATGGTGTTTTCCAGGTCGAACTTCGAGACCATGCGCTCGCGCGCCTTTTCTTCGGTCACCGAATTGAAGATCGGGTCGAATGGAAAAAGATAGTCGCCCGGAAAATACATCTGCGTCACGAGGCGCGACAGGAACGAGTGGCCGAACACCGAGAAGTGGATGTGGTTCGGCCGCCATGCGTTGTGATGATTGCCCCATGGATAAGCGCCCGGCTTCACCGTGATGAAGCGATAGTAGCCGTTCTTGTCAGCAATGGCTCGCCCCGCTCCGGTGAAGTTCGGATCGAGCGGCGCCGGATGCTGGTCGACATTGTGGACGTACCGGCCGCAGGCATTTGCCTGCCAGATTTCAACGAGCGTGTCGGGAACCGGACGCTTGTCCTCGTCGTACACGTGGCCGTGCACGATGATGCGTTCGCCGAGCGGCTCACCTTTGTGCTGCTTGGTGAGGTCGTTGTCGCCTTCCTGCACGCGCGTCGTGGCCGTAAACCGGTCCGGTCAGCTCGGACAAAGTATGCGGCACGACAATCAGCGGCTTCGACGGCGAGCGCTTGACCGTGCTGCGGTAACCCGGCGTGAGATGCTTGGGAAAAGCATCCAAGCTCTCTTTGGAAAACCAGCGTCATTCCCGTTCCCTTTATGCCTTACGCGTTATCACATCTTTTCGAGGGCGAGCGATACGCCCTGCCCCACTCCGACGCACATGGTGGCAAGCGCAAGCTTCCCACCGTTCTCCTCAAGGCCGTGCACGGCCGTCAGCGCCAGTCGGGCACCCGACATGCCGAGCGGATGACCGAGCGCGATCGCGCCTCCATGCGGATTGACGTGTGCGGCGGCGTCAGCAAGTCCCAGCTGCCGCAGGCAGGCTAGCGATTGCGACGCAAAGGCTTCGTTGATCTCGATCAAATTGTAGTCGCCGATTTTCTGATTCAGACGCGCCATCAGTTTCTGCGTTGCCGGCACCGGGCCGATGCCCATGATGCGTGGTGGAACCGCCGCCGAAGCCATGCCCAGAATGCGGGCACGCGGCTTCAGCCCATGTACCTTCACGGCCGCTTCCGACGCGACGATCATGGCCGCCGCGCCGTCATTGACGCCGGACGCATTGCCGGCGGTCACGGTGCCGGGATTGCGAAACGGAGTCTTGAGCTTCGTCAGCTGTTCGAGCGTCGTGTCGGGGCGGGGATGTTCGTCCTTGTCGACCTTGATCGGACCCGCCTTACCGCCCGGCACTTCGACCGCAACGATCTCTTTTGCAAAATACCCCGAGGCGATGGCCTTGCCGGCCCTTTGCTGCGAGCGCAGCGCAAAAGCGTCCTGGTCCGCGCGCGCTACCTGGAATTCCTCGGCCACGTTTTCACCGGTCTCAGGCATCGAGTCGACGCCGTATTGCTGCTTCATCAGAGGATTGACGAAGCGCCAGCCGATCGTCGTGTCGTAGATTTCCGCCGTGCGCGAGAAAGCCTCCTGCGCCTTGCCTTGCACGAAGGGCGCCCGCGTCATCGATTCGACGCCACCGGCAATGGCAAAATCGATCTCGCCGGCGCGGATCGCGCGCGCCGCCGTGCCGACTGCATCAAGTCCGAGGCGCACAGCCGGTTGAGCGTCACACCCGGCACGCTGACCGGCAGCCCGGCCAGCAGGAGTGCCATGCGCGCGACGTTGCGATTGTCTTCGCCCGCCTGGTTGGCGCAGCCGTAGTAGACCTCGTCGAGCTTTTCCCAATCGATCTTGGGGTTGCGCGCCATCAACGCCTTGATCGGAACGGCGGCGAGATCGTCGGCCCGCACCTTGGCAAGCGCCCCGCCATAACGGCCGATCGGCGTTCGTACTGCGTCGCAGAGGAATACGTCACGCGCCATTACGCGGCCTCCGCATGCGCGCGATTGGTCCGCGCATGAAGATCGCGCAGCACTTCGAGCTCACGCTGCGTCGGCGGCGGCGTTTCGCCAACCTTGGCTGCAAACTTGATCGGCCAGCCGGAATTCTCCTGGATCTGTTCGCGGGTGACGCCGGGGTGAATGGAAACGACGGTCATTTCCTTTGTTTCGGGATCAGGCTCCAACATGGCGAGGTCGGTGATGAGCTTGGTCGGACCTTTGGTCTTCACGCCAAGCTTAGCGCGTGAATCGCCGCCCGAGACGTGACCGATCGAAGTCACAAAATCGAGCTTGTCGACGAAGCTGCGCTTGCCCTGCGCCATGATGATGAAGATCTCGCCGCACGAGGTCGCAATCTCCGGCGCGCCACCGCCGCCGGGTAGCCGCACTTTCGGTTTGTCGTAGGGGCCGACAACGGTCGTATTGAGATTGGCAAATCTGTCGATCTGAGCGCCGCCGAGAAATCCGACTTTGATGCGCCCGCCTTGCAACCAGTAGCGGAACATCTCGGGCACCGACACCGTGGTCAGCGCGGTCTCGCACAATTCGCCGTCACCGATCGACAGTGGAAGAATATTCGGCTTGGTGGCGAGCGTTCCGGATTCTGTAGATCAGTGTGATGTTCGGCGCGTGCGTGAGCCGGGCGAGGTTGCACGCGGCCGATGGCTGGCCGATGCCGACGAAGCAGACATCGTCGTTCTTCAGAGCCCGCGCCGCCGCGACGGTCATCATTTCATTGGGCTTGTAGTCGGCCATGTGCCTTACTCCGCCGCCATCCGGTGCTTGCGCGCATATTTGGCGAAGACCTCCGGACCTTTCGACAAAACATTTTCCTTCATCCAAGTATGAAATGAATCGCGCTCGCGCGAGATCGCATCCCACTCCTTGTAGAAACCGTTGTTGCGCGGATAGTAGCCCTGCGCATAGGACGGCCAGGCACCGCCCGGCACCTCGACGACGTGGCCGACGGTCCAATGCGGCAGCACGACTGCGTTGAGGCTGCGCTCGGGAAGTTCGTCGACGATCTCCTCGACCGTGACGACCGACCGCTTTGAAGCGAGCACCGCCTCTTTCTGCACGCCGAGCACGCCTTCGATCATCACGTTGCCCGCCTTGTCCGCGCGCTGCGCATGAATCACCGCGACGTCCGGCCGGTGCGCCGGGATGGCGGCGAGCTCCTCGCCGGTGAACGGGCACGTCACGCGTTTGATCTTCGAATTCACCTTTGGGAGATCGCCGCCGATGTAACCGCGGAAGATCGCGCAAGGCAGGCCGGCGGCGCCGGCCTCATAGGCATTGGCCATCGCGGCATGCGAATGCTCTTCGAGTTCGAGCTTCTGCGGCCAGCCGTTCTCGATCGCATCCCTCAGGCGATGCAGCGAGCCCACGCCGGGATTGCCACCCCATGAAAAGACCAGTTTCGACACGCAACCCATGCCGATCAGCTGGTCGTAGATGAGGTCCGGCGTCATCCGGATTAGCGTCAATCCCTTGCGGCCTTGCCTGACGATTTCGTGGCCCGCCGCATGCGGAATGAGATGGGTAAAGCCTTCCAGAGCTACGGTGTCGCCATCGCGGACGGCTGATTGAATTGCTTCGGAGAGGGAAGAAATACGCGCCATACGGAGTGATCCCGGTTGGGGTGCCGTATTTACGGCCGGCCTATCGGCAGGGTCAAATGGCGATCGCGTCATAAGTTGGGGCTCCAACGGATCGTAGGACCATGCTGGGCAAAGAGCCGATTTTCACCATTCACGCCGAACTCGAGGCAATCACCAGCCTCGGGCCGAACGCCGTATGGCGAACGACGCGTGATCGGCATTCTCGGCGGCACCGTGCGCGGCCCGAAACTCGCCGGCAGGATTCTGCCGGGCGGCGCGGATTGGCAGATCATTCGCAGCGACGGGGCCGCCGATATAAAGGCGCGCTACACCATCGAGACCGAGGCCGGCGCCCTCATCATGGTCAACAGTGAAGGCCTGCGGCACGGACCGCCGGACGTCATCGAAAAACTGGCGCGCGGCGAGAATGTCGATCCCCGTCATTATTACTTCCGCACGGTCATGCGGTTCGAGACCGCAGCCCCTTCGGTCGATTGGCTCAACCGGATCCTGGCGATCGCCAAGGGACAAAGAGAGCCGCGGGCGGTCCGGCTCGACGTCTACGAAGTGGAGTAACGGCTATTCAGCCAAACTCGCGCAGCAGATCGAGTAGTTGTTGCCGCCGTCTGGGACCGATGAAACGCGGCGAGCTGCGCCTCGTGCCGTTTGGCGAGGATTTTGATCCGCGCCAGCGCCTTTTCGCCTTCACTTGGTCAGATAAAGCAGTGCGAGCGCGCATCGCTCGCGGATGCGCGCCTGGCTGATCCATTTCCGCTGTTCGAGCACATGCAGGAGACGCGCGAGCCGCGCCCGCTCGATGCTCAGAGGTCTGCGCGATCGCAGCCTGCGAGCGGCCCGGATTGGCCTCGATCACCAGCAGCACGGAATACTGCGCGGGGCGCACCTTCATCGGCCGCAGGGTCTGAATGAAATCCTGGAAAACCCAGATTTGCAGGCGGCGCAGGAAATAGCCGAGGTGGTTTTCGAGCTGCCCGATCCCGAGGCCTTCCTTCGGAGCGGGCCATTCGGTTGCGGCCGCTTTTTCTGCAGTGCGCATTGGGTCACCGTCATCAGTTGCGGCAGCACAAGAGTCCGCCTTGACCTCGATTGTTGTCAATGACAACATTCTGGTCAGCCCGGCCAATACGCAACGAAAACGAAAGTCCAGGGAGGGCCGCCATGCCGCAATTCAGGACAGTTGCCACGATTCTTTTCGCGCTGATCGCAACGCCGCTCTATGCGGAGACAAATGGCGTGCTGCGCATCGGCGTCCTCAACGACATGTCGAGCGTCTATGCCGACTTTCAGGGACCGGGCTCGGTGATCGCCGCGCAGATGGCGGTCGAGGATTTCAACAAGCAGTCGAAGCGCAAGGTCGAGGTGATCTCGGGCGATCACCAGAACAAGCCTGACATCGGCGCCGGCATTGCGCGACGATGGCTCGATGTCGAAGGCGTCGACGTGATCATCGACATGCCGAACTCGGCCGTCGCGCTCGCGGTCGGCGACATCGTGCGCGAAAAGAACAAGGTCGCGATCGGGTCGGGCGCCGGCACGGCGCTGCTCACCGGCGCGAAGTGCTCGCCGAATTTCGTGCACTGGACCTACGATACGTGGGCGATGGGCCATGCGTCGGCGCGAGGCGTGCTCGCATCCGGCGCCAAGACCTGGTTCTTCGTCACCGCGGACTACGCATTCGGGCACGATCTCGAAAACAGGCGAGCGAGGAGGTGCTGGCAAGCGGCGGCAAGATCGTCGGAACCGTGCGCCACCCGCTCGGCGCTTCGATTTCTCGTCTTTCCTGCTGCAGGCGCAGGCATCGGGCGCGGACGTCGTTGCGCTGGCGAATGCCGGCGGCGACACGACCAACAGCGTCAAACAGGCGGCCGAATTCAAGATCGGCGGCAAACAGAAGATCGTTGCGCTCATCTTCGACCTGCAGAGCGTCCCGGCGCTTGGCCTGAACACCGCGCACGGGTCTGATCGCCGTCAACGCGTTCTACTGGGACATGAACGATCAGACCCGCGAATGGTCGAAACGCTTCCAGGAGCGGCATGCGAAGAAGATGATGCCCAACCACATGCATGCCGGCGTCTATGCCGCCGTGCTGCACTACCTGAAGGCTGTCGACAAAGTCGGCTCGCCGGCCGACGGCGCGGCGGTTGGTCGCGGCGATGAAGGCGATGCCGACCGACGACCCGCTTTTCGGCACGGGCACCATCCGCGCCGACGGCCGCAAGGTGCACCCGATGTACCTGCTGCGAGGTCAAGACACCGGCCGGAATCGAAAGGCGAGTGGGATGCCTTCAAGATCGTTCAGACAATCCCGGCCGACAAGGCGTTCCGGCCGTTGAACGAAGGCGGCTGTCCGCTGGTCAAGAACTGAGCGTTGCGCAAGCGGACCCATACACGACATGATTGCCCGGCCGCATAGACAATATGAGCCAGCGAATGTCGCTCTAAGGTCCTTGCCGCGCATCTGCCGGCTCTCGCTTGCCGCCGAACGGCATGGCAGCGTGGCCGTGCTGAAGCTCAACCGGCCGCAGAAACGCAATGCGCTCGACGACGAGACGATCATCGGCATCGAGCAATTCTTCACATCGCTGCCGGAGGGCGTCGGCGCGGTGTTGATCGCTGGCGAAGGCGAGCATTTCTCTGCGGGCCTCGACCTGACCGAACTGAAAGAACGGGACGTCACCGAGGGCATTGCCCATTCGCGGCTGTGGCACCGCGCGTTCGACAAAATTCAGTTCCGGCAAGGTGCCGGTGGTTGCCGTGCTGCATGGCGCGGTGGTCGGCGGCGGTCTCGAGCTTGCCGCCGCGGCGCATGTGCGCGTCGCCGAGCGCTCGGCTTACTACGCGTTGCCGGAAGGCAGCCGCGGCATCTATGTCGGCGGCGGCGGCTCGGTGCGATCTGCCGCCGCTGATCGGCGTCGCGCGCATGATGGACATGATGCTGACCGGTCGCACTTATTCAGCGGAGGAAGGCCAAGCCATCGGCCTGACCACATATCTCGTCGAGGACGGCAAAGGCTTCGCCAGAGGCCTCGAACTGGCGCAGCGCATCGCCGGAAATACGCCGCTCACCAATTTCGCGGTCATGCACGCGCTGCCGCGGATCGCGGAGATGAATCCGGCAAGCATGGCTTCGCGATGGAGGCGCTGATGTCGGCGATTGCGCAGGCCGATGACGAGGCGAAAGCGCGCCTTAAGGATTTTCTGGAAAAGCGCGGTCCCAAGGCGACGCGCGATTGACGGAGTTGGCGAAAGCGATGCCGGGCGCGATCCGTGAGACTGGTCTCCGCGAGCGGCGCACCGCTGCGCCCCGTGCGGCTCGGCGCGCCGGACGCCGTTCTGGAGCGGCGCGCCGACGGCACCATTCACATCCGCGCGGCCCAATCGCTCGGCGGTTACCACGGCAAGCTGAGCGAGCCGCTCGAACATTGGGCCAAAGCCGCACCCGACCGCTCTGTTCCTTGCCCAACGCGACGCACAGGACCAATGGCGGAAGCGCTCCTATGCCGAGACGCTCGCCGATGTGCGGCGTATCGGGGCCGCACTGCTGCGACGCGGATTGTCCGCCGAGCGGCCGCTCGTGAGTGTTGTCCGGCAATGACATCGAGCACGCACTGCTCGCTCTCGGAGCGATGTATGTCGGCATTCCCTACGCGCCGATCTCGCCGGCCTATTCGCTGATGTCGAACGACTTCGGCAAGCTGCGCACCATCATCAACCTGCTCACGCCCGGCCTCGTTTTTGCCACTGACGGCGGACCGTTTGCGCGGGCCATCTACGAAACGGTGCCGGACGAGATCGAGCTGGTCGTGGCCCGCAATCCGCTCGGCGATCGCAAGACAACGATGTTCGCCGATCTGCTTGGCGCGCGAAGACGCGACCGGTGTCGCCGCCGCACATCGCGCCGTGTCGCCCGATACGATCGCCAAATTCCTGTTCACCTCGGGCTCGACCGGAAATCCCAAGGCGGTCATCAACACGCATCGCATGCTGTGCTCGAACCAGGCGATGCTCGGATCGGGCTTCGCCTTCGTCAAAGACGAGCCGCCGGTCGTCGTCGACTGGCTGCCCTGGAGCCACACCTTCGGCAGCAACCACAACTTCAACATGGTGCTGACCTATGGCGGATCGCTTCTACATCGACGACGGCAATCCGACGCCGCCGGGCGTGCCGAAGACGGCACGAAACCTGCGCGAGATCGCGCCGACGATCTATTTCAACGTGCCCAAAGGTTACGAGGCGCTGATCTCGCATTTCCGCGCCGACGACGCACTGCGCCGCAACTTCTTCAGCCGGCTGAAGGTCCTGTTCTACGCCGGCGCCGGTCTGAACCAGACGACGTGGGATCAACTGACGCAGCTCGCGCGATCGAGACGACTGGCGAGCGCATTATCTTCCTGCTCTTCGCTTGGATCGACCGAGACGCGCGCCACTGGCGCTGGCCTGCTCGTGGGATTTCGACCGACCGGGCAACATCGGCCTGCCGGCGCCGGGCGTCGAACTCAAGCTCGTGCCAAACGAAGGCAAGCTTGAAGCGCGTTTGCGCGGTCCGCACATCACGCCGGGCTATTGGCGGCAGGACCAGCTGACGCGCGACGCCTTCGATGAAGAGGGCTTCTACAAGATCGGCGACGCACTGAAATTTGTCGACCCGAACGATCCCGGCAAGGGTCTCCTGTTCGACGGCCGTATTGCCGAGGATTTCAAGCTGTCGACGGGAACCTGGGTCAGCGTCGGACCGTTGCGCGCGCGGTTCATCGATCACTTTGCACCGTACGTGCGCGACGTCGTATTCGCCGGTGCCGACCGCGACGATCTCGCAGCGCTGATATTTCCCGACGTCGAAGCGTGCCGGAAACTTGGCCAGCCTCGGCCCCGATGCACCGCTGAGCGACATCGTCGGCGCGCCCGCGCTGTGCGCGCAAAATTCACAGAACTGCTGACGAAACTCGCGGCCTCAGTCCCGGCTCATCGACGCGTGTCAACCGCGCGATCCTGATGGCGGAGCCGCCGTCCCTGGATAAAGGCGAGGTCACCGACAAGGGCTCATTCAACCAGCGCGCCGTCCTGCGGAACCGGGCGACCGCGGTGGACGAACTCTACGCAGATGCCTCTATCTTCGCGAGTGATCGCAGCCGAGGGACAGCGCTGATGGAAATCAAGGGACAGCCAGCCATCGTCACCGGCGGCGCGTCGGGCCTGGGTGCCGCGACCGCGCGCGCACTGGCTGCAGCGGGCGCCAAGGTTGCAATTGCCGATGTCAACGAGAAGGCAGCGGCCGAGGTGGCCGATAGCATCAAGGGCGTGGCCGTTGCCTGCGACGTCGCCGACAGCGCCAGCGGTGAAGCCGCCGTGAAGAAGGCCGCCGCGGCGCACGGACCAGCGCGCATTCTCGTCAATTGCGCTGGCGTCGGGCCGGCGAAGCGCATCGTCGGTCGCGATGGACCCGATGCCGCTTGCGGATTACGAGCGGGTCATTCGCATCAACCTGATCGGCAGTTTCAACATGATGCGGCTTGTGGCTGCCGCGATGCAGGCCGTTGAGCCGCTTCCCGACGGCGACCGCGGAGTCATCATCTCCACCGCCTCGGTTGCCGCTTTCGAGGGACAGATCGGACAAGCAGCCTACTCTTCGTCAAGGGCGGTGTCGCTGCGCTGACTCTGCCGGCGGCGCGCGAATTCGCTCAGTTCGGCATTCGCGTGCTGGCGCATCGCGCCCGGCATATTCGGCACGCCGATGCTCCGAGCGCCTTGCCGCAGGAGACTCAGGATCTGCTCGGCGCCTCCGTGCCATTCCCCAAGCGGTTGGGCGAACCGCGCGAATTCGCCGCGCTCGTGCTTCACTGCGTCCACAACGGTTACCTCAACGGCGAAGTGATCCGCCTCGACGGCGCGCTGCGCATGGCGCCGCGCTGACGCGTGCTTTCCATGACCACTTTCGCCAACACCCGCACTGTGCGGATCGAATGGGGCGATTGCGATCCGGCCGGGATTATTTTCTATCCGCGTTATTTCGAGATCTTCGATGCATCGACGGCGCAGCTTGTTCGAGCGCGCGCTCGGAATGACCAAGATCAATATGCCGAAAGTTTTGAATTCGCCGGCTTTCCCCTGGTACGCACGCGCGCACGTTTCCTGAAGCCGACGCGTTACGGTGACGATGTGGACGTCACCAGCAAGATCGCGTTCGGCACGTCGAGCTTCGATATCGAACACCAACTCAGTCTCAACGGGGATACCTGCGTCGAGTGCTCGGAGAAGCGGGTCTGGGTTATTCGCGGCGAAGACGGCAAGCTGAAATCACATCCGGTGCCGGAAGCGGTGCTGAGCAGATTTCGGGAAATCCGGCGCTGAGACGTTTGCCTGCCCGGCCTCTCGTCCGTCCGCTACTCGATCTCAGCCGCGATTTTCTTCAGGATGCGGACAAATTTCTTCCGGTCGCGCTCACCGATCAATTGATCCAGGTTACGTTCGTGCCGGCGCGCGCAGCGCGTCATACTGGTGAGAACCTTTTTCCGGCGGGCGTCAGGTTCAGGCAATACGTGCGCCGGTCATTGTCCATCCGCTTGCGCTCGACCAGACCGCGCCGCACAAGATCCTCGACCACCGGCGTGAGGCTCGATTTGTCGCGCCCATTGGCGAGCGAAAGTTCGGTCTGGCTGATGCCTGAGTTACGGCCGATCAATGTCAGGGTGGCAAACCGACCGGGACTTTCGCCGATCTCCTGCGAATGGCGCGAAAAGGCCTGAAACGCGGCCTCCTGCGCCATGCGCAGGTTAAAGCCGACCCAATAGGCAAGCGGACCGAAATTGACCGGCAAGCCGAAAGGCTTCGCCGTTCTTGCCGCGCCGGCGGCCGCCCGTGCCGTTCGTTCCGTGCACCGCGTATCCCTTTTCCGGAACTGACACATTGCCAGCTCCGTCATTTAGTTTGATGTCAAACTATAAGCTTTACAACGGCGTCCGCCTTCGGCTGAATATTGCAAAAAGTTGGCGACCTAGCCAACCGCCCAGCCCAAGGGAGAGAACCATGAAACTCGGTTTTGCTGGATGTGTCCATGCTGCCGCGTTGTTGATCGGCGGCGCGACCGGCGCGCTCGCGCAGGACAAGACTTTCGAACTCAAGCTGTCGCACTGGGTTCCGCCGTCGCACCCGCTGCAGAAGGCGCTCGAAGACTGGGGAGCATCCGTCGAGAAGGATTCCGGCGGAACCATCAAATACAAGGTCTATCCCGCGCAGCAGCTCGGCAAGGCCTTCGACCACTACTGACATGGCGCGCGATGGCATCGCCGACTCGACCTACATCAATCCCGGCTATCAGCCCGGCCGCTTCCCGATCATCGGCGCCGGCGAATTGCCGTTCCTGATGACGAACGCCAAAGGCGGCACGCAGGCGCTCGATGCCTGGTATCGCAAATACGCGGCGACAGGAGATGAAGGACGTCAAGTTCTGCCTGGCCTTCGTGCACGATCCCGGCGCATTTCATTCGCGCTCGAAGAAGATCGTCGTCCCCGACGACATCAAGGGCATGAAGATCCGTCCGGCGCACGCCACGATGGCAACCTTCGTGACGACAGCTTGGCGGCACCAACGTTCAGGCATCGGCGCCGGAAGTGCGCGACGTCCTCGAAAAAGGCGTCGCCGATGCGGTGACATTCCCCTGGGGCTCGGTCGTGCTGTTCGGGATCGACAAGGTGACGAAGTACCACCTGGACATGCCGCTCTACGTGACGACCTTCGCCTTCGTCTTCAACAAGGATAAGTACAACCAGATGTCAGCGGCGCAGAAGAAGGTGATCGACGATCACTGCACGCCCGAGTGGGCGCTGAAGGTGGCCGCGCCATGGGCGGAGTTCGAGCATGCCGGCATTGCCAAGATCAAAGGCGGAAGCCGGTCACGAGGTCTACGAGCCGACGCCGGCGCAGATCGCGGAGTGGAAGAAGGCCGCGCAGCCGCTTGAGGAAAAATGGGCTGAGAACGTCAAGAAGACTGGCGTCGATCCAGCCGTCGTGATGAAAGAGTTGAAGGCGCAACTGTCGAAGGAAGGCGCCGGCTACTGAGGGCGGGCGGCGCGACCTCGACGATACCAGTAATGTAACGGCGGCGGACGTCCCGCTGCCGTTTCCTGCCAGAGGTCTTGCTGGGGGCTGAGGGCGCATGAAACGCGTCTACATGGATCGTTTCATCGATTCGATCGAATGGGTGGCGGCCTTTTTCGTTGGGATTGTCGCGCTCAACATCTTTGTCGCGGTGCTGCTGCGAAACCTGTTCGCCTATTCAATCCCCGACTCCTACGATTTCGGCCGGTTGATGCTCGGCATCCTCATTTTCTGGGAATCGCCGCCACCTCCTATCGCGGCACGCATATCACCGTGGATCTTGTCTGAGCAATGTCGGGCCGCGCTATCAGCGGATGATCGACATCTTGGCAACGCTGGTGCTGCTGTTCGTCGTCACGGTGCAAACCTACACCCTGTTCGACAAGGTGATGACGACGCGCGCCGACAACGTCCTCACCTTCGACCTGCGGCTGCCGACCTGGCCATTCTTTCTGATTGCCTGGCTGGGTGATGTTTCCGCGGTGCTGTTGATTGCGATCCGGACCTATCGCCTCATCTTTCATCCGGACTATATGGTGGATCCGGTCGTGCAAAAGAAATCAAACCGGTCGAATAGCGATGAGCACCGACGCCGTCGCGATCATCGGTCTTCTCGCGCTGTTCGCGCTGATGCTGCTGCGCGTGCCGGTGGGCATGGCAATGGGGCCTCGTCGGCGTATCTGGCTTCGCCTATCTCAACGGCGGCGCGCCGGCGCTCAAGCTCGTCGGTCAGACCTCGATGCGGACGGTCACCGACTATACCTTCGGCGTCATTCCGATGTTCCTGCTGATGGGCGCCTTCGTCACCCATTCCGGTATGAGCCGCGAGCTGTTTCGCGCGGCCAATACCTTTGTCGGACATCTGCGCGGCGGACTGGGCATCGCAACCGTGGCCGCCTGCGGCGGTTTTGCCGCCATTTGCGGCTCTTCCGTCGCCACGGCCGCGACGTTCTCGACCGTCGCCTACCCCGAGATGCGCCGCTTCGGTTACCCGCAGAGCTTTGCTACCGGCGTGATCGCAGCGGGTGGCACGCTCGGCGCCATGCTGCCGCCGTCAACCGTGCTGGCGGTCTACGGCATCATCACCGAGCAGGATATCGGCAAGCTGTTCATCGCCGGCATCATTCCTGGCCTGCTGGCCATCTGCATGTACATGGCGACGATCGCCATCCTCGGATGGATGCGGCCGAAGTTCCTGCCGACCGGTCCGCGCAGCAACTGGGCAGAGCGTCGTGCCGCGCTGAAAGACATCTGGGCACCGTTGCTGCTGTTCGTTTTCGTCATTGGCGGTCTGTACGGGCTGCCATTCCTGCCGCGATTCACACCCACGGAGGCCGGCGGCGTCGGTGCGAGCGGCGCCTTCCTGATCGGCCTGTTGAGCGGACGTCTCGACAAGAACGGAATTCTCAGCTCGCTGCTGCAGGCGACGCGCACCGCGGCAGCCGTGTTCACCGTACTGATCGGCGCACTGCTGTTCGGCTACTTCCTCACCGTCACGCAGACCCCGCAGAAGGTGACGGAGTTCCTCACCGCGCTCGGGCTCGGCCGCTACGGCGTGCTGGCACTGATCATGCTGATGTACCTGGTGCTCGGCTGCCTAATGGACGCGATGGCGATGATCATCCTGACCATCCCGATCATCTTTCCGGTCATCACGCATCTGGGCTTCGACCCGATCTGGTTCGGCGTCATCATCGTGATGACCGTTGAGCTCGGCCTGATCCACCCGCCGGTCGGCATGAACGTGTTCGTAATAAAAAGCGTGATCAAGGACGTCACCTTTTCAACGATTTTCAGGGGCGTCATTCCATTTATCCTGACCGACCTCATCCGGCTGGTCATCCTGATCGCCTTCCCGATGCTCGCTTTGTGGCTGCCCTCGCAAATGAAGTGAGTTCCGTGCTATATAGTTTGGCTCCCAACTATCTGCCGAAGGCCTGACGATGGAACGATCGTTCAAGAAAGAAGTGCAGGCGCTGAAGCTCGGCGACGGCGAAACCTTTCGCGGCGAAGGCATCCTGGCCGTCACCAAGGCGCTGCTGCAGTCGGGCGTCTCTTACGTCGGCGGATACCAAGGCGCCCCGGTCTCGCATCTGCTCGATGTGCTGGTGGACGCCGAAGACATTATGTCCGACCTCGGCGTGCACCTGGAAACCTGTTCGAACGAAGCGTCGGCTGCGGCGATGCTCGGCGCGTCGATCAATTATCCGCTGCGCGGCGCGGTGACCTGAAATCCATCGTCGGCACCAATGTCGCCGCCGACGCCCTGTCGAACCTCGCCTCACCCGGCGTGATCGGCGGCGCCATGATCATCCTCGGCGAAGACTACGGCGAAGGCGCAAGCGTCATCCAGGAACGCTCTTACGCCTATGCGCTCAAATCATCGATGTGGCTGCTCGACCCGCGGCCCGAACTTTCTTCGATCGTTCGCACGGTGGAAAAGGGCTTCGAGCTGTCCGAAGCCAGCCATGCGCCGGTGATGCTGGAATTGCGCATCCGCGCCTGTCACGCTACCGGCGAATTTGCCGCGAAAAACAATCGCAAGGGTGTCGTGTCGGGCCTCGACAAACTCCCGGGCCCGCCGCGCTTTGAATACGGACGGCTCGCGCATCCGCCGGTGATCTTCACGCAGGAGCGCCTGAAGGTCGAGGAACGCCTGCCGGCCGCGCGCGCCTTCATTCGCGAGCACAAGCTCAATGAGACGATCGACGGCGATATCGCCGACATCGGCATTATCGTGATGGGCGGGCTGACCAACAGCGTGCTGCGCGCGCTCGAACGCGTCGGGCTTGCCGATGTGTTCGGCAAGTCGCGCGTGCCCATACTGGTGCTCAACGTTGTGTATCCACTGGTGCCGGAAGAAATCACCGCCTTCTGCGCCGGCAAGCGCGCGGTGCTGGTGGTCGAGGAAGGCTATCCCGACTACATCGAGCAGGCGGTCAATGTCGAACTGCGTCGCGCCGACATCAATACGCGCGTGCTCGGCAAGGGGCCGCTTCCGCGCGCCGGTGAATATGCGTCCGATGTATTGCTCGAGGGCCTTGCTGCATTCCTGCAGGACGCGCAGACCGGCCGGCATCGACGCCGACACGATCGCGGAAAAGGCGCGCGGCCTTGTCGCCCACAAGGCAAAGGCGGCAGCCGCGCTCGGACCCCTGCCCCCGCGCCCGCCCGCCTTCTGCACCGGCTGTCCGGAACGGCCTGTATTTTCCGCAATCAAACTGATGCAACGCGAGCTCGGCCCGACCCATATCAGCGCCGACATCGGCTGCCACTCGTTTGCGACGTTCGCGCCCTTCTCGCTCGGCAATTCGATCCTCGGCTACGGCATGTCGCTCGCAAGTGCTGCCGCCGTGACGCCAAACATGGACAGGCGCCCGATCGCGATCATGGGTGACGGCGGCTTCTGGCATAACGGGCTGATCACCGGCGTCGCCTCGAATCTCTTCAACAAAGGCGATGGCGTTCTGATCATCATGCAAAACGGCTACGCCTCGGCCACCGGCCAGCAATATATCCCCTCGAGCGCCATGAGCCGCAGCGGATCGGCGCCCGGCATGGATATCGAGAAGACCTTGCGCGCCATGGGCGTGCACTGGCTACGGAAGGTGCGCACCTACAGTGTCAGCGTCATGGTGAACACGCTCAAGGAGGCGATGAAGACCGCCGAGCGCGGCCTGAAGGTGATTATCGCCGACGGCGAATGCCAGCTCGCGCGCCAGCGTCGCGTTCGCGTCGAGGATGCCGAAAGCTCAAGCGTGGCGAACGCGTGATCCGCACGCGCTTCGGCGTCGACGATGAAATCTGCACGGGCGACCATTCCTGCATTCGTCTTTCGGGCTGTCCCTCGTTGACGGTGAAACCTTCGCCCGATCCGCTGCGGTCCGATCCGGTGGCGACCGTGATCGAGATCCTGCGTCGGCTGCGGCCTGTGCGGCGAGGTCGCGCACGCGGCCGTGCTCTGCCCGTCTTTCTATCGCGCCGAGATCGTGCGCAACGCGACCTGGCGCGAGCGCGCGAAGCACCGCGTCCGCCAGAAAGTCATCGGCTGGCTCGGCGGCTACGGCGGAGAAGCGGCGGCATGAGATCCGTCGCGCCCCATCACCCTGCTGATCGCCGCACTTGGCGGCGAGGGCGGCGGCGTGCTGACGGAATGGATCGTATCCGCCGCGGCGAGTGCGGGTTATCCGGTGCAGAGCACGTCGATCCCGGGTGTCGCACAACGCACGGGCGCCACGACCTACTACATCGAGATTTTGCCGGTGCAGGCCGCCGAACTGGAAGGAAGCGTCCGGTGCTCGCGCTCACGCCCGGCGTCGGCGACATTGACGTCGCGGTCGCGAGCGAATTGTTGGAGGCCGGCCGCACGGTGGCGAACGGTTTCGTCACGCCCGAGCGCACGCACGTCATCGCTTCGCTGAGTCGCTTCTATGCCATGGACGAGAAGATCGCCATGGGCGACGGCCGCTTCGACCAGGACAGGTTGATCAGGATTATCAGGGAGTATTCGAAAGACGCCTTGCTTGTCGACATGGACGCGCTGGCAAAGCAGAGCGGTTCGATCATCAACGCGGTGATGCTCGGGGCCATCGCCGGCTGTGGTCGGCTGCCGATAAAGCCGAGCAGTTCGAGGCGGCGATCCGCGAAGACGGCAAGGTTGGTGGAGAGCAATCTGCGCGGATTCCGCAGCCGGCTTCGAAGCGGCGCGCGCGAACCTCCCGCCCGCGAAAGCGACCGACAAAAGATGCGCGCCGCGGCGACGCCGGCCATGGTCGAGCATGAAGTCGCGCGCACGTTTCCTGCGGTCGCCCAGACAACCGGGCCTCGAAGGTGTGCGTCGACTGATCAATTACCAGAACGTTCCCTACGCGTGGCTTTATCTCAGCCGGCTGCGACCGATCGTCGAAGTCGACCAGATCGGCGGCGCGCAAGGTAAACTGCTCAAGGAAGTCGCGCGGCACCTCGCAGTGCGCATGTCGTACGAAGATGTCGTGCGGGTCGCGCAGGCGAAGATTGCTGCCGGCGCGCATGCAGCGCATCGCGCGCGACGAACTGCACGTGACCGGCGAGCCTTATTCCGTGCACGACTTCCTCAAGCCCGGCATCGAGGAGATGTGCCAGCTGCTGCCGCCGTTCCTGGCGAAGCCGATCCTGCGGATGGCCGAGCGCAAAGGCTGGCTTGGCCGCGTTTATTTCGGCATGGAGGTCGACTCTACGATCGGTGAGGGGCTTTCTGCGTTTCCTGGTGCTCGCCAAGCTGCGCCGCCTACGGCCCTATGGTTATCGCTACAAGCAGGAACAGCAACAGATCGAAAGTTGGCTCGGCTCTGATCCGCGAGGCAGCGCGAAAGTCACCACGAGCTTGCGCTCGAGGTCGCCGAATGCGCGCGACTGATCAAGGGCTATGGCGATACGCATGCGCGCGGGCTTGCCAACTACCGCGCCATCGAGACGCGCGTGATCCGGCCGGCGCTGGCCGGCGAGATTGCGCCGGCGCGGGCGTGTCGATGCGCTCGCCAACGCGCGCACCGCGGCGCTTGTCGATCCGGAAGGCGAGGGCCTCGCCGAACGCTGCGCTGCGCGCGGCAATGCGCATCGCCGCGGGTAGAGCCATCGCTTTTACGTGTGCGATACGCAGCGCCTCGATCCGTCATGCCCGCGCTTGTCGCGGGCATCCCGCTAGTCGGGCACGACATTGCGTCCCAAGCGAGATGGCCGGGACAAGCCCGGCCATGACGTTGGCGGCTAGCGCCCAGAATGACAAAGCCCACCCATGACAGGTCATCCGTTGTCACCCCTGCCCCGTCGGATAAGACTTTGCGCCAATAAAAGGCGTCTTTCGGACCGAAATGGCCCGAACGGGCGACAAGAACCGCGGACGGACGACCCAGGGAAAGAGCGCATGGCGGCGACACCGAGCGGACAGCGGCCAACAATCGCCGCCGAGGCATTCCTGCGCGCGCTGGCCGATCACGGCACCGACTATTTCTTCGCCAATCCCGGCACGGACTTCCCGCCGATCGTCGAGGCCTTCAGCCGCGCCAAGAAGACCAACGCCAAGGTGCCGAAGCCGATTCTGGTGCCGCACGAGAATCTCGCGGTCGCCATGGCGCACGGCGCCTACCTGATGAACGGCCGTCCGCAGGCGGTGATGGTTCACGTCAACGTCGGCACCGCTAACACGATCAACAACCTGACAAACCTCTCGCGCGATCGCGTGCCGCTCATTCTGGCGGCGGGCCGCACGCCGATCACCGAGAAAGGCTCGTTCGGCTCGCGCAGCCGCCCGATCCACTGGGCGCAGGAAATGTTCGACCAGGCCGGCATGGTGCGCGAGCTGGTGAAATGGGACTACGAATTGCGCGTGCCGGGCCAGATCGGCGATGTGTGTCGCGCGCGGTGTCGAAGTCGCGATGGCGCACCCGCGCGGGCCGGTCTATCTGGTGCTGCCGCGCGAACCGCTCGCCGTCGCTTACCGAGCCGATCGCTCCGATGAAGCCGCGGCCGCAGGCAGCGCCGCACATCCCGATCCGCGCACGATCGCAGACGCTCGCCGAATGGATCGCCGCCGCCGAACGGCCACTGATCGTCACCGCGGCCTTGCCGGCCGAGGCTGTCCCCGCGCTCGAGCGCCTGGCCGAACGCTGCGCCATCCCTGTCGTTGCGCACGGTGCGCGCACGATGTGCCTGCCGTCGAGCCACGCGATGCATTTCCGGTTTCGAGCCCGGCGCGCTTCTGACCGACGCCGATCTGGTGATCGTGCATTGAGTCCGGACGTGCCGTGGATCCCGCATCTGCAGCATCCGCCGGCCGGCTGCCGCGTCGCGCATATCGGCGAGGACCCGTTCTACGTTCGCTATCCGATGCGCAGCTTCCCGAGTGATCTTGCGGTTCAGGCTGGCACCGCGCAGGCGCTGGATGCGCTCGCGCGCGCGGTCGAACCGCGCCTGCAGATGGCGGAGCGCGCGCATTGCCGCGCGCCGTGCTCGGCTCACCGACCGCATGCGCACGCGGCGCGCGCAGCTCGCGAAGGATTCCAGCGGCCGGGACGGCGATTTCGCCGGAATATCTCTCGCACGCGATCGGCGAGGCTGTCGGCAAGGACGCGATCATCATCAATGAATATCCGTTGCGGCCTGATCATTGCGCGCGCGAAAAGCCGGGCACATTTTTCGCGCTCGGGCCCGCCGGCGGACTCGGCTGGGGCCTTGGCGCGGCGCTCGGCGCGAAACTCGCGGCGCCGGATGAACTCATTGTCGCGACGCTCGGCGATGGCTCCTACATGTTCGCCAATCCGATGGTCGGCCACTGGGTTTCGGCCGTGCACAAGCTGCCGATCCTCACTGTCGTGTTCAACAACAGCCGCTACGGCGCCGTGCGCCGCGCCACGCTCTCGATGTTCAAGGACGGCGCCGCCGGCGAGACCGATGGCCGCACGCTGGCCGACCTCGATCCGTCGCCGCCGTTCGAGGAAATGGCGCGCGCGCCAGGGCGCGCATGCCGAGCGCGTGGAAAACCCGCCGAGCTGCCCGAGGCGCTGGCGCGCGCGCGCGCGCGTTGTCGTCAACGAGCGCAAGCAGGCGCTGCTCAACGTCATTACGCCTTACTGAGGCGATACCGCACAAAGCAATCGAAAAGTCACGGAGGAGTTCATGCGCATCGACGCCTACACGCATTTCATCCCGGAGAAATATTTCGCCAAGATCGTCGAGAGTGGCCACGCCGACATCGGCAAGCGCGTGCGCGAAATTCCCTGCATCCATGACCTCAATGTCCGCCGCAAGATCGTCGACAGCTTTCCGGACTACGCGCAGATCCTGTCTTATCCGATGCCGCCGCTCGAGGTGATGACGAAGGGCGACGCCAAGCTGACCGAGGAATATACCAAGCTCATCAATGACGGCTTTGCCGAAATCTGCGCGAAATATCCCGATCAGTTTCCCGGCTGGGTGGCGCAAGGCGCGCTGATCGCGCCGGATGCCGGCGTGCGCGAGGCCGAACGCGCGCTGAAGAACGGCGCGCTGGGCGTGCAGATCTACACCAACATTGCCGGCAAGCCGCTCGACGATCCGGCCTTCGAGCCGTTCTTCGCGGCGATGAACAAGCTCAACAAGCCGATCTGGATGCACCCGGCGCGCGCCGCCAATTTCCCGGATTATCTGACCGAGACGAAATCGAAGTACGAAATCTGGTGGACCTTCGGCTGGTCCTACGAGACCGCGGCGGCGATGGCGCGGCTCGTGTTCTCGAAGATCCTCGACAAATATCCGAACCTGAAGATCATCACCCACCATTTCGGCGGCATCGCGCCGATGCTGGAAGGCCGCATCGGGCCGGGCTGGGACCAGCTCGGCGCGCGTACCTCGGATGAAGACCTCAGCCTCATTCTCAAGCAGCTGAAGAAGCGCCCGCTCGATTACTTCAAGCACTCATTCTATGCGGACACGGCGGTGTTCGGCGGCGTGCCGGCGACGCACGCCGGCCTCGCGTTCTACGACCTCGACAAGATCGTGTTCGCCTCCGACTGCCCGTTCGATCCGGAGAAAGGCACGATGTACACGCGCGAGACCTTGCGCATCATCGAGGGCATCGACATGCCGAAGGCCGACAAGGAAAAGATCTGGCACGGCAATCTCGAGGCAATCACCGGCGTCAAGTTCAAGAGCTGACGCGGCCGATTGTCATTCCGGGCGCAGCCGAGGCCATAGGAAGCGCGAGGCTCGCCGCGCCACTCATCAGGCGCAGCCGGCGAGAACTGCGCAGAGCGCGACTTGCGATGTTTTTCGATCTGTTTTTTGCTTCAGTCTTCGATGCGGCGTGCGTCATCCCCAACTCCCTGTCCGGTCCTGTGCGGCGCATGGCCGTTCTTCCCAGCCTAGTGCGGTCAACCTCTGCGAACGGCAGAGCGATCCGTCCGCATTGCGGCCAGCTGGTCTTGGCGCGGTTAAACGCTTACGGAGGGCTGCGCAGGAAGACTTGGGCGGACGAGACGGCGGCTAGGACAAGAGACGAAAAACGGAACTCGGTCGTCACGCGATGCAAAATTGCGACAGTCGTGTCATTCGTTCGATGGATGCGCAGAGGAGACGTGGGTGGCCGGGACGAAGCTCGGCCATGACGGATGAGAGGCAGCGCGCCTCAACGTCATGGCCGCCATCCATCGCAAATATGAAGAATGAAAGGCACCTCGCATCAATGTCATGGCCGGGCGAAGGCGCGAAGCGCCTCTTCGCGCCCGAAGTCCCGGCCATCCATGTCTTGCTTAGTGGAATGATGAGTGGCGGCTTCATTTACATAATGAGCAATCGCCGCAACGGCACACTTTACGTCGGAGTCACCAGCGATCTCGTGCGCCGCTGCTACGAACATCGCAAACAGTTTGCTACGCGGTTTCACGAAACAATATGGCTTGAAGAAGCTCGGTCTATTTTGAACGGCACGATGATATCCGCGCTGCAATTCAGCGTGAGAAGGCGATCAAACATTGGTCACGGGCATGGAAGGTGCGATTGATTCACGCGCAGAATCCTGACTGGCGGGACCTATTTGAAGCTCTGATTTAAGACATGGATGCCCGGCACAAGGCCGGGCATGACGGCGGAGAGACCCGGCACGACGGCACAAAGGCAAAAACCCGTGGATGCCCGGCATAAAGGCGGGCATGGCGCGTCAAAGCAGCGCCGCCATCGGTAGAAGCGCGGCGGGCATCTCGCTAACCTCCGCGCCCATGGCGCTCACGCGACCGATCGGTCAGCCCGAACCCGACCCGACGAGCCATCAGCCGCAAACCGGCGATGGTGGCGTTGCGCCGATCGACGAAGGCCGTGTCACGCCGGCGATGGCGCAGTACGTCGAGATCAAGACCGCCCATCCGGACTGCCTGCTGTTCTACCGGATGGGCGATTTCTACGAGATGTTCTTCGAAGATGCCGAGGTCGCCTCGCGCGCGCTCGGCATCGTGCTCACCAAGCGCGGAAAATATCTCGGCAAGCGACATGCCGCTCTGCGGCGTTCCCGTGGTCCGCGCCGACGAATATCTGCACCGGCTGATCGCGCTCGGCCACCGCGTCGCGGTGTGCGAGCAGCTTGAAGATCCGGCCGAGGCGCGCAAGCGCGGCTCGAAGAGCGTGGTCCGGCGCGACGTCGTGCGGCTCGTCACGGCCGGGCACGCTCACCGAGGACACGCTGCTCGATGCCAGACGCAACAATTATCTGCTCGCGATCGCCCGCGCGCGGCTGTCCTCCGCCGGCGAGGAAACGCGCTTTGCGCTGGCGCTGGATCGATATCTCGACCGGCGAATTCCGCGTGGCCGAATGCGACCGCGTCTCGCTCTCCGCCGAGATCGCGCGGCTCGAGCCGGGCGAGATCATCGTCTCCGATGCGCTGTACAGCGAGGCGGATCTTGCGCCCTATTGGCGCTCGCTGCCGGCAGTCACGCCGGTTGCCGCGCGATGTCTTCGACGGCGCGACCGCCGAGCGGCGGCTCACATCCTTCTTTGCGGTTGCGACCAGCGAAGCGTTCGGCGCGCTCAGCCGGCTGGAGACTTACGGCCGCCGCGGCCTGCGTGACCTATGTCGAGCGCACGCAGATCGGCAAGCGCCCGCCGCTGTCGCCGCCGTTGCGCGAAAGCGCCGGCGCGACGATGGCGATCGACCAGGCCACGCGCGCTAACCTCGAGCTGATGCGAACACTTGTCGGGCGAGCGGCGCGGATCGCTGCTCGATGCGATCGACCGCACGGTAACGGCCGCCGGCTCGCGCCTGCTGGCGCAACGGCTCGTCGGCGCCGCTGACCGATCCGGCGCAGATCGCGCGACGGCTCGATGCGGTCGCAAGCTTTTGTCGCCGACACGGCGGCGCGCGCCGATACGCGCTCGCGCCTGCAGGCGGCGCCCGATCTCGCCCGCGCGCTGTCGCGGCTGGCGGTCGCGCGCGGCGGTCCGCGCGATCTTGCCGCGATCCGCGATGGCGTGCTCGCGGCCGCCGATCTCGCCCGCGCGCTCGGTTCGCTCAGGGAGCACGCCGGAAGACATCGCCGACGCGATCGCGGCCTGCCGGCAACCCGACGGCATGCTGTCGCCGCCGAACTTGTCCGCCGCACTGGCGGCCGAACTGCCCGCCTTCAAGCGCGACGGCGGCTTCGTGCGCGAGGGCTATGACGCAGCGCTCGACGAGACGCCGCGCGCTGCGCGATGAATCGCGCCGCGTCATCGCCGCGTTGCAGGCGCGCTACGCCGAGGACACCGGCGTCCGCGTCCTCAAGATCAAGCACAACAATGTGCTCGGCTATTTCGTCGAAGTCACCGCGCAGCACGGCGAGACAGCTGATGTCGGCGCCGCTCAACGCGACTTTCATCCACCGCCAGACGCTCGCCGGCCAGGTGCGCTTCACCACCACCGAGCTGGGCGAGCTCGAAGCGAAAATCGCCAGCGCCGCCGAGCGCGCGCTCGGCATCGAGCTGGAGATTTTCGAGCGCCTGACGGCGCGCGTGATCGCGGCAGAGCGCCAACATCAAGGTCTGCCGCCGAGGCGCTGGCCGCGCTCGATGTCGCAGCGCGCTTGCACAGCTCGCCACCGAGCGCGACTACGCGCGTCCGCAGGTCGATCGACAGTCACTCGCCTTCGTCGTCGAAGGCGGCCGCCATCCGGTGGTCGAGCAGGCACTGTCGCGCGACGGCACGCCGTTCGTCGCCAATGATTGCGATCTCTCGCCGCCGCAGGACACAGACGCCGGCCGCATCTGGCTGCTCACCGGGCCCAACATGGCCGGCAAGTCCACGTTCCTGCGGCAGAACGCGCTGATCGCCATCCTCGCGCAGATGGGCAGCTTCGTGCCGGCGCAAGCGCGCGCAGATCGGCGTCGTCGACCGGCTGTTCTCGCGCGTCGGCGCCGCCGACGATCTGCGCGCGCGGCCGCTCGACCTTCATGGTCGAGATGGTGGAGACCGCCGCGATCCTCAACCAGGCCGGCGAGCGCGCGCTCGTGATCCTCGACGAGATCGGCCGCGGCACCGCGACCTTCGACGGACTGTCGATCGCCTGGGCCACGCGTCGAGCACCTGCACGAGAGTCAACCGCTGCCGCGCGCTGTTCGCGACGCACTTCCACGAGCTGACCGCGCTCGCCGCCAAGCTCGACCGCGCCTGCACAACGCCACGGTGCGAGTCGAAGGAATGGCAGGGCGAAGTTATCGTTCCACGCGTGAAGTCGTCGCCGGCTCGGCCGACCGACTACCTATGGCATTCAGGTGGCCAAAGCTCGCGAGGCCTGCCGGCAGAGCGTGATCAGGCTGCCAAGATGGTGCTCATAAGCTCGAACAGGAAGACCGCGCGGCGCCGAGGCTTCGGGATCTGCCTTTGTTTGCGGTTCCCGTCGCGGCCCGCGCAGAAGCCGATGCGGCATGACCGCCCGCAGGACCCTGAGGCGCAGCCGCTTGCCGCGCGGCTCGATCCCGGACGACCTGCCTGCCGCGCGAGCGATGGAAGCGCTCTTACCTACCGCCTGAAGGGCTCAGGCCGCGAAGAAGGCCAGAATTCGGCTCGCCTAGCATCTGCTCGTGACCACCCAGCATCGCCACTGGCGCGGGGAACAAGCTCCCGCGAGCTTACGATTTTAGCGCGCCCTGAGTCCCCGCTTCACGCGAGGACGAACGGACTGTGCGCGATACTGCACTTCCCCGGCCCGCTCATGCCCGCCTGGCGAGATCAGTGCTATCATCAATACTTTCAAACCAGGTGTCGCTCGCTTGAGGACGTACGGGTGCCCTGAATGATGGGCGTCGCCGAAAGAAAACGGGCAAACGCGCCGACCAGCGCGGCATGGCTCTGGCCTGGACGCCACCGAAACTGCGCAAGCGGCGTTGCAGGCGCAGGACACGGCGGCCGCCGCCAGGCTGTTTCCGCAATGCCGACGGTCTCTGGCGCGACGATGCTGGCCTTCACCTGGACGTCAAACGGTGCAGTGTCGGAAGCCAGCGACGGCGATCGACGGCGGAACTGCGCGGGACGCTAGCGCCGGACGAGGCCAGAAAGCCATATTCGGCTGCACCAGAACGCCGCCGCTGGCTGGCGCGCCGACGCCGGCACCGGAAGCGATCGAGGCGCTGTTCGAATTCGAAGCCGCGTTCGGCCAGCAGCCGCCGTTGTCCGCCTCGCGCCCGACGATCGCCGGCTTGCGCCGCGCTGGACGATCGTCACGACGCTGGAAGAACTCCGAGGACACCAGGAGAGCGTTCCAGGTCGAGGCCGCGCGATCAGGCGCATGGCATGACCAGCACGCGACTTCGCGCGCGCGAGAACTGGGCGACCGTCTTGCGCAAGGCGCGCGCACACCTGACCGCGATCCACGTCGTATCGCTGTCGGCGGCGGCCAGGCCGGCCTTTCGATTGCCGCGCTGCATCAGCATTGGCATCGACGCGCTGATCGTCGACCGCCACCAGCGCGTCGGCGACAACTGGCGCACGCGCTATCACTCGCTGACGCTTGCACAATGAAGGTGCACGTCAACCACCTGCCCTATCTGCCGTTCCCGCCGACGTTTCCCGTCTACATTCCCGAAGGACAAGCTGCGCGAACTGGTTCGAGTCCTATGTCGAGGCGATGGAGCTGAATTTCTGGACCGGACACCGAGCTCGTCGCCGGACGGCTATGACGACAAGACGCAGGCGAATGGCGACGCTCGCCGCTCGGACGGCAGCGAGCGGGTCGAATGCGCAGCCCGCGCCACCTTGATCTTCGCGACCGGCGTGAGCAGCATTCCTTACACGCCCGAGCTGCCCGGCCTTGACGCGTTCGCCGGCACCAAAGTGCATTCGGGCGACTTCAAAGACGCCAAGAATGGAAGAGGCCGCAAGGCGCTCGTGCTCTACGGCAGCGGCACCAGCGGCCACGATGTCTCAGCGCTGCACGCGCATTGCGGAGCGTCACCATGATCCAGCGCAGCAAGACCTATGTGGTGAGCCTGAAAGAAGCGCAGAGCGTCTACGCGATCTATTCGCGAAGGCATTCCGTTCGAGGATTGCGACCTGCTGGCCACGTCGTTTCCTCATCCGGTTCTGCAACGCGCTCTACCGGCTCTCGACCGCCGAAGGCCGCGAGGTGGACAACGCGCTGCTAGTACGGGCTCGAGAGCGCGGCTTCCGCCTCGCATTTCGGCGAGGACGAAACCGGCTTCCAGATGATGTATCTGCGCCGCGGCGGCGGCTATTACTTCAACGTCGGCTGACTCCGGACGCTGATCATCTCCGGCGCGATCAGCCTGCTGCCAATTCGCCGACATTGGCGACGCTTCGTTCGCGAAGCGGCGCGCGCCTGCGCGACGGGACGTATCGTGCCAGCCGAGCTGCTGGTGCTGGCGACCGGCTACAAGAACCAGCGAGAAACCGTTCGCCTCTATCCCGGCGACGACATCGCCGATCGCATCAGGGCCCGGTCTGGGGGTTCGACCAGGGCGGCGAGCTACGCAACATGTGGCGGCGCACCGCGCAGCCCGGACTCTGGCGTTCCACGCCGGAAGCCTCGCGCGGTTGCCGGGATTTTCTCGCCGCTACCTCGCGCTGCAAAGATCCGGCGCTGGAGCTAGGCTGGTGGAGGTAGCTTCGTCCCCGTCATTCCGGGACACCTGGTTCTCAACAAATCGCGGCCGGGCTTGTCCCGGCCATCCCGCATTTTTGACTACTGCCAGTTTGTGAAGAGTGATGGAGCCCGCGACAGCGCGGGCATGTGTACGGCGGTCGTCCCCATGGCTCGAGGACCTGTCGGCGCAA
>ERZ1370068.5682-contig-4698_pt1 | contig 73607 bp, 107 predicted proteins | sample MGYA00561227_ERZ1370068 | MGnify/ENA primary metagenome ERZ1370068 (study PRJEB38410, sample SAMEA6850437) | metagenome | study: Metagenomic assessment of the ecological functions of the soil: analysis of the soil microbiota associated with the... | reverse complement strand
ATGGCCAGCCGTTCAGTTGCATGTGCTAGATTGGCGTCCTGAACGACTGTCGACCTCTGCGCCGACGTGGCGACCCTAATTCGGTTGTCGCGTCAAGGGTAGCGATCAGAGGATTCCGGCCTCACCGAGTTGGAAGATCGACGTCGTCGGCGGCGATCACCTGGGCAAACCTGACGTCGGCGTCAACATTTCGCGGCAATGGATCGACAATGACAAGGTCGATCACGATCGCCGATACGCCGAACTTTCCCGGCGTGGCGCACTGGCGCGTCAACAACCTCGCCAAAGAAGAACGTCGTGCTGCTCAACTCGGGTGCGGCAAGCGCCGATCTGCTGCGGCAGGCCTTGCACGCCGAATACCGATCTCCTACACCTATGACACCTACATGCTGGCGACAGGTACCGGTATGGCTTTCATAAGGCCGGTGGCGAGTTGGTTCTTCTGACCGCCGATTATGCCTTCGGCCATGCTTTGGAGCGCGACACCTCGGCATTGGTCCGCCAGCGGCGGCGGCAGGTGCTGGGCGGCGTCAAAGCGGCATCCGATCAGCTCTGGACTTCTCTCAGTTCACCTGCCGCAGGCACAGGCTTCCAGAACCAGGTCGTCGGCCTGCTCGTACCGGCGGCGACACCTCTGATCAACCAGGCGCGAATTCGGCATCGTTGCGGGCAGCCAGAAGCACCGCGCTGCTTCTGTTCATCAACGACGTGTGCGGGGCTGGTGCGCAAGGCTTCCAGCGTTGCAGGATCACTGGGACATGAACGTGCGACGCGCGCCTGGTCGGCAGTTCTCGGCGCTCGCCAGCAGAACGCGCTGATGCCGTCGATGATAGGCGGCAACTACGCTAAGCGGTGCTGCATTATCTCAGGCGATGGAAGCGCTCGGCGGCAATCCACATGACGGCGCCAAAGGTCGTCGCCAAGATGAAGGAACCGCCGACCAGACGATCCGCTTGTTCGGCAAGGGCCACGTTCGCGCGCCGACGGCCGCCGTCATCATCCCGGCCCATCTGTTCGAGGTGAAGAAGCCGGAAGGTCAGAAAGGTCCATGGGACTACTACAAGCAGATCGCCACGATTTCGGCAGAGGACGCCCCGCCAAGCCGCTCAGAGGCCAGCGAGTGTCCGCTGGTGAAGAAGTGACCGCGTAGCCGCCGTCAGGATGGTGCGTTAGCGCAGACCCGGAAGATCTCAGATTCAGGTTCGCGCTTTGCGCCCCCCGGAATGACCGAGTGTGTAGTCGTCCGTGAACAAGCCTCTAAGCGATTGAGCGGGAGTCTGTTTTTCGGCTGCGGAGGCGTTTGAGATTGCAGGGATTGGGAGCTTGGGAGCCCCAAACCTTGCAATTTCGATTTGTGGATCCCTTTCGCTGCGGACCATGATTCTGTGGTGCATCGGAGGGGACGATGCGGCCGAAGAAGCACAAGACGACGGGATCGAACGATCTGTTCCGGGCGCGGCTGGACCAGATCATCAACATGAAGCACGAGCTGGTTCTGCTTGCCGGCAAGATCGATTGGGACTGGATCGACGGCGAGATCGCGCCGCTCTACAGCGAGAACGGCCGGCCGGGGATCGAGACCCGCTTCATGATCGGGCTGTTGTTGCTCAAGCACATTTACGGGCTGTCCGATGAAGGGGTGTGCGAGCGCTGGGTCCACGACCCGTATTTCCAGTTCTTCACCGGCGAAGAGTTTTTCCAGCACGCCTTCCCGCACGAGCGCTCGGACCTGAGCCATTGGCGCAAGCGGCTCGGCGACAAGCTGGAGTTGCTGCTGGCCGAGAGCCTGCGGGTGGCGCACGAGGCCGGCGCGTTACGCGGCCAAGACCTCAAGCGGGTCACGGTCGACACCACGGTGCAGCCGAAGGCCATCACCTTTCCGACCGATGCCAAGCTGCTGCATGCGGCCATCAAGGGGCTCAACCGCCTGGCGAGGAGGCACGGCGTCAGGCTGCGGCAATCCTATTCTCGCGTGGCCAAGGCCGCCGCGATGATGGCGGGCCGCTACGCCCATGCCAAACAGTTCAGGCGGCATCAGCGGCAGTTGCGTATCCTGCGCAGCCGGCTGGGCCGGATCATCCGCGACATCCGCCGCAAGATCGAGGGCCAGCCAGCACTGGAGCAGGCGTTCGCCCTCCCGCTTGGCCGGGCCACGCAGATCCGCTCGCAACAGCAGCGCCAGCGCGGCTGGAAGCTTTATTCTTTCCATGCCCCGGAGGTGGAGTGCATCGGCAAGGGCAAGGCCGCCGCGCCTTACGAGTTCGGAGTGAAGGCCTCCATCGTCACCAACAACCGCCGCGCTCCCGGTGGCCTGTTCGTGCTGCACGCCAGGGCGATGCCCGATAACCCCTACGACGGTCACACCTTGCGGGACGTCATTGACCGCACCGAGACACTCACCGGCTGTCCGATCGAGCGGGCCTATGTCGACAAGGGATACCGCGGCCACGACGCGCAAAATCCCCGTCGCGTCTTCATCTCCGGCCAGAAGCGCGGCGTCTTCGGTGTCATCAAGCGCGAACTGCGCCGCCGCTCCGCCATCGAGCCCATCATCGGACACCTGAAGGCCGAAGGTCACCTCGGCCGCTGCTACCTCAAAGGCCGCGCAGGAGACGCCGCCAACGTCGTCCTCTCAGCCATCGGCCACAACTTCCGCCGCATCCTCGCTTGGCTCAGGGAATTCTTGTGCCTGTTCCTGGTCCAGCTATGGCACACGCTCGTCTGGCCAGAACAGCTCAATTCGGCTTCTTAACGAACGACTACGTTGTTTCCCGAGTTTAACTAATCTGTCGGAAGATCTAGCAGCCAGAGACGCGATCAGTTCAGCCATGAGATCTAATCACTCCCACTCGATCGTCCCCGGCGGCTTCGCTCGTCACGTCGTACACCACGCGGTTGACGCCCTTCACCTCGTTGATGATCCGCGTCGCGGTCTCGCCGAGGAATTTCATGTCGAACGGATAGAAGTCCGCGGTCATGCCGTCGGTCGAGGTCACCGCGCGCAGGCCGACGACGTATTCGTAGGTGCGGCCGTCGCCCATCACGCCGACGGTCTTCACCGGCAGCAGCACGGCGAAGGCCTGCCAGATCTTGTCGTAGAGGCCGGCTTTGCGGATCTGGTCGATATAGACGGCGTCGGCGTTGCGCAGGATGTCGAGCTTTTCCTGCGTGATGTCGCCGGGGCAGCGGATGGCGAGGCCCGGGCCCGGGAACGGATGGCGGCCGACGAAGATTTCGGGCAGGCCGAGTTCGCGGCCGAGCACGCGCACCTCGTCCTTGAACAGTTCGCGCAAGCGGCTCGACCAGCTTCATGTTCATGCGCGCCGGCAGGCCGCCGACATTGTGGTGCGACTTGATCGTCACCGACGGGCCGCCGGTGAAGGAGACGCTCTCGATCACGTCGGGATAGAGCGTGCCCTGCGCCAGGAAATCGGCGCCGCCGATCTTTTTCGCTTCCGCATCGAACACGTCGATGAACAGGCGGCCGATGGTCTTGCGCTTCGTTTCGGGATCGGTGACGCCTGCGAGCTCGCCGAGGAATTGTTTCGACGCATCAACATGCACCAGCGGGATGTTGTAGTGATGCCGGAACAGGTCGACGACGGTCTCGGCCTCGTCGAGCCGCAGCAGGCCGTGATCGACGAACACGCAGGTGAGCTGGTCGCCGATCGCCTCGTGGATCAGCACCGCGGCGACCGCTGAATCGACGCCGCCGGAGAGGCCGCAGATCACCCTGCCCTTGCCGACCTGCGCGCGGATCTTCTCGATCGCCTCCTCGCGGAAGGCGCGCATGGTCCAGTCGCCGGTGAGGCCTGCGACCTTGCGGACGAAATTGCGGATCAGTTTGGCGCCGTCGGGCGTGTGCACCACTTCGGGGTGGAACATCAGCCCGTAATATTTGCGCTTCTCGTCCTGGATCACCGCGAACGGCGCATTCGGCGAGACGCCGGCGACGACGAAAGCCCGGCGGCATCTTTGTGATGCGGTCGCCATGGCTCATCCAGACCGGATGCTTCTCGCCCATCGACCAGGTGGACTCGAACAGGCTGCTCGACGCCTTGACCTCGACATCGGCGCGGCCGAACTCGCGGTGGTGGCCGCCCTCGACCTCGCCGCCGAGCTGGGCGGCCATGGTCATCTGGCCGTAGCAGATGCCGAGCACGGGCACGCCGGAATCGAAGATCAGCTTGCGGCGCGCGCGGCGAGCCTTCCTCGTGCACCGATTCCGGGCCGCCGGAGAGGATCACCGCTTTCGGCTTCATCTCCTTGAAGGCGGCTTCCGCCTTCTGGAACGGCACGATTTCGGAATAGACGCCCTCCTCGCGCACCCGGCGCGCGATCAGTTGCGTCACCTGACTGCCGAAATCGACAATCAGAATCTTGTCATGCGCCGAGGCCACGGATGGCGTCGACTCGCGGGCTTTCTGTGCGGCTGTCATGGACAAGCAGATTACGCGACGGGGGCGGCCTCGCAACCGCGGCGAAACGGCTGGCCCACATTCTTCTGCTGAGGCATGGACAAACGCTATTAGGTAAGCAATATTGACCTAATTTAATCGAACAAGCCGAGGAGGAAACCATGCAAAGCCAGCTCATGATGCGGCACCGATCTGGCCGCGCTCGGCCGTGACTGGATCGCCGCCTGGAACTCGCACGACCTCGAACGGATGCTCGCGCTTTATGCCGAGGATGCGCGAGATGACCTCGGACACGATCCCCGCGCTCGGCTTCGACGCCAGCGGCACGCTGCGCGGCAAGGACAGGTTGCGCGCCTACTGGAGCACTGCGCTACAGGCGCTGCCCGACCTGCATTTCGAGCTGATCGATACTGTATGTCAGTCCGGACAGCGTCGTTGTGTTCTACCAGAACCAGCGCGGCGCGAAGATCTGCGAATATCTGCGCTCGAATGCCGAGGGCAAGATCAGGCAGGGTTCGGCGAACCATCTGGCGCATTGAGTTCGGATTCCGGGGGTGCGAAGCATCGTGCCCACTCGTGGTCTGGTGCCAGCGCACCATCCCGGAATGACGAGGTCACCTCACGCTCTCTCACCGCAGGACATTCTCGCATGAAAATCCTGACACTGCCCTTCACCGTCACCGACTGGAGCGAGCGTCGCCGCGACGACACGCATCCCGGCGAAACCGGCGCAAGCGCTGCTGGCGCACGCTCAACATCGGCGATCTCCGCGTGCGCATGGTCGAGTATATCGCCGGGCTACCTCGCCGATCACTGGTGCGACCGCGGCCATGTGCTCTACGTGCTGGAAGGCGAGCTCGACACCGAACTGCGCGACGGGCGCACGTTCAAGCTGCAGCCGGGCATGAGCTACCAGGTGTCGGATTTCGGCGACGCCGCGCACCGGTCGTCGACGAAGACGGGCGCGAAGCTGTTCATTGTGGATTGAGGAGATGGCAAGCGTCGGCGCCATCATTCCGGGAGCGCGACCGCGCCTGAATCAGCGACACTCGCGATGCGTGCAGTTCGATCGTGGTGCACGCTTCGCTCGACCCACGGAATGACGGCGCTGGCTCACGCCTTCTTCAGCACCGACACGAAAACCCGTCCGTGCCGGTGCGCCGCGGCGTCATCAGCCAGCCTTCGGCGGACTGCAGCGCGGCCTTGTCAAAATCTTCCGCCTTGTCCCACAGCACGCTCGCCGTCTCGTCCGGCGGCATGAACCGAGAATTCCGGATGGCGCGCGAGGAAGGCGCGGACCTGGTCGCCGTTTTCCGGCGGCAGCACCGAGCAGGTGATGTAGGCGATCCGGCCGCCCGGCTTGACCAGCGGCGCCGCGCGATCGAGCACCTCGGCCTGGTCCTTCAGCCGCACCTCGAGCGCGCCGGGGCGCATCCGCCATTTGGCGTCGGGATTGCGCCGCCAGGTGCCGGTGCCGGTGCAGGGCGCGTCGATCAGCACGAGATCGGCGGAGGCCTTGATGTCGGCGAGCGGATCGGCGTCGCCCTTCGGCGTGCGGACGTCGGCGTTGTGGACGCCGGCGCGCGACAGCCGCTCGTAGATCGGCGCGAGCTGGCGCTTGTCGTGATCGGTCGCGATCAGCCGGCCCTTGCCCTGCATCATCGCCGCGAGCGCCAGCGTCTTGCCGCCGGCGCCGGCGCAGAGATCGATCACCTGCTCGCCGGGCTTTGCGGCCGACAGCAGCGCCGCCAGCTGCGAGCCCTCGTCCTGCACTTCGATCGCGCCCTTGATGAAATCCTCCTCGGCATGAATGCCGGGATTGCGCGCGTCGGCGCCGAGCTCGATGCGCAGGCCGATCGGCGACCACGGCGTCGGCGTGGCGCCGAGATGCGACAGCCGCGGCAGAATCTTTTCGCGCTTGGCCTTCAGCGTGTTGACGCGCAGATCGAGCGGCGCCCGGCTCGCCATCGCGGTCGCCTCCGCCACGCGGTCATCGCCGAACACTTTCGCCAGATGCGCATCGAGCCATTCCGGATAATCGCCGGCGATATGCGGCGGCGCATCGTCGAGCGAGCGCGAGGTCAGCGCCGCGCGCTCGGCCTCGCTCAGCGGCTCCGGCGCAAAGCGGCCGCCGTCGCACAGCGCGGCGATCGCCTCGGCATCCATGCCGCGCTCGAGCTTGAGCATGCCGAGCACGCGCGCGCGCGGCGTGTCCGTCGTCCATGAGCCAGGCGCTCGAGGCGCGCCGCCGCAGCACGTCCCAGATCAGGCCTGCAATCGCGGCGCGGTCGCCCGAGCCGGCATAGCGGTGCGCGGTGCCCCACTCCTTCAGCGCCTTCGCCGCCGGGACGCGTTGCGCGTCGATGGTCTCGATCAGTTCGATGGCGGCGGACAGCCGGGCAGCGGGAGTCATCCAAAACTTTCGGTTGAGATCAGCGAGTCAGATCAGCAAGATCTTCAGCGCGAAGTAGATCCACATCGCGAACAGCACCAGCACGCCGGCGAACCACGCCAGCGCAGCGCTGCTGGACGTTGTTCGAGGTGACGAAAATGCCGGCATGGGCGAAGCGCGTCACCACGAACACCCAGGACATCAGCACGATGAAGAGATCGGCATGGCGCAGCGGCAGCGCCAGCGCGATCAGGACGTAGAACAGGAGCGGTACTTCGAACTGGTTGCTGAAGCAATTGCCGATCTGGGTGGCACGCGTGCCGGCCAGTTCGGCTGGCCCAGCGCGATGTCCTTGAGGCTGGTTTCCCGGCCTTCAGCGCGCTGGTGCGCGCCGTCGCCATCCACAGCAGCAGGAAGAAAGTGAGCCCGACCAGAACGAAGACCGGCAGCAAAACCATTTGAACCGACATGAGAATCTCCCCCGAAGCCTGCACCAGGCCTCACAGCAATAGCGAGCGGCTAGCCCCGCCTGACAAATCACTGCCGCTCGCTACCACAGCCCGAGCCTTTGAACCACAAACCGAGCGCTTGGCGACCAACTCATCGAGAATTCCGATGGTTCTGGTCTCGAACCGGCCCTGAAGCAACCCGCGAGCAGGCGATGAACATCACCTCCCCGATCCTGACCGGCGCAGCCCGCGCGGCCGAACTGCCCGGCGATTCCGTGTCCTCCTTCCTCAGGTGCATTCGGGGCCGGAACCGGCCTGTTCAGCGACAGCCCGGATGGCGGCCTCGGCATCATCATGTCGGCGCTGGCCGGCGTCGCCGCGGCGCTGGCGGTCGCCATCATGCTGTCGGTCTATTTCCGCAGCGGCTACCGCAGCCGCGCGCGATCTGGTGAAGCACGGCCTCGCCGCCTCCGCCGTGCTCGTGCTGCTCGCCTTCGTGATCTCCGACATGCGGCACGCGGCGCTGGCCTATCTCGGCCTCAATCCGGCAAAGCCCGCGGTCGAGTTTGAAATCCGCCTGCCGAAGGCGGCGCTGACGCAGCCGCCGCCGATACCCAGGTCGAATTGCTGACCGACCGGAACCAGAAGCTGGCCAAGGTTCAGGAGGCGCTGGCCTCCGACCTCCGACGGCCGCAGCATTTTGCGGGGAACGGTGACGCTCGATTACCGCACCACCGAACGCGTCGATGGTGTTGAACCTGCCGGGCCAGGCGCCAGCGCACGTTCCGGCTGCGGCTGCCGGCAAGCCCGTCGCATTCCGGCCAGTTCGGACCGTGGCATCTGGCCGACGGCATCGTCCCTGCCAACGGCGGCGCGGTGACGTCAGAGATCCATGACGCCTTCGCGATCCGCTATCGCGTGCTCTGACGCATGCGTGCCGGCGCTCGCGCAACTGGCCGCTGATATGGCCGCAACGATCGGTTTGCCACAATCATTGCGATCGCCGTCCCGCCCGCGTCGGTGTGCCAACATGCAGATGGCGTTGCCCGCAAACATGCGAAACAAAGACGGCGGGACCGCGGGCACATTTGCTTTGACGGGAACAACTGGCGCTTTACTGTATCCCTGACGGGTCGCCAACCAAGAGCAGCCGCAGGAGGATAGCAACTTGCGATTTCGCGATCAGGACATCGTTTTCACAGCCAACGGCGCCAACGGGACAGAATTTCGAAATTCCCACCGCCAATCCGCTCAACTACTTCCACGTCATCAGCAATTCCGCCGAGCTGCCGCAGACTTGCGATCGACGGCAAGCTGTTCCTGCCGCCGCCGGATCAGCCGCAAGCGCTGACGGAAAGCTGCCGCTGGTGATGGTGGTGCCGGGCAGCCTCGGCGTCGCCGCCTCGCACCTCGCACATGCCGAAGCGGTGCGTCCGATGACGGCTTTGCGGCTTTCGTGCTCGACAGCTTTGGCGCGCGCGACGTGACGTCGACGGTCGCCAACCAGACCCAGTTTTCATTTGCGGCCAGCGCCTATGACGTGCTGGCGGCCTGGAAGGTGCTGTCGGCCCATCCCGGAGATCGATGCATCCCGGATCGGCGCGCAGGGCCACAGCCGCGGCGGCTCGGCGGTGCTGACAGCGGCGACGCGCCGCTTTGCCGATGCGGTGGTCGGCGACGGCGCGCGGCTTTCGCAGCGTGCTCGCCGCCTATCCCTGGAGCGGCCACCAGTTCCTCGATCCCTCCGTCGACGAAACCGAAATCCGCGTCATCATGGGCGATGCCGACGAATGGTGCTCGCCGATGCAGGTGCAGGGCCATTGCCAGGCCATCCGCCTTTCCGGCGGCAAGGTCGACGATGCGGCTGATCGGCGGCGCGCAGCACAGTTTCGACCGCGGCACTGATATCGAGAACGTCGCCGACGCATCGCGTCTCCCGCCGGCGCCGACGGCCTATATCGCCAATGACGGCGCCTTCATCCATCCGCTCGACCGGTGTCGCGGACAGCAAGCTCGTCGACCGCGACCTGATGATCTACGCGCTGAAAGCCGGCTACGGCCGCAAGGGCGCCAGGATCGGAAGCCGCGATGGCGAGGCCGAACTGTTCAAAGCGGACATGCTGGCGTTCTGGCGGCGCACGCTGCGTTGATGCGACCGTTGCACGTCCTCGTCAATCGTTCCGACTTCGGGCCGCGGCTATGATCGGATCGAAAGGAATACTGCATGAGCGAATTTCCGCCTGACGCAGATTTCCGATACCCACCTCGCCCGCCGCCTGCAGAAGCTCACCGACAATTTTCATCGCGTCAGCGAGCATATCGACGCGACGCGCCCCGATCTCGTCGTCAACAGCGGCGATCTCGCCTTCGACGCGCCGACCAGCCGCGACGATCTCGAATTTGCCAAGGAGCTGCACGACGCGCTTCCGGTCGCCTGCCGCTATCTGCCCGGCAATCACGACATCGGCGACAACCCGACCGCGGTCGGCCCGGCGCCGCCGCAACCGGCGACCGAGAAAGACCGGCAGACTTTCTGTCGCGTGATCGGCGAGGACCGCTGGCGCTTCGAGGCCGCCGGCTGGTGTTTCATCGGGCTGAACTCGCTGATCATGAACACCGGGCTTGCGAGCGAGGCCGAGCAGTTCGACTGGCTGGCGTCAGCAGCTCGCCGGCGTCAACGGCAAGCCGGTCGCGCTGTTCCTGCACAAGCCGCTTTATCTGAACACGCCCGACGATCCCGAGCTCGGAGCGATCGGCGATCCGCTACGTGCCGCAGCCCGGCGCGCAGCAGCCTGATCGAGATGTTCGGCGCGGTCGATCTGCGGCTGGTCGCCAGCGGCCACGTCCATCAGCGCCGCGATTTCACCTATCGGCCACATCCGCCACGTCTGGGCGCCGTCCGCCGGCTTCATCATTCCGGACCGGATGCAGGAAGTGATCGGCATCAAGGAAGTCGGGCTGGTGGAATACCGCTTTCAGCCCGACAGTTTTGAAGTCCGCCACGTCAGGGCGCCCGGCCAGATCGATGTCGGGCTGGATGAGCTGCTCTACCCGAAATCGTAGAGCCGGAGCTCCAGTCAGATCTCTGTCCTGCGACTTCGCTTGTCGGGCCGGGACGTCCCAAAGACAGCCTGAATAGCTGCAGGTGTTGCCCACCGGGGACAGCCTGCCCTCAAGACGATCGCTAGGCTGTTCCCGATTGCACCGCGACGTGTCGCGCCCGGGGACGTTCATGAATAGATTTGCGCTTGCCGTTTCATGCTTGCTGTCAGCGCGGTCAGCGCCTCTGCCGCCGATCTCGCGGCCCGCCCTTACGCCAAGGCGCCGCCGGTGGCGGTTGCGACCGTCTGCGACTGGAGCGGCTTCTACATCGGCGCCAATGGCGGCGGTGCATGGAGCCGCAAGTGCTGGGATGCGAATCCGTTCACCATCGATCTTGGGTTCATTCCCCCGTTCACGGTTTCGGGTCCCGAAGGATGCCATACCGCCAGCGGCGCGACGGCTGGCGGCCAGGTCGGCTATCGCTGGCAGCGCGCGCGCCTGGGTGTTCGGTTTGGAAGCGCAGGGCAACTGGGCCGGATCTATCGGCGTTCGAACCCGACTCAGAACGCCTTTCTCGCCGGCTTTGCCAACCGCTCCAGGATCGATGCCATCGGCCTGTTCACCGGCCAGGTCGGCTACTCCTGGAATTCTTCCTGCTCTACGTGAAGGGCGGCGCGGCGGTCACGCAGGACAAGTACGAAATCTTCCTCACGGGGCCGCAGGGTCCGCTGCCATCAGGCTTTCATTGCGGCCCGCGGCAGCGAGACGCGCTGGGGTGGCGTGGTCGGCGTCGGAGCCGAGTATGGGTTCACGCCGAACTGGTCATTCGCGCTTGAGTATAATCATTTGTTCATGGGCAACCGCGATGTCGGCATCACCTTCGATCCGGCGTTTATCGCGGCGCTGAACCACAGCGAACGCATCCGCCAGGATGTCGACATGGTCACCGCGCGCATCAACTACCGCTTCGGCGGTCCTGTCGTCGCGAAGTACTGACCTCCACTGAACTTCGAAACGTAAAAGCCCCGGCATCGTCAGGGCGCGTGAATTTTTCGATCGTTTGAGCCCGCCTCAAGCCGCGTAGTATCCGCCGTCGATCACATGCGATGCGCCGGTCATGAACGACGCCTTGTCCGAACACATCCAGGCCACCGCTTCCGCGATCTCGCCGGGAACGCCCATGCGCCGCATCGGCACTTTCGCCAGAATTTCCTCGCCGCGCTCCTCGATCGTCTCCTTGGTCATCGGCGTGGTGATGTAGCCGGGATTGACGCAGTTCACGCGGATGCCGTCCTGCGGCATATTCGATCGCCGCGCTCTTGGTCAGCCCGACCACGCCGTGCTTGGCCGCGACGTAGTGGGCCGAGGTGGCGAGGCCAATCAGGCCGGCGATCGAAGCGGTGTTGACGATCGCGCCGCCGCCGCCCTGCGCCAGCATCTGCGCTATTTCGTATTTGAGGCAGAGGAACACGCCGGTCAGGTTGACCGCCAGCATGCGGTCGAACGCCGCCTGGCTGAGCTCGTGCGTGCGCTGACCCGCCGGGCCGACGGCGCGCGGCGCGATGCCCGCATTGTTGAACGCGCAATCGATCCGCCCGAAGGCCGAGACCGTGCGGGCCACCATCGCGGCCACGTCGGCTTCGCGCGTCACGTCGCCGCCGATGGCGATCGCCTGGCCGCCGGCCGCATTGATCAGCGCGACCGTCGCCGCGGCGTCTGCCTCGGCGCGGTCGCGCGACCGCCACGCGCGCGCCTTCCCGCGCCATCACCACCGCGGTCGCCTGGCCGATCCCGGACGCGCCGCCGGTCACCGAGCGCTACCTTGCCGTCAAGGATACCTGCCATGCTTCATCTTCTCCGAGATGATTGTGACGGCTCACGCCTTGTCCGGCCCGACGCGCACCAGCTGCTTGCCGAAATTGGCGCCCTTCAACAGGCCCATGAACGCTGCAGGCGCGCTGTCGAGGCCTTCGGTGACGAACTCCTTGTGCTTGACCTTGCCCTCGCGCACCCAGCCGCGACATGTCGCGCAGGAAGTCGCCGTGACGGGCGGCAAAGTCGCTGACGATGAAGCCGCGGATGGTCAGCCGCTTGGTCAGCACGTTGCGCATCATCGCTGCGGCCCATTTCGGCGCGACCGCCTCGGTGTCGTTGTAATGCGCGATCAGGCCGCACACGGGAATGCGCGCGAACGCATTGAGCAGCGGGAACACCGCCTCGAACACCGCGCCGCCGACATTCTCGAAATAGACGTCGATGCCTTTCGGGCAGGCGTCCTTCAGTTTCGCGGCGAGATCGGGATCGCGGTGATCGAGGCAATCATCGAAGCCGAGTTCGTTCTTGACGTAGTCGCACTTGTCCTTGCCGCCGGCGATGCCGACCGCGCGCGCGCCCTTGATCCGCGCGATCTGGCCGACCGCCGAACCGACCGCGCCGGAGGCCGCCGCGACCACGACGGTCTCGCCGGCTTGCGGCTTGCCGATGTCGAGCAGGCCGGTATAGGCGGTCATGCCGGGCATGCCGAGCACGCCGACCGCGGTCGAGATCGGCGCGATCTTCGGATCGATCTTGGCCAGGCCCTTGCCGTCGGAGATCGCGTGCGTCTGCCAGCCGGCGCGCGACAGCACGATGTCGCCCTTGGCGAAACCGGGATTGTTCGACGCGATCACCTCGCTGACCGTGCCGCCTTCCATCACGCCGCCGATCGGCACCGGCTGAGCATAGGACGGCCCATCGCTCATGCGCCCGCGCATATAGGGATCGAGCGACAGCCAGATGGTGCGCAGCAGGACCTCGCCCGGCACCGGGCGCCGGCGCCGCGTATTCCTCGAGGCGGAAATCGGATGGCTTGGGCTCGCCGACGGGACGCGAGACGAGAACGATGCGCTTTGCGGATTGGGACATGGCTGGTTCCTCCGGGATTATTGTTTTTCGTCATTGCGAGCGTAGCGACTTGTCCGCCGAAGCTCAATGAGCGAAGGCGGAAGCAATCCATTCTTGCCAAACAAAAGCTGGATTGCGTCCGATTGATCTCGCAATGCCTTCGCGCTGTCGCAGGCAATGACGGTCCTTGATCGCAATTGCCGCCTGAACTCCGAAATATCAGGCCGCGATTTTGGAGAGCGCCGCCTCGAACGCAGCCGCCGCACTCGCCAAATCCGTGAAGGCAAGCCCGCTATCCGCGGTCTGCTTCTGCGCTTCCGTCGCGGTGGGCAGAATCTCCGCGATCGGCTTGCCACCATCGAGCAAGGCCGCGGGCGCGATCACGTGAAACTCATGGGCTTCGACGGGCTGGTCCTTCAGCAGGAAAACCCCGATCGAGACGATATCCTTGCCACGCCGGTATGGAATATAGCGGTCGACCGCAACCGAGCCGTCGCGTTGCATCCCGCCCAGTTTTGCAAAGCCAGTTGGAGTCCAGCAGTTTGTGCGCCTTGAAGCCCTTCACGCCCACCGATCTTGCTTTCGCGGTCTCCTCCGACAGATCGTATTTCGCGGCCATCGCCTTGCCGATTTCAGCGAGCTGCTCCGACATCGCGTGCTCGAACTCTTTCAGCTCGGTACGCGGCTTCGATGCCTTGCGCGGCTTTGACGTATCGCGCTTGTCCATCTCGGCTTTGCACTGCGCGATGATCTCGGCGGCGGATTTCCGCTCAGCGTTGACGAGCAGATTCTTCAAATCCTGCTTTGAAAGCGCGGCAATCCTGTCGTCTGACCAATCGACCATGATAATCAACTAAACTCCGCCCGGATAATTCGGGCTCTCGCGCGTGATGGTCACGTCGTGGACGTGGCTTTCGCGCAGGCCCGCGCCGGTGATGCGCACGAACTGCGCCTTCTCGTGGAATTCGGCGAGGTTGCGCGCGCCGACATAGCCCATCGCGGCGCGCAGGCCGCCGGCGAGCTGGTGCATGCACGTTGCCGACCGGGCCCTTGTAGGGCACCTGGCCCTCGATGCCTTCCGGCACCAGCTTCAGCGTGTCCTTGATGTCCTGCTGGAAGTAGCGGTCGGCCGAGCCGCGCGCCATCGCGCCGACCGAGCCCATGCCGCGATAGGCCTTGTAGGAACGGCCCTGCCACAGAGAACACTTCGCCCGGCGTCTCGTCGGTGCCGGCGAGCAGCGAGCCGACCATGGCGATGTCGGCGCCGGCGGCGAGCGCCTTGGCGAGATCGCCGGAATATTTGATGCCGCCGTCGGCGATCACCGGCACGTCGGCCTTCTTCGCGCGCTTCGACCGCATCCATGATCGCGGTGAGCTGCGGCACGCCGACGCCGGCGACGATGCGCGTGGTGCAGATCGAGCCCGGGCCGATGCCGACCTTGATCGCGTCGGCGCCGGCATCGATCAGCGCCTGCGCGCCCTCGTCGGTCGCGATATTGCCGGCGATCACCTGCACGGCGTTGGAGAGCCGCTTGATGCGGTTGACCGCTTCCAGCACGCGCGAGGAATGGCCGTGCGCGGTATCGACCACGACCAGATCGACGCCGGCGTCGATCAGCCGCTCGGTGCGCTCGAAGCCGCCCTCGCCGACCGTGGTCGCGGCGGCGACGCGCAGCCGGCCCTGCGCGTCCTTGCAGGCGCAGCGGATGCGCGACCGCCTTCTCCATGTCCTTGACGGTGATCAGGCCGACGCAGCGATATTGATCGTCGACGACCAGCAGCTTTTCGATGCGGTGCTGGTGCAGCATCCGCTTCGCCTCGTCCTGGCTGACGCCCTCGCGCACCGTGACGAGGTTTTCATGCGTCATCAGTTCGGAGACTTTCTGGCTGCGGATCGGTCGCAAAGCGCACGTCGCGGTTGGTGAGGATGCCGACCAGCTTGCCCGGCACGCCCTTGCCGGCGCCGGTCGACCACGGGAATGCCGGAGATGCCGTGATCGCTTCATCAGCGCCAGCGCGTCCGACAGCGTCGCGTCGGGGCCGATGGTCAGCGGATTGACCACCATGCCGGATTCGTACTTCTTGACCTGCCGCACCTGGGCGGCCTGGCCCTCGGGATCGAAATTGCGGTGGATGACGCCGACGCCGCCGGCCTGCGCCATCGCGATCGCCATCGCGCGCTTCGGTGACGGTGTCCATCGCGGAGGCGATGATCGGGATGTTGAGCGGAATCGCGCGGGTGACGTGGGAGCGGATATCGGCCTCGGACGGCAGGATATCCGAGAGACCGGGCTTCAGCAGCACGTCGTCGAACGTGTAGGCTTCGCGGATACCCTGAAGTCCCTGCCGTCGCCATTGCCAACTCCTTTCGGCGGCCATCCGCCGCGATAGTCTCATCGGGATGAACGCCGCCTTCGGCGATGCTATCGGCATCGCCGTCAGATCGAAGCCCATCGGTGGGGTTGACGGTGGTCGATAGCATGGCAGGCACGCCGAATCAAAGCGTTTGCCAGCCATGCACAGGCTTTTCGGAAAGCCGCGTCCTTAAGACGCTTAGCGCCGATAACCCGGCGGCGGGCCGTGCTGGCGGATCGCCTCCACCACCTCCCGGTGCCGGCGGTCCTCCCGCTTCATGTGAACCGCGATCAGCGCATGCGCCGACGGCACCAGCAGCAGGACGTGGAAAATCAGCCCGAAAATCAGCGCAAAACACGATCAGGACCAGGTTGAAGATCGCCGAAAACGGCTGCCCGTTCAGCAGCAGCCCGAGCGGCGGCAACAAGGCGGCAAGCACGTAGATCATCGTCGGACCTCCAGCGGCTGGCGCGGTGCATACCAGCGTCACGCAGGATTTAGGTGGTCTGCGCCGGTTCCGCAATGGCCTGTGCGACGGCGGGATGATACAGCGCCCTCGCCTGCCTGCTTCTTCCAGCTCCCCGATTCGCGATGAACAAGCAACGCCTGATCCCGCTGATCGTCGCCACCGCGCTGTTCATGGAGAACATGGACTCCGACGGTGATCGCGACCTCGCTGCCGGCGATCGCCGCCGACATCGGCACCAGCCCGCTGACGCTGAAGCTTGCGATCACCTCCTATCTGCTGTCGCTCGCGGTGTTCATTCCGGCGAGCGGCTGGACCGCCGACCGGTTCGGCGCGCGCATGGTGTTCTGCGATCGCGATCGGCGTGTTCATGCTGGGATCGATCGGCTGCGCGCTGTCGTCACTCCGTCACCGATTTCGTGTTCGCGCGCATCCTGCAGGGCATTGGCGGCGCGATGATGACGCCGGTCGGGCGGCTGGTGCTGCTGCGCTCGATCGACAAGAGCGCGCTGGTCAATGCGATGGCGTGGGTCACGGTGCCGGCGCTGATCGGGCCGGTGATCGGCCCGCCGCTCGGCGGCTTCATCACCACCTATTTCTCCTGGCACTGGATCTTCCTGATCAACATCCCGATCGGGCTGCTCGGCATCTTCATGGCGCTGAAATACATCGACCCGATCAAGAGCGAAGATCCCGAGCGCTTCGATCTCTATGGGCTGGTGCTGGCCGGCATCGGACTTGCCGGCATCGCCTTCGGCCTCTCGGTCGCCGGCCTCAATCTGTTGCCGTGGCCGGTCGTCGCCGGCCTCGATCGCGGTCGGCATCGATCTCGATGACGCTCTATGTCATGCACGCGCGGCGGACCGGCTCGCCGGTGCTGGATTTCTCGCTGCTGCGGCTGCCGACGCATGCGCGCCAGCATCATCGGCGGCTTCCTGTTCCGGCTCGGCATCGGCGCGCTGCCGTTCCTGCTGCCGCTGCTGATGCAGGTCGGTTTTGGCCTGTCGCCGTTCCAGTCCGGCCTCGTGACGTTTGCTTCCGCGGTCGGCGCCATGGGCATGAAGACGCTGGCCGCGCGCATCATCCGCGCCTTCGGCTTCCGCAACCTGATGACGGTCAACGCGGTCGTCAGCTCGGTCTTCCTCGCCGCCTGCGCCCTGTTCACGGCGACGACGCCGCTGCTGCTGATCTTCGATCATCCTCGGTGGTCGGCGGCTTCTTCCGCTCGCTGCAGTTCACCGCGATCAACACGGTCGCCTATGCCGAGGTCGAGCCGGCGCAGATGAGCCGCGCCACCACGCTGGTCAGCGTCAACCAGCAACTGGCGATTTCCGCCGGCGTCGCGGTCGGTGCGTTCTCCGTGGAATCGACCATGCTGCTATCAGCACGTCACCGAACTGAACGCCGACGTATTCCGCGCCGGCGTTCCTCGTGGTCGCGATCATCTCGGCGGTGTCGGCGTATTTCTTCTGGCAGATGCCCGACGACGCCGGCCACGAAATTTCCGGCCGCAAGGCGGTCGGAGATTTCCAGCCGCAAGGGCGCGGCAGAAGGCGCGCGACCAAGGCCGCCAGCGAAGGCACCCGGCGATGCGCGGGATCAGCGGCTGGGTTGAACGAATTCGAACCCCGCTTCCATGGAGTACTGGGGTGCTGGTGGCGAGCGACTACATGCGCACCTTTATCTCGCGGTGTTCGAGTGAAATACGAAAAACACTGTAGCCTTCGATCGCCGAAAATCCGGTTTCCGGATAGACCAGGGTCAGGACGGCGGCCGACGCCTTAGCCGCTGAGCAGCCGATCGGCTGCCTTGGTTTCGCTCGTGGTGAGCAGACTGTCAGTCGCCCCCGCCACGACGAGGGCGGCCTGGATTCTAGTGTGCAAGTTCAAATGCCTGTCATCGATCGCGATGATTTTTCCGGCGAGGTCGGCTACCGACTTGACCTCCGGGCCAGCCACGACAATCGCGACCGACAGTTCGCCGGTGTTCGGCGAGGCTGAGGCTTTCTTCTCGGCATCCCGCAACGTCATCACGTGCTCCGCGACGACGGTCGCGACCCGCATCCGCTCCCGCGCCTTTGTGTCGATGGACGCGACCGCCTCGTGGTCGACGACTGCGACGCTGGCTTCCGATGGCGGAAGCGAAAGCCGGATGCTCGCCGATTGCACTTCGGACGCCGCGGATTCCGCAGGCGCCGATCCCGACTTCAGAGGGCGTTTCACCAGCGGGATTCGAAACACCTTGAAACCTGCGATTTCGGAAGACCACTCGGCCGTCTCCGGATAGGACAGCGTCAGGACTGCCGCTGACACTTCCCCTTTGACCAGTCGGTCGAGCGCCTTCGTCCGGCCTCCGGCCAATTCCGCATTGACCATCGCCGCGAGCCACCGCCGCGCCTCGTCGTTCGACGCAGCACACGGCTTCATCGATGGCAATGTTCTTGCCGGCCAGTTCCGACAACCACGTGATTTCCGGAGCAACCAACAGCAGCGCAACCGTTCGTTCCGCATCGCCCGGCGACACCGGAGGCGGCCTTGCTGCGATCATCCACCTGCGCGACTATCGTGCGATCCAGCGCCGTTGATTCCGATGCGCCGGCGGACCCAAAGCACGACAAGAAAATCAGCAACATCCATGACTGACGGCATAACATCCCTCGAAATGATTTCACTGACCCAGATTAATATGTGATCCGAAAATCCCGCTCACGGCCGCACATAGCTCCAGCCCTTTTCCTGCTTCTCCATCAACTGGACCACTCCTGACGGAACGATCGTGGCGTCGGACAGCACGGCGATCGAGCGCTCTTCCTTCTTCCTCCATGTTTTCCTTGGTGTTGGCGCAGGCGGAGAACTGGACATTGCTGGGGAACGCCATGCCCTTCAGCTGCTTGATCCGGTCCTGCACCGGCGAGCGTGTCGGCGCGCAGCATATGCAGGCCCGGACCGTAGGCAACGATGTCCACGTTAACGTCCTCACCCTTGGCGCGGTAATACTCGATCACGTTGGTGGCGTTGTTCAGCGCGAGATCTCATCACCGCCGGATCATTCTGATCAACGTGAATGAGCAGTCGATGAGGCTTGGTCGGACTCGAACGCACCGTCGCTTCGCGCCTTGGGCCAGCGCGGCCGACGTCATCGACAGAACAGACCATAGACACCGCCGTCCACTGGCGAAACCATCTACACATGACAAATTCCTTCCAAAAATAAAACAAAACAGGTGCTCGAGGTTCCAGTTCTAGGCGGAATGACTTTCTCGAATCGTCATCCCGCTCCATCGCTTGATTTGACATGTCTCCGCGCAAACGCGTTCCGCGTTTGCGCGGAGATCATGCTCTAGCATCGCTGCGATGACTTAGCGTCGCCGTCGACGTCCACATGCAGGCCGTCGCGATCTTGTCGCGGATCACGTTCCAGCCGGCGAGTTGGAACGCCGCCTCGCTTGTCCCGACCCGATCCATCGGGCACCATGATCTTCAGACGCCCGTCCGTCGGAAAACGACTGCAACAGCGCGGTCCGCATCCTCCCTGTAGCTCGCCGTCGTCCCATCCGCGGATGCAGTCCAGCGCAGCTTGACCATCGGCAGATCGTTGATCTGGTAGGCGACGGGAGTTCGCCGCCGCGCGGCGCGCGCGAGGACCCTCCATGCGCAGCCCGAGTTCGGTGCGGCGTCCGCGGCAACGAACCACCAGCGCCGTTGGCGCATCCTTCGTGCCTCGGACCGCGCGAGATCGTCGCCGTGACGACGGGGAGTAATCCACGGGCGAGGTCGTTTCGCTCACCGTCCAGCCCGCCGCCTTGCGTGCCGGATGGCGCCGGAGGTCGATGCGGCCGCCGTGCCCGGCGATATCGCAGCGACAGATTTATCCGAAGGAGCCGCCGCCGATGTCTCTGGCCGACTCGGCTCTCCTCCTGGTCCGCCGAGGCGCCTGCAACCGGATTTCCCGACCGGAATCGTCCCGGTGACAACGACCGGCGAGGCGGCTATCGGACGGACATGCGCACCGGCGGCCGCCGGCGGCCGATCAACTGATCGCGGAGGCCTGCGGTCCAGGTGAGCTTCAAGGCATGCGAGCTGCACCTTGCGTGCGTTCTGAAGGCACTCCTGACGCTGCGCCGCATTGTCGGCGGAAGCTTCGAGCAGTTCGCTTCCGTGACACGTACCAGCTTGAAGCAGGTGTCCAGCGCCTCGACGGTCCTGCTTGGTGGACTGCGCGAGAACGACGGTACTCGCGAGGCAGAGCGAGGTCGCGATCCATAGCGCTCTCATCGCGACGTCTCGCTATGTTTGACAGGATTGGTGCGATCAATCCAGTTTTGAGCGGCCCGGAATCGTTCAATGCCGGGCACGCCCCTCTTCAGGTCCATGTCCTTCCATTTCGGATCGAAGCCGGGCGCCTGCAGCTTGTCCACCCGGCTGAAGAATTCTTCCGACGAAGCGTGCGACCCGGCGATAGCGCGGCGTCTCCGGCGCCAGTTGTACGATGCGAGAATGGTGGGAACCGCGATGGTGGCGATCCGCTCGCCCTTGGCGACAAGGTTGGGATAGTCCGTTGGCTCCAGATACGAGGGGAGATAGTAGTCCTCGAATTTCGAACCGTACTCGACGGCCAGGAATTTGAAACCTGGCTCCCATTTTCCCTTCACGAACGCGTCGACCGGCTTCGAAGTCACGAAGACGACGCCGGCAATCTCTCCGCGCTTCAACTGCTCCGAGCGCTACGGGGTGCGGGATAAACATCTTGTCGACGTCGACGCCGAGGCGGCTGAAAATCAGGGGACCGGAATAGGCGGCGGCGGTGCCTTGCGTGTTGAAGTTGACCTTCTTGCCCGCCAGATCCGACAGCGATCGAATTTCCGGCCGAACGAAGATGTGCAATTCGGAGGGAAACAGACTTAGCATAATAGGTCGATGCGCTGCTGAATTTGCGGCACCTGAGACTTGTACTCTTCAAGCGAGTCGCTGTTGATGATGGCCAGCATCCACTCCCTTGAGATACAGAAGATCGTTCACGTTTTCGGTGGGGCCGCGGGTTACGATGGGAAGCACGTGCACCTGTGCCGCCATCATTCACCACCCGCGCAATTTCGGTAGCGAAACGGATCGGGGCGCCTTCCAGCAAACCGCCGGCAAGGCCCACGGTCCCGGCATTAATCCGTTCCCTGATCTGCTGTTCGCTCGGCGCCGGCGACGCACTTCTTTGTTCTGGGGATTGCGCGAGACTCGCGTCGCAGAACCCGACCGCGACGATAAGCGCGGCCACCAATCTTGTAAAAAAACGCATTACAAACACCTGACTAAAACGCTGGACTACAACAACACACGCGCTCGGCCCGAAAATCGAAACGAACGTCAGTAAAACTTTAATTCCTGCCTAGGGTTTATCGACGACCGCCGGCAACCATTGATTGTATAAGCACCCTTTGTTTTATTGGAGTTATTTCCAATTTTAAATGTGGCCAATGATTGGTGAAATCACAAGGATTAATTGGCGCGGAAATTTTTCCTGGAGCGGTTGGACCATGAGGATTGGCATCCTATACGAGGCAAGTCGGCGCCGCAACCGTAGCGAACAGGAGGATGCCGCGCCGTTCGCGGCACCTGCCCGTCAGCCGCCGGACGATCGGCGACGCCTTCGCGCCACCTCGAAAATCCCATCGCCAGCACGTAGCGCTCCGACGAATCCTGCCGGCTCGATGCCGGCTTGACGTGGCGCACGCTGGCAAAATCGCGCTTCAATTGCGCGACCAGTTCGGCGTCGGCGCCGCTCTGAAAGGCCTTGGCCAGAAACGTTCCGCCGGGATTGATGCACGTCGGCAGGCAAACGCCGCCGCCGTTTCGATCAGGCCGACGATGCGCAACTGATCCGTCTTGCGGTGGCCGGTGGTATTGGCGCGCCATGTCGGACATCACGACGTCGGCGCGGCCGCCCATCATGGCGATCAGTTTCTCCGGCGCGTCCTCGGCCGAGGAAATCGAGCTGCGCGAAGTTGACGCCGGGGACTTCCGGCATCTCCAGAAGATCGATCGCCACCACCTTGCCCCTTGCCGTCTGACCGCGCCGACGCGCTTGGCCGCGATCTGGCTCCAGCCGCCGGGCGCGGCGCCGAGATCGACCACGGCGATGCCGGGCTTGAGGAAACGATGCTTGTCGTCGATCTCGATCAGCTTGTAGGCCGCGCGCGAGCGATAGCCGTCGCGCTTGGCCTGCGCCACATAGGGATCGTTGAGCTGCCGCTCCAGCCAGAGTTTTGATGACAGCTTGCGCTTGCCACCGCTCTTGACCGTGACGTGCAGCCGTCCGGTGGTGTCTTTCGCCATATACGCTTGTATCTGGATGCAAGCGATCTGAGACGTCGACGATCGCGATCTAGATCGCGCGACATCGCGGCGCATTTCAGCAATCTGCATCGCTAACGCGGCCCATTCGCAGCCAGCGCCGTCCTCGCGCATCATCTCGACCAGCATGCCCTCGCGCAGGCCCGCGGTCGGCGACGCGCAGCCGCGGCAGCGGAAGCGCATCGCGGATCGCATCGAGAATGGCGCAGCCGGCCAGCACCAGATCGGCGCGCTCGACGCTGATGCAATTATTGTTGGCGCGCTCCTGATAGCTCATGCCGCGCAGCCGCTGGATCACCGTGGTGACGTCGGCATCGTTCATCCAGATGCCGTCGATGCGGCGGCGATCGTAGCGCGGCAGATTGAGATGGACGCCGGCGAGCGTCGTCACGGTGCCGGAGGTGCCCAGCATGTGCATGTCGCGCAAGATCCGCGCCGTGCTCGGCGGCGAACGGCGCGACATACTGCGCGCGACCTCGCGCACCATCTGCGCGTAGGATTCCGCGGTGACGTCACGTGCCGCCGAAATGCTCGGCCAACGTGACGACGCCGAGCGGGATCGACATCCACGCCTTGATCCGCGGCGGCGCATTCTGCTCGGCCGGATCGCGCTCGATCCGGACCAGCTCGGTCGAGCCGCCGCCGATGTCGAACAGGATGGCGCCCCGCCCTTTGCGGGTCGAGCAGCGGCGAGCAGCCGATCACGGCCAGCGTCGCCTCGGTCTCGCGGTCGATCACCTCGAGCCGGATGCCGGTCTCGGCAGCGACCCGGTCGCGAAAGCTGTCGGCATTGGCGGCGGCGCGGCAGGCCTCGGTCGCGATCAGCCGCAGCGCGCCTGCGCCTTGCGGTAGCGGATCTTGTCGCTGCAGATGCTCAAGCGCCGCGATGGCGCGGTCGATCGCCGCCTCGCTGATGGAACCGGTCGCGGAAATGCCTTCGCCGAGCCGGATGATCCGCGAAAACGAATCGACCACGCGAAATCTGTCGCCGGCCGGACTGGCGATCAGAAGCCGGCAATTATTGGTGCCGAGGTCGAGCGCGCGCATAGACGCCGCACCGTTTCGCCGTGGCCGCCGCAGCCGACCCTGACGGGCTTGCGCAGGCCTCAAGGCCGTCGCGCAGCCGCGTATCGTCATTCATCAAAACTGTCTTTCCGCGGCCGCTTCCGGGCCGCCGAAGAAAATTACCGTTCACGGAAACTTTAGCAGCGCCAAGGGGCTACGCAACAACCCATCACATAGGACCATGCCCAATCAGGCGTTGTCGGGCGGTGATGCAGTGCGTTATCTGAGTCGGAACCCGCAAAACTGCGCAAATCCAGGCATTTCAGGTGTTTTTCGATGCAAGATCACACGTCGCCGTCCTCCCTGGAAAACGCTATCGCACTGCAAAAATACGGTGTCGGGCAGCCGGTGCGCCGCAAGGAGGACGACACGCTGGTGCGCGGCAAGGGCAAATACACCGACGATTTCACCCTGCCCGGCCAGGCCTATTGCCTGGATGGTGCGCTCCAGCCATGCCCACGGCATCATCAAGGGCATCGACACCGGCCGCCGCCAAGGCGATGCCGGGCGTGCTCGGCGTCTGGACCGGCAAGGACCTGGAAGCCGCCGGCTACAACCCCTTCACCTGCGGCCTGCCGCTGAAGAGCCGCGACGGCTCGCCGCTGCTGCAGACCAACCGCACGGCGCTGGCGACCGACAAGGTGCGCTTCGTCGGCGATCCCGTCGCCTTCGTGGTCGCGGAAACGCTGGCGCAGGCGCGCGACGCGGCGGAGGCCGTCGAACTCGACATCGAGCCGCTGCCCGCCGTGACCGATGCGGCGGAGGCTAGCCAAACCCGGCGCGCCGCAGCTCTACGATCACATCCCCAACAACGTCGCGCTCGACTATCACTATGGCGACACCGCCAAGATCGACGCGGCGTTCGCCGCCGCCGCGCATGTGACCAAGCTCGATATCGTCAACACCCGCGTCGCCGTGGTGTCGATGGAGCCGCGCGTGGCGCTGGCGGCCTACGACAAGGCGAGCGAGCGCTTCACGCTGCAGGTGCCGACCCAGGGCGTTGTCCGGCAACAAGGTCGACGCTGGCGAAGATCCTGAACGTGCCGAACGACAAGGTCCGCATCCTGACCGCCAATGTCGGCGGCTCCTTCGGCATGAAGAACATGAACTATCCCGAATATACCTGCATCGCTGCACGCGGCGAAGGTGCTGGGCCGCCCGGTGAAATGGACCGACGAGCGCTCGACCAGCTTCCTGTCCGACAGCCACGGCCGCGCGCAGCTCATCCACGCCGAACTGCGCGCTCGATGCCGACGGCAAGTTCCTCGCCGTGCGCCTCAGCGGTTACGGCAATCTCGGCGCCTACATCACCGGCGTGGCGCCGGGGCCGCTGTCGCTCAACACCGGCAAGAACCTCGCCAGCGTCTACCGCACGCCGCTGCTCGGCGTCGACATCAAGACGGTGTTGACCAACACCACGCTGATGGGCGCCTATCGCGGCGCCGGCCGGCCCGAGGCCAACTACTACATGGAGCGGCTGATCGACCGCGCCGCCGACGAGATGGGCATCAACCGGCTCGACCTTGCGCAAGCGCAACTTCATCAAGCCGGCGCAGACTGCCGTTCGCGGCCGCCTCCGGCGTCACCTATGACAGCGGCGATTTCGCGGGCGTGTTCAACAAGGCGCTGGAGATTTCCGACCACGCCAGCTTTGCCAAGCGCAAGAAGGAGAGCAAGCAAGAGCGGCAAGCTGCGCGGCATCGCGGTCGGCTCCTATCTCGAAGTCACCGCGCCGCCGAGCGGCGAACTCGGCAAGATCACGCTTCGAGCCGGACGGCATCGGTGAAGCTGACCACCGGCACGCTCGATTACGGCCAGGGCCACGCCACGCCGTTCGCGCAGGTGCTGTCCGCGCAGCTCGGCGTGCCGTTCGAGAAGATCACGCTGGAGCAGGGCGACAGCGACCTCGTGCGCTTCGGCAACGGCACCGGCGGCTCGCGCTCGATCACCGCGACCGGTCAGGCGATCGTCGAGGCCTCCGCGCTCGTGATCGCAAAGGGCAAGCAGGCGGCCGCGCATCTGATGGAAGCGTCCGAAGGCGACATCGAGTTCGCCGACGGCCGCTTCACCATCGCCGGCACCGACCGCTCGATCGGCATCATGGAGCTGGCGCAGCGCGCTGCGCGAAGGCAAGCTGCCGGAGGGCGCGCCGCCTCGCTCGACGTCGACCACGCCACCAAGGATACGCCGTCGACCTTCCCCAACGGCTGCCATGTCGCGGAAGTCGAGATCGATCCCGACACCGGCGTGACGCAGATCGTGCGCTACATCGGCGTCAACGATTTCGGCACCGTCGTCAATCCGATGATCGTCGCCGGCCAGTTGCATGGCGGCGTCGCGCAGGGCATCGGCCAGGCGCTGATGGAGGAAGTCAGCTACGATGCCAGCGGCCAGCCGATCACCGGCTCGTTCATGGACTACGCGCATGCCGCGCGCCGAGGACATCCCGCCGATGGAAGTCGGCGACCATCCCTCGCCGGCAAAATCCAATCCGCTGGGCACCAAGGGCTGCGGCGAAGCCGGCTGCGCCGGCAGCCTCGTCTGCATCGTCAATGCGGTGGTCGACGCGCTGTCGGAATACGGCATCACGCCATATCGACATGCCGCTGACGCCGGAACGGGTGTGGCGGGCGATCCAGGAGGCGAAGAGCGAAGGCGGCGTGAGGCGACGTCTGCGACGCCAGCCAGCATACGCAGCCATCGCGTCACCGCGCACTGGACCGGGCGATCCAGTATTCCAGAGACGTCAGCGATAGAATCGAGAAGCCGCGGCGTACTGGATCCCGCCTTCGCGGGAATGACAGGCTGAGATTGGGGCCGCAGTGCTCTGCCCCCTACGCCGCCGCCTGCTCGCGCGGCTGGTAGATCGCGATGTGGTGGCAATGCGCCAGCGGCGTCTTGCCGTTGGCGACGACCAGCGCGTCGAGTTCGACGAAGCGGTGGCCCTTCTTGTCGTAATTGCCGATGACTTTGCGCGCGCGCGGTCAATTCGTCGCCGATGCGCGCCGCGGACAGCAGCTGCATCCGGCTGCCGACGTGAATCCACGGGCCCAGGATGGCGTTGTCGACCAGCACCTTGTTCATCACCCGCTGCAGCAGGCCGGGATGGCCGAGGCCTTCGCGCGCGTAGATCGGATCGGTCTCGCGAATATCCGCCAGATATTCTCTGGCCGCGTCCGCCGCCCAGGCGCGCGGCACCGTGCCGAGCCATTTGCCGAGCTCATAGGACGTCGCATCGACCGGCTTGCGCTCCGCGCACCGCCGCGACTGTCGACGAAGTCGGCAATCGAAAACGACTGGCGCGGCTGCCGGCAGCGACGCCGTGCCGGTGGCGCAAAGCTCGCCGCGGCTCTCGACCTGGATCGACAAGCACGCCGTTGCTTTCTCCGCCGGTGACGTCGGCCAGTCTCGCCGTCATAGACCGGCTTGACGAAGCGCGCCTCGATCAGGCCGCGTTCGAGAAAGGCGCGGCCCCATTTTGCGACCGGCAGGTGCATCATATAGGCCATCGACGTCGACGCCGGGCACCAGCCCGCCGATAAAGCCGAAGCGCTTCGCCACGGTGTCGTCGTGCATCTTGTTTTCGGAGTGCTTCGACGGTGTTGTAGGCCGAGACGCGATACGGTCTCGATACGGCTTGTCATGCCGCGTTTCCTCTGATTTTGTTGTCTTTCTGGCCGTTATCGTACGCGAAGAAATGTGCCGTGGCAAGCGTGTTCCAGCAGCCTGTTTTCCTCGCATTTCGGCGCTCGATGGAGTACCACGCGCGGACGAGAACGCCCTGCCGGATCCAACCCGAATGACTGACCTGAAGTGCCTGACTTGAACACCACCCGCATCTATGTCGACGCCGACGCCTGCCCGGTGAAGGACGAGATCTATCGCGTCGCGGTCCGGCACGGCCTGCCGGTCAGCGTGGTCGCCGGCAATTTCATCCGCGTGCCGCAGGATCCGCTGATCGAGCGCATCGCCGCCGGTTCCGGCATGGACGCCGCCGACGACTGGATCGCGGAGCGCGCCGGCAAAGGCGATATCGTCATCACCTCCGACATCCCGCTGGCCAGCCGCTGCGTCAAGGCCGGCGCCGAGGTGATCGCGCCGAACGGCAAGCCGTTCACCGAACAATCGATCGGCATGACGCTGGCGGTGCGCAATCTGATGACCGATCTGCGCTCGTCCGGCGAAGTCACCGGCGGCCCGAAATCGCTTCGCCCGCGCGACCGCTCGGCATTCCTGTCGGCGCTCGACCAGACCATCCGCCGCATCCAGCGCCAGCGGGCGCGACGCAGCCTGCGCCGAAACAGAGTTGAATTGAACGATGGCGCCGCCGCTGATCCAGTTGAAAGATATCAGCGCTGACCTTCGGCGGCACGCCGCTGTTGTCGGGCGTCGAACTGTCGGTGTCGCCGGGCGAGCGCGTCTGCCTGATCGGCCGCAACGGCTCCGGCAAATCGACGCTGCTGAAGATCGCCGCCGGCCTGGTCGAGACCCGACAGCGGCAGCCGCTTCGTGCAGCCCGGCGCCACCATCCGCTATCTGCCGCAGGAGCCGGATTTCGGCGGCCACGCGACGACGCTGGCCTATGTCGAGGCCGGCCTCGGCCCCGGCGACGACCACTATCAGGCGCGCTATCTGCTGGAGCAGCTCGGCCTGCACGGCGACGAAGACCCCGCGCATGTCTCCGGCGGCGAGGCCCGCCGCGCGGCGCTGGCGCGGGTGCTGGCGCCCTCGCCCGACATCCTGCTGCTGGACGAGCCGACCAACCATCTCGATCTCACCGACCATCGAATGGCTGGAAGGCGAACTGGACAGCCGCCGCTGCGCGCTGGTCATCATCAGCCATGACCGCCGCTTCCTCGTCCAACCTGTCGCGCGCGACCGCCTGGCTCGATCGCGGCCAGATCCGGCAGATCGACCGCGGCTTCTGCCGCGTTCGAGGCCTGGCGCGACGAGGTGCTGGCCGAGGAAGAGCGCGACCAGCACAAGCTCGACCGCAAGATCGTCAACGAGGAGCACTGGCTGCGCTACGGCGTCTCCGGCCGCCGCAAGCGCAACGTCAAGCGGCTCGGCAATCTGCACGCGCTGCGCGACCAGCGGCGCGACTATCGCGGCGCGACCGGCAATGCCAACCTCGCCGCCGCCGAAGCCGACAAATCCGGCAAGCTGGTCATCGAGGCCAAGAACATCGGCAAGTCCTATGGCGACCGCAAGATCGTCGACGGCTTCTCGATCCGCGTCCAGCGCGGCGACCGCATCGGCATCGTCGGGCCGAACGGCGCCGGCAAGACCACGCTGATCGACATGCTGACCGGCGCGCAGCCGCCCGACAGCGGCACCATCCGGCTCGGCGCCAACATCGAGATGGCGACGCTCGACCAGCACCGCGAAAGCCTCGATCCCAAATCGACGCTGGCCGAAGCGCTGACCGGCGGCCGCGGCGACCACGTCATGGTCGGCGGCAAGCCGAAGCACGTCGTCAGCTACATGAAGGACTTTCTGTTCGCGCAGGAGCAGATGCGCACGCCGCTGGAGGTGCTCTCCGGCGGCGAGCGCGGCCGGCTGATGCTGGCGCGCGCGCTGGCAAAGCCGTCCAACCTGCTGGTGCTGGACGAGCCGACCAACGACCTCGACCTCGAAACCCTCGACGTGCTCGAGGAAATGCTCGGCGACTACGACGGCACCGTGATCCTGATCAGCCATGACCGCGACTTCCTCGATCGCGTGGTCACCTCGGTGATCGTGCCGGAGGGCGACGGCCGCTGGATCGAATATGCCGGCGGCTATACCGACATGCTGGCGCAGCGCGGCGCGGATCTGACGCGCGAGGCGGTCGAAGGCTGCCGCCGTCGAGGAGAAGAAGGAAGCCAAGGCGGCGCGCCCTCCGCGGCGCTCAAAGCGCCGGCTGAACTTCAACGAGAAGCACGCGCTGGAAACGCTGCCGAAGACGATCGCCAAATTGCAGGCCGAGATCGCCAAACAGCAGCGGCATGCTTGACGATCCCGATCTCTACACGAAGGATCGCAAGAAGTTCGACGCGGCCTCCGATGCGCATTGCAAAGGCGCAGAAGGAACTTGCAGGAGGCCGAGGACAGATGGCTGGAGCTTGAAGTGCTGCGGGAAGAGATAGAACAGGCCTGAGCGTAGTTCCCGTCATGGGTGAGAGCGAAGCGACAGCCATCATGCAATCCAACCGTTGATGCGAAGATTGATGGGTTGTCGCTTCGCTCTACCCATCGACGTGACGGCTACAACTGGAGACGAATAGCATGACCACGCCCCTCGCCGCCAAGATCGCCCGCGAATACGGCACGCCCGCCGCCGTGATCGACATGGACCGCGTCGAGCGCAACATCGCGCGCATCCAGGTGGCCTGCGATGCGGCCGGCGTCGCCAACCGGCCGCATATCAAGACCCACAAGAGCCCGCTGCTGGCGCAGATGCAGGTCGCGGCCGGCGCCAAGGGCATCACCTGCCAGAAGCTCGGCGAGGCCGAGGTGATGGCGGATGCCGGCATCGACGACATCCTGATCAGCTACAATCTGATCGGCGACGAGAAGATGGCCCGGCTCGGCGCGCTGCAGGCCAAGGCCAACATGACGGTCGCCGCCGACAATTCGGTCGTGATCGCGGGCCTGCCGCAGGCCGCCGCCGCTTCCGGCCGCCCGCTCTCGGTCGTGGTCGAATGCGACACCGGGCGCAAGCGCGCCGGCGTCGAAACGCCCGGCGGAAGCGATCGCGCTGGCGCGCGAGATCGCGGCGCTCGAAGGGCTGACAGTTCGCCGGCTTCATGCTGTATCCGACCGAGACCGGCTGGGCCGAGGCGCAGAAGTTTTTCGATGAGGCGCTGGCCGGCGTCCGCGCGCACGGGCTCGATGCGACGATGGTCTCGACCGGCGGCTCGCCGAACCTGAAGAATCTCGGCAAGCTCAAGGGCGCCACCGAGCACCGGCCCGGCACCTACATCTACAACGACCGCATGCAGGTCGCCGCCGGCGTCGCCGACTGGGACGATTGCGCGCTCAACATCTATTCCACCGTGGTGAGCCGCGCCGGCCCGGACCGCGGCATTCTCGATGCCGGCTCGAAGACGCTGACGTCGGATACCGGCGGCGGGCTCGACGGCCACGGCCTGATCCTGGAACATCCCGAAGCAAAGATCGCGCGCTTTGCCGAGGAGCACGGCTTTCTCGACCTCGCCCGCAGCAACACCCGGCCCAATGTCGGCGATGTCGTGCGGATCGTGCCCAACCACGTCTGCGTCGTCGTCAACATGATGGACGAGGTGGTGATGGTGCGCGGCGACGAGATCATCGGCACGCTGCCGGTCGCGGCGCGGGGAAGTTGCGGTGACGCTCATCGCTGAGGAGGCGCGCATAGCGCGCGCCTCGAAGGATGACGCGACACTCTCATGGTTCGAGACGCGCAGCTGTGCTGCGCTCTCACCATCGACGGACTTCGAGCCAGCCACTTCAACGCACCCCGCCCCGCCGCCGCGCCCGTCGCGAACGACGCCTGCAGCAGATAGCCGCCGGTCGGCGCTTCCCAGTCGAGCATCTCGCCGGCGGCGAACACGCCGGGCAAGCGGCGGATCATGAAGTCGGCGTCGAGTTCGTCGAACGGCGATCCCGCCCGCGGTCGAGATCGCGCGCGCGATCGGCGCGACGCCGTTGAGCTGCACCGGCACGGCGTTGATCAAGCCGGCGAGATCTGGCGGGCGACAGCGACGACAACGACATGCCGGATGCTTTGGCCGCCTCCTGCAACAGGCCGATCGCAACGGGCGACAGATGTGCGGCCTTGCGCAGGAAGTTCGGACAGGGATTGCTTGCCCTTCGGCGCCGATAGCTTCGCCGATCAGTTCGCTCATCTCGAGATCGGGCCGCAGCGCGATGTGCAGCGTCGCCTGCCCGTCGCGCAGCGATCGCCTCGCGCAACTCGGCCGACAGCGCATAGATCGCGCCGCCCTCGATGCCGGCGCGGGTGACGATGGCTTCGCCGCGCACGCTGTGCGTGCCGAACGATCAGCGCCACGCCCTTGAGCGGCTGGCCTTCGAAGCGGTCGCGAAAAATATCCGACCAGGCGACGGTGAAGCCGCAATTGGCCGGCCGCAGCGGCGATATCGTCACGCCCTTGGCCGCGAGCATCTCAGCCCACGCGCCATCGGAGCCGAGCCGCGGCCAGCTTGCGCCGCCGAGCGCCAGCACGGTCGCGCGCGCTTCGACGGCGCGCGGTCCATCCGGCGTTTGAAACAGCAGACGGCCCTGCTCGTCCCAGCCGGTCCAGCGGTGACGCAGCGCGAGCTGCACGCCCATCGGATCCAGCCGCCGCAGCCACGCCCGCAGCAAGCGGCGACGCCTTGAACGCTTTGGGAAAACCCGGCCGCTGGAGCCGACGAAGGTCGGCTGCCCCAGCGCCTCGCTCCAGTCGCGCAACGCGTCCGGCGGAAATGCTTCGATCGGCGGCTGCAAGATGCGGCATCGCCTCGCGGTAGCGCGCCAGAAACGCCGGCAGCGGCTCGCTGTGCGTGAGGTTGAGCCCGCCGCGCCCGGCCATCAGGAACTTGCGGCCGGCGGACGGCATCGCGTCGTAGACGGTGACGTCGGCGCCGCCCTGCGCGAGCACTTCGGCCGCCATCAGGCCGGCGGGGCCGGCGCCGATGACGGCGACGTGGTTTTGAAGCTGAAGACATGGCGGAGTGTAGCCGGATCGGCAGTCGTCGGCATAGGCAAAGCTGATCGCGTGCCCACGGTCATTCACGCTGCAGTGGCCGATGCATGGTGGGCACGGCGCGACGCTCGCGCCATTGCCCGAGCCTGACGAGATCGCTCCGTGAGCTACAAGCTTGATCCCCGCCCGCGCCGCGGCCTGCGCGACATATTTCTGCGTCTGCTCGAACGCGCCCTGCAGCGCCTTGGCCGTCGACATGTCGCCGATCTCGGCGAAATGCGCGGCGATCGCATCCGGCGTCCAGTCGGACTGCGGCCAGATTGATGCCTTCGGTCTCCGATGATCTTGATCACGGCGAACGAGCCGGCGCCCGCGCCCATGATGGTGCGGGTCGGCGCGTCCTCGCTGAGCAGATATTCCACCGCCGGCGTGATCGCCTCCGGGGCGCATCAGCGCCAGCGCCTGCGGCGGCAGCAGTTCTTCGGTCATCCGCGTCGCCGCCGTCGGCGAGATCGTGTTGACGCGGATGTTGTTCTTGCGGCCTTCCTCGGCCAGCACGTTCATCAGGCCGACCATGCCGGCTTTGGCCGCGCCGTAATTGGCCTGGCCGAAATTGCCGAACAGGCCCGACGACGAGGTGGTGACGACGATGCGGCCGTAATTGCGCTCGCGCATGCCGTCCCACACCGCCTTGCAGCAATAGAAGGTGCCGGTGAGATGGACGTCGAGCACCTTGGCGAAATCGGCGACTTCCATCTTGGCGAACGACTTGTCGCGCAGGATGCCGGCATTGGCGCAGAGCAGATCGACGCTGCCCCACTCCCTGGTGGCGCGCTCGACCATCGCCGTGACCTGCTCGAAGTTCGAGACATCGGCGCCGTCGGCCATCGCCGTGCCGCCGGCTTTGCGGATTTCCTCGACCACGGTTTCGGCCGGCGTCAGCGAGCCGCCGGTGCCGTCGCGCGCGCCGCCGAAATCGTTGACCACGACCTTGGCGCCGCGGCTCGCCAGCCCCAGCGCATGCGCCCGTCCCAGACCATTGCCCGCGCCGGTGACGATGGCGACGCGTCCGTCAAACCTGATTGTCATGCGTAGAGATTCCTGGTTCCTCTCGTCATGCCCGGGCTTGACCCGGCGCATCCATCAAAACGACGATGGATGGCTTTTGAGCAGTGATGGATTGCCGGGTCAAGCCCGGCAATGACGGCAGTTGGAGCGCTCAAGCGAAATAGATCAGCCCGATCCAGTCGGCGACCAGCGCGGGCTTTTCCTCGCCCTCGATCTCGACGGTGACATTGGTGCGCGACTGCAGCTCCTTCGGCTTGCGCAGCTTCGCTTCCGTCAGCGTAAAGCGGCCGCGGACGCGCGAGCCGGCGCGCACCGGCGAGATGAAGCGCAGCTTGTCGAAGCCGTAATTGACGCCCATCGTGGTGCCCTCGATGACCGGCATCACCTCGTAGGACATGATGCGACATCAGCGACATCGTCAGAAAGCCGTGCGCCACGGTGTTGCCGAACGCGGTTTCGCTTTTGGCGCGCTCGGGATCGACATGGATGAACTGATGATCCTCGATCACGTCGGCATAGACGTTGATCCGGTTCTGATCGACCAGATGCCATGACGACACGCCGATCTCCTTGCCGACCATGTTCTGATAGGCCTCAAACGAAACCGGCGGCTTCTTCCAGACTTCATTCATTGATCAGCTCTCCCGATCCGGCGGTCCGCACCTTCTGCAGCTCCGGAAATTCCTCTTCGCGGAATTCCGTGCCGCGCAGCGCATCGCCGCGATCATTGTCATGCTCCAGCCGGCGCAACTGCACGCGGCGGATTTTTCCGGAAATCGTCTTCGGCAATTCGGTCACCAGTTCGATCTCGCCGGATGCGCTTGAACGGCGCCAGCCGCGTGTGCAGGTGCTTGAAGATCGACAGCGCGGTTTCCGGCGAGCGCTCCGACGCCCGACACCAGCAGCACATAGGCCTTTGGGATCGCGAGCCGGATCGGATCGGGGCTCGGCACGACGGCGGCTTCCGCGACCGATTCATGTTCCAGCAGCACGCTTTCCAGCTCGAACGGGCTGATGCGGTAGTCGGATGATTTGAAGACGTCGTCGGAGCGGCCGACGAAGGTGAGATAGCCCTCGTCGTCGGCAAACACCACGTCGCCGCTGCGATAGAGATCGCCGTCGGCGCCGCTCAGTTTGCCGTCCTCGCCCTGATAGCCCTGCATCAGGCCGGCGGGCCGGTCGGCGCCGAGCACCAGCGTCACCTCGCCCTCCTTGGTCGACGTGGCCGTCGTTGTCGGTGATCTGCACGCGATAGCCCGGCAGCGGACGGCCCATCGAGCCGACCTTGACCTTCTGGCCCGGCGAATTGCCGGCGAGCGCGGTGGTTTCGGTCTGGCCGTAGCCGTCGCGGATGGTCAGGCCCCAGGCCGCGCTGCACCTGATCGATCACTTCGGGATTGAGCGGCTCGCCGGCGCCGCAGACCTCGCGCAAGCTGACCTTGAAGTCCGCGAGCTTCTCCTGGATGAACAGCCGCCACACCGTCGGCGGCGCGCACAGCGTGGTGACGCCGCAGCGGCCGATGGTCGCGAGCAGCGCCTTGGCGTCGAAGCGCGGCTGGTTGACCACGAACACGGTGGCGCCGGCATTCCACGGCGCGAAGAAGCAGCTCCAGGCATGCTTGGCCCAGCCCGGCGAGGAAATGTTCAGATGGACGTCGCCCGGCTGCAGCCCGAGCCAGTACATCGTCGACAGACGCGCCGACGGGATAGCTGCGCTGGCTGTGCCGCACCAGTTTTGGTTTTGCCGTGGTGCCCGAGGTGAAATAGAGCAGCATCGGATCGTCGGCATTGGTCGGCCCATCAGGCGCAAAGGTCTCGGACGCGCTCCGCCGCCTGCTCGAACGGCAACCAGCCGTCGTGCTTCGACGTCGCGCCGACCACGATGCGCACCAGATTGTCGCCGCCGAGGCCGGCGAACTTCGCGACCTGGTCCTGCGACGCCACCACCACCCTCGCCCGGCCGCGATCGAGCCGGTCGCGCAATTCGTCCGGCGTCAGCAGCGTGGTCGCGGGGATCACGACCACGCCGAGCTTCATCGCCGCCAGCATGGTCTCCCACAGCGGCACGACATTGCCGAGCAGCAGCAGCAGATGATCGCCGCGCTTCAGCCCCTGCGCGCGCAGGAAGTTTGCGACCTGGTTGGAGCGGCGCGACAGCGCCGCGAAGGAGAGTTTTGTCTCGCGGTTGCTGCCGGCATCGACGATCCACAGCGCCGGGCGGTCCTTGCTGTCGGCATTGCGCGCGAGTTCGGCGTCGAACCAGTCCAGCGCCCAGTTGAACGGCACCGGATCCGGCCAGCGGAATCCCTTCACGGCCGCATCGTAGTCGGTGCGGTGCTTGAGCAGAAAGGCGCGCGCTTCCTGGAAAGTCGTCATCGGGCTCCGTTATTTCCCGGCGAGGCTCCGAACGTGCTGGATAATCCCGGAAAAATCCACCCCGCCATGGCCGGCGGCGTCGAACGCCTTGTAGATTTCCTGCGCGTGCTTGCCGAGCGGCGTCGCGGCGCCGGCGGCCTTGGCCGCGTCCTGCGCCAGCGTCAGGTCCTTCACCATCAGCGCCGAGGCAAAGCCCGGCTTGTAGCCGTTGTTGGCCGGCGAGGTCGGCACCGGGCCCGGCACCGGGCAATAGGACGTCAGCGCCCAGCATTGCCCCGACGAGGTCGAGGCGACGTCGAACAGCGCCTGATGCGACAGGCCGAGCTTTTCGGCGAGCGCAAAGGCCTCGCTGACCGCGATCATGGAAATGCCAAGGATCATGTTGTTGCAGATCTTGGCCGCCTGCCCGGCGCCGGCGCCGCCGCAATGCACGATCTTCTTGCCCATGTTCTCCAGCACCGGCTTTGCCGCCGCGAAGGCCTTGTCCTCGCCGCCGCACATGAAGGTCAGCGTCGCGCCCTTGGCGCCGCCGGTGCCGCCGGACACCGGCGCATCGACCGAGGCCACGCCGTGCTTGGCCGCCAGCGCATGCGCCTGCTTGGCGCTTTCGACGTCGATGGTCGAGCAATCGATGATCAGCGCGCCCTTGCGTCATCGACGGGACGACGTCGGTCCAGACCGACAGCACGTGCTTGCCCGCGGGCAGCATGGTGATGACGACGTCGGCGCCCTTCACCGCGGCGACCGACGCTCTCGGCGATAGCAGCGCCATCGGCCTTGGCCTGATCGCGCGAGGCCGCCACCAGATCGAACGCGATCACCTTGTGGCCGGCCTTGACCAGATTGGCCGCCATCGGCCCGCCCATGTTGCCGAGGCCAATGAATGCGATATTTGCCATCTCGATTCCTCCGCTTGAGCGTTTCTGTTTTGATTCAGTCGAACTTGAGTTCGTCGGCGCCGATCTCGGCGAAATAAGGCGCGACCATTTCCGGCGTCACGTCCTCGATTCGCGGCGGCGACCATTTTGGATTGCGGTCCTTGTCGATCACGGCAGCGCGCACGCCCTCGCGAAAATCGTCGCTGGCAAACACTTCCAGCGCGGCGCGATATTCCCGCACCAGGCATTCCTCCAGCGAGCGACGACGTCCGCGCCAGCCGCAGCAGTTTCAGCGTCACCACCATGCCGCGCGGCGATTTCTCGTTCAGCGTCTTCAGCGTCGACTGCGCCAGTTCCGAGCCGTCGCGCTGCAGGCGCGCGCGACGATGTCTTCCATCCGGTCATGGCGCGAACCAGCCGTCGATCTTGGCCTGCATCGCCGCGACCGGGCCCGATGTCTCGCCGGTCGCAAAGCCGTCGATCAGGGTTTTGACTTCGGCCGACGTCGTCGCCGGGCGGACCTTGGTCAGGGCCTCGCGCAAGGCTGGCAGATTTGCCGACGGCACCACCGCATCGGCAAAACCGGCATGGATCGCGTCGGGACCGTTCATGGTCTGGCCGGTCAATCCAAAATAGGTGCCGATCTCGCCCGGCGAGTGCGACAGCAGCCAGGTGCCGCCGACGTCGGGAAAGAAGCCGAGGCCGACTTCGGGCATCGCCAGCTTGGTCCGCTCGGTCGACGACGCGATGGCTGGCTGTGCGCCGATAGCCCGACGCCGCCGCCCATCACGATGCCGTCCATGAACGCGACATAGGGCTTTGGGAATTTGGCGATGCGGGCGTTGAGGATGTATTCCTCGCGCCACAGGATCTTGCCGAGATCGCCCTTGACCTTCGAGCTTTCCCAGAGCGCGCGGATGTCGCCGCCGGCGCAGAGGCCGCGCTCGCCGGCGCCTTCCAGCAGGATCACGGCGACTGCCGGATCGGCCTCGAACTGCATCGAGCGCCTTGTCGATGTCGCGAAACATCTCCAGCGTCACAGCGTTGATCGCCTTCGGCCGGTTGAGCCGGATCACGCCGACACGCGCCTTCGCGCCGCGCGATCAGGTCGCCTTCGCTGACGGCGACGGCGGTCGGCCGTCATCGCGCGCCCTCGATCAGCTTGCGCGACACGATCAGCCGCATGATTTCGTTGGTGCCTTCCAGGATCTGGTGCACGCGCAGATCGCGCACGATCTTCTCGATGCCGTATTCGCTGAGGTAGCCGTAGCCGCCGTGCAGCTGCAGCGCCTGGTTGGCGACCTCGAAGCCGACATCGGTGCCAAAACGCTTGGCCATCGCGCACAGCATGGTGGCGTCGGCATCCTTGCGGTCGAGCGCCGCCGCCGCACGCCAGACAAACGTTCGCGCCGCCTCCAGCTCGGTCGCCATGTCGGCGAGGCGAAACTGCAGCGCCTGGAATTCGTCGAGGCGCTTTGCCGAAGGCTTTGCGCTCCTTCATGTAGGCCAGCGACTTGTCCAGCGCGCTTTGCGCGCCGCCGAGCGAGCAGGCCGCGATATTGATGCGGCCGCCGTCGAGCCCGGCCATCGCGATCTTGAAGCCGATGCCCTCGTCGCCGAGCCGGTTTGCGACCGGCACGCGGGCATTCTCGAAAATCACCGCGCGGGTCGGCTGCGCGTTCCAGCCCATCTTGCGCTCGTTGGCGCCGAACGAAAGCCCGGCGTGTCGCCCTCGATCACCAGCGTCGAGATGCCGCCGGGCCCGTCGCCGCCGGTCCGCACCATCACCACATAGAGATCGCCGCTCGCCGGCGCCGGAAATGAACTGCTTCTGGCCGTTGAGCACATAATGATCGCCGTCGCGCACCGCGCGGGTGCGCAGCGCCGCGGCGTCCGAGCCGGAGCCCGGCTCGGTCAGGCAATAGCTCGCCAGCAGCTCCATGGTGCAAAGCTTCGGCAGCCACTTCTGGCGCTGGGTGTCGTTGCCATAGGCATCGATCATCCACGACGCCATGTTGTGGATCGAGATGAAGGCCGACACCGTCGGGCAGCCCTGCGCCAGCGCCTCGAAGATCAGCGCGGCGTCGAAGCGCGTCAGCGCCGAGCCGCCGACGTCGTCGCGTGATATAGACGCCGCCCATGCCGAGGCTTGGCGGCCTCGCGCATCACGTCGACCGGAAAATGCTTCTCCTCGTCCCAGCGGATCGCATGCGGCGCGATCTTTTCCGCGGCGAATTCCCGCGCCATGTCGCGAACCGCAATCTGGTCCTCGTTGAGAGCGAAGTGCATCGTCGGTCTACGCGCGCGTCAGTTCATCGTCGGGATCGAGAACTCCGCGCCCTCCTTGACGCCGGACGGCCAGCGCGAGGTGATCGTCTTGGTCTTGGTGTAGAAGCGGATCGAGATCCGGACCGTGCTGGTTGAGATCGCCGAAGCCGGACTTCTTCCAGCCGCCGAAGGTGTAGTAGGCGATCGGCACCGGGATCGGCACGTTGATGCCGACCATGCCGACATTGACCTTGGCGGCGAAATCGCGCGCGGCGTCGCCGTCGCGGGTGAAGATCGCAACGCCGTTGCCGTAGTCGTGGTCCGACGGCAGCGCCAGCGCTTCCTTGTAGTCGTGGGCGCGCACCACCGACAGCACCGGGCCGAAGATCTCTTCCTTGTAGATCCGCATGTCCTTGGTGACGTTGTCGAACAGGCAGCCGCCCATGTAGAAGCCGTTCTCATAGCCCTGCATCTTGAAGCCGCGGCCGTCGACCGCGAGCGTCGCGCCTTCCTTGATGCCGATCTCGACGTAGTTCCTGACGCGATTGAGCGCTTCGCTTGCGTCACCAGCGGACCGTAATCGGCCGACGGATCGATCGAGGTGCCGATCTTCAGAGATCTCGACGCGCGGGATCAGCTTTTCCATCAGGCGGTCGGCGGTGGTCTTGCCGACGGGCACCGCGACCGAAATCGCCATGCAGCGCTCGCCGGCCGAGCCGTAGCCGGCGCCGATCAGCGCATCGACGGTCTGGTCCATGTCGGCGTCCGGCATCACGATGGCGTGGTTCTTGGCGCCGCCGAAGCACTGCGCGCGCTTGCCGGTCGGCGGCCGCGCGCTCGTAGATGTATTGCGCGATCGGCGAGGAGCCGACGAAGCCGACCGCCTTGATATCGGGATCGTCGAGGATGGCGTCGACCGCTTCCTTGTCGCCGTTGACGACGTTGAGGATGCCGGCCGGCAGGCCGGCCTCGATCATCAGTGCCGCCAGCATCATCGGCACGCCGGGATCGCGCTCCGACGGCTTCAGGATGAAGGCGTTGCCGCAGGCGATCGCCGGCGCGAATTTCCACATCGGGATCATCGCCGGGAAATTGAACGGCGTGATGCCGGCGACGACGCCGAGCGGCTGCCGCATCGAATAGATGTCGATGCCGGGGCCGGCGCCTTCGGTGTATTCGCCCTTCATCAGGTGCGGAATGCCGCAGGCGAATTCGACCACTTCGAGGCCGCGCTGGATGTCGCCCTTGGCGTCAGGAACGGTCTTGCCGTGCTCGCGCGCCAGCAGGTCGGCGAGCTTGTCGTAATCGCGCTGGGCGAGTTCGAGGAACTTCATCATCACGCGCGCGCGGCGCTGCGGATTGGTGGCGGCCCACTCGACCTGGGCGGCCCTGGCGTTCTCGACGGCGGCGCGAACTTCGGCCTTGGAGGCCAGCGCCACCTTGGCCTGGACGTCGCCGGTCATCGGCTCGAAAACGTCGGCCGTCCGCCCGGACGTGCCCTTGACCTCTTTGCCGCCGATGAAATGTCCGATTGAGCGCATGAATATTCTCCCTGAGGTCCGCTGGATCGACTTGGAGACCTTTTTGACCTGCATTTCTTGGGATACAAGTCCGATATATTGCACCATAGATGTGCGGAAATGCTGGATCAAGGCGGCAGGATCGATCGATTGGGATGACTTCCGTTTCGTGCTGGCCATCGTGCGCGGCGGATCGGTTTCCGCTGCCGCCAAGCAGCTTGGCGTCGATCATGCCACAGTGATCCGGCGTGTCGACCGGCTGGAACGGCATCTGTCCGCAAAACTGTTTGATCGCCGCAAGACCGGCTACCTCCTGACCGAGGCCGGCCAGCGCGTCGCCGACAGCGCGGAGGCGATGGAATCCACCATCGTCGCCAACCAGGAGGCGGTCGGCGGCTCGCGCGCCCATCTCACCGGCACCGTGCGGATCGGCGCCCCCGACGGCTTCGGCAGCCACTTCCTGGCCTCGCGGCTGGTGAAATTCACCGAGCGGTATCCCGATCTCGATCTGCAGCTCGTCGCCACCGCGCGGCTGTTCAGCCTGTCGAAGCGCGAGGCCGATATTGCGATCAGCCTGACCATGCCGAAGGAAGGCCGCATCGTCGGGCGCAAGCTGCTCGACTACAGCCTCGGGCTCTATGCCGCGCCGGCCTATCTCGATCGCGCGCCGAGGATCGCATGCGCGCGGCGACCTGCCGGCGCATCGCTTCGTCGGCTACATCGAGGAACTGCTGTTCACGCCGGAACTGGACTACCTGCCGCAGGTCTCGCCAAAAATCTCCGCGAAATTCCGCAGCGCCAATCTGATCGCGCAGCTCAACGCCACCATCGCGGGTTTCGGCATCGCGGTGCTGCCGCACTTCATGGCGACGGCGCATCCGGAACTGCGCCCGGTGCTGCCGGATGAGGTCACGATCTCGCGCACCTTCTGGCTGCTGATGCACGCCGACAGCAAGGATCTGGCGCGGATCCGGCGCGGTGGCCGATTACATCTACGAGACGGTGGAGAGCGAGCGCGCGCTGTTTAGCGGGCAGCCGTCGTTCAATTCGGCCGCGAAGCCTTTCCGCCTGCGGCCGGTTTCGCCGCCATCCGGCCGAGCACCGCCTCGCGGCCGGCAGCTGAGAATTTCGTCGGAAAACTCGCCAGTGCCGGCGATGCGCGACAGCACCAGCGTGCCCATCATGGTCGCGAGCGTCGCCGATCGCCTGTTTGCGCGCGGCCTTGCGCGGAACGTCGAGCATCTGATCGGCCATCATGTCGATCATCTGTTCCAGCTTGGCCGCAAAGGCCTTGCGCGTCTTCGAGCTCTCGCGGGCGATTTCGGCGCCGAGCGTCGGCACCGCGCAGCCATGGCCGGGATCGTCGCGATGCAGCGGCGTCAGATAGGTCTCGACGATGGCTCGCCAAGCCGCTTCTCCGGCGGCGTCTCCTCGGCGATCTTGCGCCAGCGCTCGGTCGAGCGGTCCATCGCATAGGCAAAGGCCTCGATCACCAGCGCCTCGCGCGAATCGAAATGGGCGTAGAAGCCGCCATGGGTCAGGCCCGCCTCCTTCATCAGGTCGGCGACGCCGATGCCATGCGCGCCCTTCTCGCGAAGCCGCACCGAGGCCTTCTTCACGATCCGCGCGTGGGTCTCCTGCTTGTGCTCTTTCGAATACCGCATTGCGATCGTAACCGTTTGCCCATTAGATGTTTGCAGTCATATAATAGCAGTTGCGTGCGAAAAAGCTGCATCTATTTCGCTTTTGGGCCCTCGCCCTGAGTGTTGCGACGCAACGGCCCCTCGCGCGCCTGCCCTTGACAAGCCAGTGCATTGTCCGGGAAGTGCCCGGAACCAACGCTACTGAACCCAAGAAATCAGAGAAAACAGATGGAAATGCTCAATCCCCATTGCGGCGTCGACCGCGACCCGCGCGGCGTCGTGCGCTGACGATCTGCAATGCCGGCTCGCTCAATATCTTGGGCTCGGCCGTCACCGACGGCGTGCGCGAAGGGTTTCGAGAAACTCGCGGCCGACCGGACGATCCGCGCGATGATCCTGGCCGGCCAGAGCGAAAAGAGCATGATCGGCGGCGCCGACATCAAGGAAATGGCGAAACTCGACCAGAAATCCGCGGAAGCCTTCATTACGCGGCTGCGCGACCTCTGCGAGGCCGTGCGCAACGTTCCCGGCACCCGTGATCGCGCGGCTACCCGGCTGGTGCCTCGGCGGCGGGCTCGAAGTCGCCGCCGCCTGCGATTTCCGGATTGCCGCCCATGATGCCAGATCTCGGCATGCCCGAAGTGCGGGTCGGCATCCCCTCGGTGATCCATGCCGCGCTGCTGCCGCGGCTGATCGGCTGGGGCCGCGCCCGCTGGCTGGTCATGACGGCGGAAAATATCGACGCGCCGACGGCGCTCAGCTGGGGCCTGGTCGACGTGGTCGCGCGCGCAAGGCGGCCTCGATGCGGCGGTCGAGCATACGGTCAAGGCGCTGCTCGAATGCGGGCCCGGAAGCGCTGCGTTCGCAAAAGGCGCTGCTGCGCCAATGGGAAGAACTGCCGCTGACCGAATCCGTCAACCTCAGCGTCGGCGTGTTCGGACAATCCTTCCTGACCGGCGAGCCGCAGCGGCTGATGCAAGGGATTTCTCGACCGGAAGCGATAGCCGGAGTGACGCCATGAGACCTGCCGGCAAGGGGCCGCTGGAGTCGCTTTATTTCAACTATCCGATCCTTCCGGCGCGGCGCGTTCCCGAGCTCGACGGCGTGGTGGCACGGCATCCCGTGGCGATCGTCGGCGCCGGCCCGATCGGCGTCTCGGCGATATCACCGCCTTGACGCCATCCGGAGGCGCTCGACTGCTCGAATGATAACTCGGCGAGGCGACGACTTCACAGCAATTTATCGGGGACAGCGGTTGCAATTTTTGCGGCGCATCATATGATGATTCATCATCACAGATCCTCCGACATCCTGAGGAGTACCGCCATGGCCGCCGCTTCCGATCCCGTCGTCATCCTTTCCGCCGCCCGCACCCCGCTCGGCCGCTTCATGGGCGAATTGTCGCCGTTCAGCGCCCACAAGCTCGGTTCCCACGTGATCGGCGCGGCGCTGGAGCGGGCCAAGCTCGCGCCGGAGCGGATCGACGAAGTGTTCATGGGCAACGTGCTGCCGGCCGGACAGGGCCAGGCCCGGCGCGCCAGGCCGCGCGCGGCGCCAAACTGCCGGACGCCACCGGCGCCACCACCGTCAACAAGGTCTGCGGCTCCGGCATGAAGGCCACCATGCTGGCGCCACGACATCATCAAGGCCGGCTCCGCCGAGATCGTGCTGTCCGGCGGCATGGAGAGCATGACCAATGCGCCCTATCTGCTGGCCAAGGCGCGCGGCCGGCTATCGCGCCGGCCATGACCGCATCATCGACCACATGATGATGGACGGCCTCGAAGACGCCTACGAGACCGGCCGCTCGATGGGCGATTTCGGCGAGGCCACCGCGGAAGCCTATCAGTTCACCCGCGCGGACCAGGACGCCTATGCGATGGAGACGCTGACCCGCGCCCGCAAGGCGGTCGAAGGCGGCGCGTTCAGAGGCCGAGATCGCGCCGATCACCGCTGACCGAGAAGGCCGGGCCGCGCGTGATCGCCAATGACGAGCATCCGCTCAAAGTCGATCCCGCCAAGATCCCGGCCTGAAGCCGGCGTTCCGCGCCAACGGCACCATCACGCCGGCCGCCTCCTCGGCGAACGCCGACGGCGCCGCGGCGCTGATCCTGGCCAAGCGCTCGCTCGCCGACCGCGACGGCCTGCCAGTGTCTCGCCGAGATCAAGGGTCACGCCACCCACAGCCAGGAGCCGCAATGGTTCACCACCGCGCCGATCCCGGCGATCCGAAAGCTGCTCGACAAGGTCGGCTGGAGCGTCGGCGATGTCGATCTGTTCGAGATCAACGAGGCCTTTGCCGTGGTGGCGATGGCGGCGCAGCGCGATCTCGGCATCCCCGAGAGAAGCTGAACATCAATGGCGGCGCCTGCGCGCTCGGCCATCCCATCGGCGCCACCGGCGCGCGCCTGATCGTGACGCTGCTGCATGCGCTGGAAGCGCAGAATCTGAAGCGCGGCGTCGCGGCGCTGTGCATCGGCGGCGGCGAAGCCACCGCGATCGCGGTGGAGCGGATCGCGCACTAGCGTTCGCGTTGCTAGCGTTAGCGATGTCCTGAAACGAGGGAAGTATGGCATTTACGTCGCACGGCCTTGCACGTCAGGATGCAGTCAGTACATCGCAGCAAACCTTCCAACTAGAATCTTCTGAGGCTACAATGATCTCGAACTGGCTGTCAGCCGCCCTCGCCCGCCGCAACATCCATTACGGCTGGGTGATGGTCGGCGTGACCTTCCTCACCGCGCTGATCACCGCCGGCACCGTCGGCGCGCCCGGCGTCTTCATCGTGCCGCTGCAGAAGGAATTCGGCTGGACCACGGCGGAGATTTCCTCGGCGCTGTCGATCCGCTTCATCCTGTTCGGGCTGATGGCGCCGTTCGCCGCCGCGCTGATGAACCGCTACGGCCTGCGCAACGTGACGCTGTCGGCGCTGCTGATCGTGGTCTCCGGCCTGGTCGCGCTCGCTGGCGATGACAAAGGTCTGGCAATTGATGCTGCTGTGGGGCGTGGTGATCGGCATCGGCACCGGCATGACCGCGCTGGTGCTGGGCGCGACCATCGCCGCGCGCTGGTTCGTGGCGCGGCGCGGCCTCGTGGTCGGCATCCTCACCGCGAGCGTCGCCACCGGGCAGCTGGTGTTCCTGCCGCTGCTGGCCAGCCTCGACCGATCATTATGGCTGGCGGATCGCGCTGGCGCTGGTGTGCGTGATGCTCGGCGTTGCGGCGTTCGCGGTGCTGCATGGTGATGCGCGACCGCCCGAGCGACGTCGGCCTGCGGCCGTTCGGCGACGAGGGCACCGAGCCGCTGCCCGCGCCGCCGCCGCAACACCGCGCCGATCATGGCGGCGGCGCTCGGCACGCTGCGCGACGCCGTCGAAGTCGCGGGTGTTCTGGATCCTGTTCGCCACCTTCTTCATCTGCGGCGCCAGCACCAACGGCCTGATCCAGGTGCATCTGATTCCGATGTGCCTCGATTTCGGCATTCCGCAGGTGCAGGCCGCGGGCCTGCTCGCCGCGATGGGCATCTTCGATTTCGTCGGCACCATCGCCTCGGGCTGGCTGTCGGACCGCTACGACAATCGCTGGCTGCTGTTCTGGTATTACGGCCTGCGCGGACTGTCGCTGCTGTTCCTGCCGTTCACCGATTTCTCGTTCTACGGCCTGTCGCTGTTTGCGATGTTCTACGGGCTCGACTGGATCGCAACCGTGCCGCCGACGGTGCGGCTCACCGCGCAGCGGTTCGGCGCCGAGCGCGCCAACCTCGTGTTCGGCTGGATCTTTGCCGGCCATCAGCTCGGCGCCGGCGCGTCGCGGCCTTCGGCGCCGGCCTGTCGCGGACGGTGCTCGCGACCTACCTGCCGGCCTTCTTCGTCGCCGGCGCGCTCTGCGTCGTCGCGGCGCTGATCATGCTGGCGATCTCGCGGCCGGCCGGCCGAAGCGTGGCGGCGGCGTGAGCACCCTCTCGCTGCAGCCGCCTCCGGCAGAGCGTCAGCAGCGCGCTCGAAGATAGCCGCTGGAGCTCACTGCTTCGCCCGAGCGGCGCGTGCGACTCTCCCGCCATGACGGATGACCAGCTACGGCCGTGATCGCCATGTTGGTCGCGGGCCCGGCGTGCGGATCGGCTCCGGCCAGCCGCGCGAATTCGCACAGCAGCGAGCGGGTCTTGCGGGGATCGATGACCTCCTCGACCCAGAATTTCTCGGCGGAGCGGAACGGCGAGCGCAGCTTGTTGAGGCGGTCCTCGATCTCCTTCAGCTTCGCCGCCGGATCGTCGGCCGCGTCGATGTCGGCGCGATAGGCCGCCTCGATGCCGCCTTCCAGCGGCAGCGAGCCCCAATAGGCCGACGGCCAGGCATAGCGCATCGAAAAGCGGTTGGCCGGCTGATGCACCGACGCCGGCGACGCCGAAGGCGTTGCGCACGATGATGGTGCACCAGGGCACGGTCGTCTGGTTGACCGCCGCCATCGCGCGCACGCCGTGGCGGATGGTCGCCGATTTCTCCGCCTCGAGCCCGATCATGAAGCCCGGGCAATCCATCAGATAGACCACCGGCAGATGGAAGGTTTCGGCGAAATCGACCCAGCGCACCACCTTCTGGCAGGCCTCCGCGGTCCACGACGCCGCCGTAGTGGAAGGGATCGCTCGCGAGCAGCGAGCACCGCGCGGCCTTCGAGCCGCGCCAGACCCGGTGATGATCGGCCGGCCGAAATTGGCGTCCACCTCGAAGAACGAGCCCTTGTCGACGACGGCGTCGATGATCGGGCGCATCTTGTAGACCTGGCGGCGATTGCGCGGCACCGCCTTCATCAGCGACTTCCTCCGCGCGCTCGGGATCGTCGGTGCAGGGCATGGTCGGCGGCAGCTCGTAGACCGACGACGGCAGATAGGACAGGAAGCGCCTGGCGCAGTTCGAACGCCTCCTCCTCGGTGTCGACGGCATGGTCGACGCCGCCGGCGCGGGTCTGGATCTCGGCGCCGCCGAGTTCCTGCTTGGTCAGATCCTGGCCGAGGCGCTTCACCACCGGCGGCCCGGCGACGAACATCGCGGAGGTTCCTGGTCATGACCGAATAATGGCTCGCCGCGAGCCGCGCGGCGCCCAGGCCCGCGACCGAGCCGAGGCCCGAGGCCCACCACCGGCACGCGCGCCAGGTTGGCCGTCGTGTACCAGTACCAGCGCGTGCCGCCGACGCCGCCGGGCAGATTGGCCGCGCCCGTGGTCTCGATCGTCTTCACCGAGCCGCCGCCGCCGGAGCCTTCGATCACGCGGATGATCGGCAGGCGAAAATCGTGCGCCATCTCCTCGGCCATCAGCGGCTTTGCCGAGATCGAGGCATCCGCCGAGCCGCCGCGCACGGTGAAAGTCGTCGCCGACCACGACCACGGTGCGGCCGTCGATCTTGGCCGCGGCCGAACACGCAGTTCGCCGGCGTCAGATGCTTCGAGTTCGCTGTTCTCGTCATATTCGGCGATCCCGGAGATGGCGCCGATCTCGTGGAAGGAATTCTGGTCGATCAGCTTGTCGATACGCTCGCGAACGGTGAGCCGGCCCTGGTCACGCTGTCGCTTGACCTTGTCAACGCCTCCCATCTCCGCGCGCGAACGCTTCGCGCCGGGCGAGGTCGTCGAGTTCCGGCTTCCAGTTCATTCGTATCCTCCGTCTTGATCATCTTATTGTTGTTGTGCGCCGGCACCGGAAGCGGCTTTCGCTCCAGCCGGTTGGTGAAGATATCGCCGTCGGCGCCTTCGAGCAGGCCGCCGATCGCGGCGCCCAGCTCGAGCATGCTGCGGCGCGACTTCCTTGTGCAGCCGCTTCTCGTCATACATCGCCGACAACAGGCCGATCGTCGTCACCACGTAGGTCTGGTATTGCGGCGACCACAGCGGCACCGCGCAGGCCGTTGATATGCGGGCTCCACAGTGCCGCAGGCGACGACATAGCCGTGCTCGCGCAGATGACGGCGGTTGCCTTCGATGCGCGGCTTCAGCAGTTTCGCGGCTTCCGGAATCTCGCGCTCCATTTCCGCGATCAGCGCATCGCCGACCTCGGTGTCGAGCGCCGCGGTGTAGGCATGGCCCGCCGCCGTGCTCGCCATCGCGATGCGGCTGCCGGTGCTCTCGTGCAGGCCGAGCGCGTTCGCCGCGCGCGCGAATTCGAGATAGACGAGATGGAAGCGATCGGGGATCACGAAGCCGACGGTGCCCGGCAATTGCTCGGCGACGTCCTGCAGCCGCAGCCGGATCAGGTTGCGAAGCTGCAGGCCCTTCATCATCGAGGTGCTCATCGCCACCGCGCTCGGGCCGATGCGGTATTTCTGGTCGCGCGGCAGATAGACCAGCTGGCCCATCCGCGTCAGCGTGTGCGTCAGCCGCGACACCGTCGATCGCGGCAGACCGCAGCGATTGGAAATCTCCAGATTGCCGAGCCGCGCTTCGTGACCCTCGAAGCAGCGCAGCACATCGAAGGCCCGCGACACCACCTGGATAACATCGCCCTCGCCTGCGAGATCGCTGGCGAGCATTCCCTCGCTTGCTAAGCCGTTCCGAGCGTCGTCCCATGTGTCATGGCTCCATTCCGTCATGCGGAATAAAATTCCACTTGCAGAACAAGCTACCTCAGGCAATCTGCGGCCACAACAAAAAGCCGTTCGCGACGAGCAATGCGTCACGTCACACGGTCCCGGAGAGTGGGATGCCAGATATCAAGATCGTCACCGAAGTTGCCGGACGCGTCTGCGCGCTTCCACGTCGAAGCCGGCGCCAGCGTCGGCGACGGCGACGAGATCGCGTTCGTCGAAGCGATGAAGATGGAAATCCCGGTGACGTCGACGACGGCGGGAAAGATCAAGTCGATCCTCGTCAACGCTCGACGACGTGATCGCCGAAGGACAGGCGGTCGCGATCGTCGAAGCCTGAGCGCGCGCAGACGCAGACTTCTGCTTCGCGACAATCTGTCCGCTGACAACGTCGCCTCATGACTGCAGCGAATCGGCCGTGCGCGTTGCCATCGCGAGCTGCGATGACATGATCCATTCAACAACAAGTTTCGCATCAGCGAAACACATTGGAGGAAACTATGATCCGTCGGCTGATGGCACTTCGCGCCTGTCGCACTTGCAGGCATCTCGCTTATGGCGACTCGCCCCGGCGCTGCGCCGAAGACGTCAAGCTGCCGCCGACCATGGCCGTCACCGCCTATGACACCGGCACCGCCGGGCTTCAACATCGCCGTCGGCGTCGGCAAGATGATGAAGGACAAATACGGCACCGACGTCCGCGTGCTGCCCGCCGGCAACGACGTGGCGCGGCTGGCGCCGCTGCGCGCCAAGCGCGCGCTGGTGTCGGCGATGGGATCGGGCACCTATTTCGCGCAGGAAGGCGTGTTCGAGTTCGGCGCCAGGGAATGGGGACCGCAGCCGCTGCAGACTGCTGCTGTCGTCGGTCGACTGCAACGCCGGCTCGCTCGGCGTCGCGGCGGATACCGGCGTCAAGGAGATCAAGGACCTCAAAGGCAAGCGCGTCGGCTTCGTGGTCGGCTCGCCCGCGCTGAACCAGAACTCGCTTGCGGTGCTCGCCTTCGCCGGCCTCACGCAGAGCGACGTCAAGATCGTCGAATTCGCAAGCTACGGCGCGATGTGGAAGGGCCTGATCAACAACGACACCGACGCCGCCTTCGGCACCACCATCACCGGGCCGGCGAAGGAAGCCGAGACCTCGCCGCGCGGCATCGGTCTGGCCGCCGCTGCCCGCCAAGCGACAAGGCCGGCTGGGCGCGCATGCAGAAGGTCGGCTCGTTCTTCTTCCCGCAGCTGGCGACCTGCGGCGCCGGGATCTCGCCGGAGAAGCCGATCGAGCTCGGCAACTATCCCTACCCGATCTTCGTCGCCTACGCATCGCAACCGGCCGACCAGGTCTATCCGATCGCCAAGGCGATGATCGTGAGCTACGACGCCTACAAGGATCCCGCGCCCGGCGCAGGCGGGCTGGCGGCCGAACCGCCAGACCAAGAACTGGGTGGTGCCGGTGCATCCCGGCGCCGTGAAGGCGCTGAAGGAGGCCGGCCAGTGGAGCCGACGACCAGGAAGCCCACAACAACGCGCTGTTCAAGCGCCAGGAGGTGCTGGCTGCGGCATGGGCCGAGTACGGCAAGTCCAATCCGCCGTCGGATGACAAGGCGTTTCTCGAGGGCTGGATGAAGGCGCGCGCCGCGGCGCTCGCCAAGGCCAGCATGCCGAACGGCTTTGACTAGCAGCCGCACTACGCTGCCGCGCGAAGCGCGAACGCCATCTTGGGGATCAATGATGTCAGCTTCCGCGTCCGATACCGTCGGCTGCGCCGCCGAAGCAGATCGAATTCGACGATCCGCACGCCGGCATCGGCAATTTGCAGGAGGCCGAGGTCACGCGCGTGCGCACGCTGCGCGGCGGCTGGCGCTGGACGCTGGTGGTCGCGACCGCGGCGACCATCCTGCTGTGCATCAACCAGCAATTCTCGCTGCGCTTCTTCATCGGCTATACCCAGCTCAACACCGAATATTTCTATCTGCTGATCGCGCTGATGCTGCCCTTCACGTTCCTGATCTTCCCGGGAACGGAGACCGCGCCGCTCGACCGCATCCCCTGGTACGACCTCGCTGCTGTTCGTCGCGACCTTTGCGGCCTGCGATCTGGCTGATGCTCAACGTGCGCAAGGCCGCGCGAGCTCGGCTGGGAATTCGACGGCGCGCCGCAGCAACGTCATCGTCGCCGGCCTCGTGATGTGGGTCGTGCTGATGGAGGCGCTGCGGCGCACCGGCGGCTGGAGCCTGCTGCTCAGCGTGCTGCCGTTCACGGTCTATCCGCTGTTTGCCGACGCGCAGCTGGCTCGGGCCGTTCCGGGGCTCGCAGTCGACGCTCGAGCAGGCCACCGCCTATCACGTGCTGTCGGGCGAGAGCCTGCTCGGCATCCCGATTCAGGCCTTCGCCGACACCGTGATCGGCTTTCTGGTGTTCGGCACCGCGCTGATGATGACCGGCGCCGGCAAATTCTTCATCAACATCGCCTTCGCGCTGTGCGGCACGTTTCGCGGCGGCGCCGCCAAGGTCTGCATCTTCGCCAGCGGCCTGCTCGGCATGATGTCGGGCTGCGATCATCTCCAACGTGCTGACCGCCGGCACCATGACCATCCCGGTCATGAAGAAGAGCGGCTTTCGCGCCTCCTATGCCGGCGCGATCGAGGCCTGCGCCTCGACCGGCGCGGTGCTGGCGCCGCCGGTGATGGGCGCGACCGCGTTCGTGATCGCGCAGTTCCTCAACGTCAGCTACGCCGAAGTCGCGGTCGCCGCGATCATTCCGGCGGCGCTGTATTACGTCGGCCTGTTCATGCAGGTCGACTCCTACGCCGCCCGCCACGGCCTGAAGGGCATCCCGCGCGCCGAGCTGCCGAAGCGTCATGGATACGATCAAGGACGGCTGGTACTACATCTTCGTGATCGCGCTGCTGGTCGTGATGCTGCTGCTATTTCAAGCGCGAGAGCCACGCGCCGTTCTACGCCACCGCGCTGCTGCTGGTGCTGAACCAGCTGTTCTCCAAGGACACGCGCTGGACGCTCGCGACCATCAACAAGTTCCTGGAGGTCAACGGCCGCACCTTCGTCGAGCTGGTCGGCATTCTCGCCGGCTGCGGCCTGCTGATCGGCGCGTTCTCGATGACCGGCGTGGTCTCGAGCCTCGCCAACGACCTGCTGCGCATCGCCGGCGACAACGCGTTCCTGCTGCTCGGCATGTGCGCCTTCACCAGCCTGATCCTCGGGCTCGGGCTGACCACGACGGCCTGCTACATCTTCCTCGCCATCCTGGTGGCGCCGGCGCTGGAGAAGCTCGGCCTCAACCGGATGGCCGTGCACATGTTCATCTTCTACTGGGGCATGCTGTCGTCGATCACGCCGCCGGTCGCCATCGCCTCCTTCGCCGCGGCCGGCATCGCCGGCTCGCCGGCGATGAAGACGGGCTGGGAATCGATGTGGGTCGGCAGCATCATCTATTTCATCCCGTTCTTCTTCGTGCTGAACCCCGCGCTGGTGCTGCAGGGCGCCAAGCCCCTATCTCGAAGGCGCTCGGGCTGATGGCGCTGGCCGCTTTCGGCACGCTGTTCATCTGCGGCGGCATCCAGGGCTATCAGGCCTTCGTCGGCGATCTCCGCAGGCGCCGGCGCGCTGGAATGGCCGCTGCGGGTGCTGCTGGTGATCGGCGGCTTCGTGGTGGCGACGCCCGGCGGCGGCATCATGCCGCTGTCGCAGATGCAGGTCACCGTGCTCGGGCTTGCGATCCTGCTGCCGACCGTCCTGATCGCGCTCGCTGCTGATCCGCCGCCAGGCGCTGGTGCCGAACCAGTTGCGCGCACCCTGATTGCGTTGCACAACAGGAGGCGATGAAACCAGTCGCCTCTCCGCTCATCCGCCAGCGCCTCGGCCTGGACCAGTCTCGAAACCGCCGCTGCTGCGGTTCCTGAACGCCTGCCACGCGGAATTCGCGCGCGGAGACCGGCGGCGCGGTCGCCGATTACATCCCTGAACTCGGCAAGGCCGACCCTGCCCATTTCGGCATCAGCCTCGCCACCCTCGACGGCCACGTCTATGAGGTCGGCGACACCCAGGTCCCCTTCACCATCCAGTCGATGTCAAAGCCGTTCGTGTTCGCGCTGGCGCTGGATACGCTCGGCGCGGCGCGGGTCGAAAGCGCGATCGGCGTCGAGCCGTCGCGGCGATCCCTTCAACTCGATCCGCCTCAACGCCGAAAACCACCCGTTCAATCCGATGGTCAATGCCGGCGCGATCGCCTGCTCCGGCCTGATCCACGAGGCCAAGGGCGACGGCGCGTTCGACTATATCCGGCAGGCGCTCGGCCGGTTTGCCGGCCGCGAGCTCGACGTCGACGACGCCGTCTACGCCTCCGAGAGCGCGACCGGCGACCGCAACCGCGCGATCGGCTATCTCCTGCGCACCAATGCCGTGATCAGGGACAACGTCGCTGCCGTGCTGGACGTCTATTTCCGGCAATGCGCCGATCCTGGTGACGGCGCGCGATATCGCCGTGATGGCGGCGACGCTCGCCAACCGCGGCATCAATCCCGTGACCGGCGAACAGGTGATGACGCCCTACGCGATCTCGCGGACGCTGTCGGTGATGACCAGTTCCGGCATGTACGACTACGCCGGCGAATGGATCTACCGCGTCGGCATCCCCGCCAAGAGCGGCGTCGGCGGCGGCATCCTCGCGGCGCTGCCGGCGCGGCTCGGGCTCGGCAGCTATTCGCCAAAGCTCGACAAGCACGGCAACAGCGTGCGCGGCATCAAGGTCTGCGAGGCGCTGTCGGCGCATTACGACCTGCATATGCTCAACCGCAGCGACGACGCGCGCAACAGCATCATCGCCGATTACGATATCGGCAAAAACCCGTCGCGGCGCGTGCCGCCGCGCCGCATGAACAGGAGATCCTCGCCGCGCACTACCAGGACGTCCGCGTCATCGAGCTGGTGGGCACGCTGTCGCTTTCCAATGTCGATTACGTCTCGCGCCAGCTCGCGGCCAAGCCGCGCCCGCAACTCGTCATTTTCGACCTGCGCCGCGTCACCGTCGATGACCCGCGCCGGCGCCCGCCTGCTCGCCGAGGAATTTCGCGAACTGGCCGCCTACCACGTCACCGTGATCCTGTCCGGCATCAAGCGGCCGTCGCAGGAATGGAAGACCGATCGGCGAATGGACCGGCAGGCCTTCAGCAACATCCGCGAACTATCTATCTGCTCGATGCCGCGATCGAATGGGCGGAAGACCAGGTGGTCTATCGCTACGGCGGCTCGATCGACTTCCTCGAGACGACCGAACTGTCCGAACAGCCGCTGCTGGCGCGGGCTGACGGACGAGGAACTGACCGATCTCGCCTCGCTCGCGCGCGATCAGGACCTATCAGGCCGGCGAGAAGATCGTCGCCGCCGGCGATCCCGCGACCTCGCTGTTCTTCCTCCGGAGCGGCGTGGTGCATGTCACCCTGCCCGACGGCATCCGGCTGGCGACGCTGACGGCCGGCATGGCGTTCGGCGAGATGGCGCTGCTGGAGCCCAGCCGCTCCGCCGACGTGCTCGCCGACATGGCCGCGACCGCCTATGAAGTGCCGCTCGCGCGATTTCGAGCGTTTCCGCAAGCAGCATCCGCGCGCCGGCGAGCGGATCATGCGCAACCTCGCGCAACTGCTCGCCGACCGCCTGATCCTCGCCAACGCCAAGGTGAATCTGCTGACGTCGGGCTAGGGGCCCGGTCGATCAGGATTTGCCCCGCCCGTTCTTCTCGCCGGCGCGGCGCAGGGCTTCGGCGAGCGCTCCGCCGCCGCTGCTCCTGCGGCTTGCGCGGCGCCGACGACGTCATCGACGCGCTTGGAAATGTCGCGCGGCTTGCCTTCCGCCGGACGCTCGGCCCTTGGCGCCGACTTCGTCATCGAGCCGCAGCGTCAGCGCGATGCGCTTGCGGGCGACCTCGACCTCCAGCACCTTGACCTTGACGATGTCGCCCGGCTTCACCACCTCGCGCGGGTCCTTGATGAAGGTCTTCGACATCGCCGAGATGTGCACCAGCCCGTCCTGATGCACGCCGATATCGACGAAGGCGCCGAACGCCGCGACGTTGGTCACCGTGCCTTCGAGGATCATGCCGCGCTTGAGATCCTTGATCGTCCTCGACACCCTCCTTGAACACCGCGGCCTTGAAGGCCGGACGCGGATCGCGGCCGGGCTTTTCCAGCTCGCGCAGGATGTCGGTCACCGTCGGCAGGCCGAAGGTGTCGTCGACGAAGGTCTGCGGCTTCAACTGGCGCACGATCTCGGCATTGCCGATCAGCGCCTTGATGTCGCTCTTGGTCGCGGCGAGAATCCGCCGCACCACCGGATAGGCTTCCGGATGCACGCCGGAGGCATCGAGCGGATCCTCGCCGTCATTGATGCGCAGGAAGCCCGCGCATTGCTCGAACGCTTTCGGCCCCAGCCGCGGCACCTCCTTCAGCGCCTTGCGCGATTTGAACGGGCCGTTGGCGTCGCGATGCTGCACGATGCTTTGCGCCAGCCCCGCGCCGATGCCCGACACCCGCGCCAGCAGCGGCGCGGAAGCGGTGTTGGCATCGACGCCGACCGCGTTGACGCAATCCTCGACCACGGCATCGAGCGAGCGCGCCAGTTTGGTCTCGCCGAGGTCGTGCTGATATTGCCCGACGCCGATCGCCTTCGGATCGATCTTGACCAGTTCGGCCAGCGGATCCTGCAGGCGCCGCGCGATCGACACCGCGCCGCGCAAGGTGACGTCGAGCTCCGGCAATTCCTCGGACGCAAAGGCCGAGGCCGAATAGACCGAAGCGCCGGCCTCCGACACCACGATCTTCGACATCTTCAGGTCCGGCAGCAGCTTGACCAGTTCGGTCGCCAGCTTGTCGGTCTCGCGCGAGGCGGTGCCGTTGCCGATCGCGATCAGATCGACGCGGTGCGCGACCGCGAGCTTGCCGAGCGTCGCCAGCGCCTCGTCCCACTGCCGCTGCGGCTCGTGCGGATAGACCGCGGTGGTCGCCACCACCTTGCCGGTGGCATCGACGACGGCGACCTTGACGCCGGAGCGGTAGCCGGGATCGAGCCCCATGGTGACGCGCGCGCCGGCCGGCGCCGCCAGCAGCAGGTCGCGCAAATTCGAGGCGAACACGCGCACGCGCTTCGGTCTCGGCCGCGGTCCACAGCCGCATGCGCAGGTCGATGTTGAGATGCACCTGGATCTTGGTGCGCCACGCCCAGCGCGCGGTCTCGACCAGCCAGCGGTCGCCCGGGCGGCCCTGATCGGAAATGGCAAAGCGCTGCATGATCTTCAGTTCATACGGGCTCGGGACGCCGGCCGCCGGGACATTCGCGCTCGGGCAGCATCTGCAGCTCGAGGATCTCTTCCTTCTCGCCGCGGAACAGCGCGAGAATGCGGTGCGACGGCAGCTTGTGCAGCGGCTCGCTGAAATCGAAATAGTCCTTGAACTTCTCGCCTTCGGTCTTCTTGCCCTTGCGCACGGTCGGACGCCATCACGCCCGTTCGACCACATCTGCTTCGCGCAAGCGCCCGATCAGATCGGCGTCCTCGGCGAAGCGCTCCACCAGGATCGCGCGCGCGCCGTCGAGCGCCGCGGCGACATCGGCCACCTGCTTCTCGGCATCGACGAAGGTCTGCGGCCACGACTTGCGGATCGTTCTGCGGCTGCGTCAGCAACAGTTCGGACAACGGCTCGAGCCCGGCTTCCTTGGCGATCTCGGCCTTGGTGCGGCGCTTCGGCTTGAACGGCAGATAGATGTCTTCCAGACGCCCCTTGCTGTCGGCCGCCAGGATCGCGGCTTCCAGCGCGGCATCGAGCTTGCCCTGCTCGCGGACCGAATTGAGGATCGCGACGCGGCGCTCTTCGAGTTCGCGCAGATAGGTCAGGCGCTCTTCCAGCGTGCGCAATTGCGCGTCGTCGAGCCCGCCGGTGATTTCCTTGCGATAGCGCGCCACGAACGGCACCGTGGCGCCGCCGTCGAGCAGCTCCACCGTCGCCTCGATCTGCTGCTCGCGAACGCCGAGTTCTTCCGCAATCTGTCGATTGATGTTTGCCACGCCAAATCTTTCTCGAAACCAGTCGCGGCAGGTGAATCGCCCGCCGCCGGGAGGCCGCTTATGGACCATCGCCGATTGATTTCATCAAGGCGTCGCGGCAAACAAATTGATCTGTGGATGGCCTTAATCGAACTATTCAATATGCGCGAACAACTCAGTTGCGATGACACGACAGATAAAGGTGGATCGATGGCGCTGTAATGTGTAGACGGACGCTCCCTCGTGGAGCACCCATGTCGATCTGCGGCCTTGATTTCGGAACGTCGAACACGACGCTTGGCACCATCGAGGGCCATGCGCCGGTTCTGGTGGCGCTGGAGGCCGCACAGACCACGATACCCAGCGCGATCTTCTACGAGGTGGACGGCGGCGTTCTGATCGGCCGCAGGGCCGTCGAAGCCTATGTCGAAGGCGCGCCCGGCCGCCTGATGCGGAGCCTCAAGTCGGTGCTCGGAACCTCGCTGATCGACGAAACCACCCGGCTCGGGCGCGCAGCGGGTCAGCTTTCGCGATGTGATCGCCTATTACCTCGGCGCGGTGAAACGCCGCGCGGAACAGGCCACCGGCCGTGAACTGCGTCGACGTTGTCCATGGCCGGCCGGTGCACTTCGTCGACAACGCGCCGGACGCCGATCGCAAGGCGGAGCAAACCCTGCGGATAATTGCGCGGGGATCGGCTTCGACGAGGTCACGTTTCAGTTCGAACCGATCGCCGCGGCCCTGGACTATGAGCGACAGATCACATCCGAAGAAGTCGCACTGATCGCCGATATCGGCGGCGGCACGTCCGACTTTTCGATCGTGCGTCTGGGGCCCGAGCGCCACGGCAAGGCCGATCGCGCAGCCGATATTCTCGCCAATGACGGCGTGCGCATCGGCGGCACCGATTTCGACCGTCAGCTCAGCCTCGGCGTGATCATGCCGCTGTTCGGCTTCGGCAGCGCCATGAAGCGTGCCGGGCTTGACGTGCCGTCGAGCTACTTCCACGACCTCGCGACCTGGTCGAGCATCAACCGCATGTATGAGCCGCGCGTGATGGCCGATATCCGCCAGGTCCGGCAGGAGGCCAGCGAGCCGGAACTGCTCGACCGGCTGATACGCGTGGTCGCACGAACAGCGCGGCCATACGCTGGCGATGGAAGTCGAAGACGCCAAGATCGCCCTGTCCGACAAGCGCCAGGCTGATATCCCGCTGGAGTGGGTTAGCCCCGGTCTTGGCGCTGACATCAGCCGCCCCGATCTCGTCAGCCATACAAAGCAGCTGGCCGATCGCATCGCGGCGCGCATCAAGCAACTGCCTTGTTCAGGCGGGATTAGCTCGCCGGCGACATCGACGCCGTGTTCCTGACCGGCGGCTCGGTGAAACTCGCCCATGTCCACAACGCGATCACCAAGGCCGTGCCGTCGGCCCGCGTCGTCGAAGGTGACATCTTCGGCGCCGTCGGCGAGGGATTGACGCTGGAGGCGCTGCGACGATACGGGCCTGCGAAGCTGAGAGCCATCGTCGCGGAACATCCGTCAGCTCACCACTTCCGTGACCGGCTGCATGATCGATGGCAAACGTTTCCAGGAACTTCGACGTCATGATGTAGAAGCCGACCGAGAGCTGCAGTTCGACCAGCGCGGCCGGCGTCAGTTTCGAGGCGATCGCGTTGAAGGTCGCGTCCGTCGGCTTGTGCAGCTTGACGATTTCGTCGGTGAAGGCGAGCGCGGCGCGCTGCACCTCGTTGAAGCAGGTGGCCGACTGCCAGTTCTCCAGCGCCTCGTTCTGCTCGTCGGTAACGCCGACATTCTTGCCGATCCGCTTGTGGGCGACGATTTCGTAGGGCGCCTCGCACAGGATGCCGGTGCGGGTGATGGCGAGTTCGCGCACGATCGGATCCAGTTCGCCCTTGTGCCGGATCGCGCCGCCGAGCCGGCAATATTGCTCGAAATAGCTCGGCGAATGCGCCATCATCCGGAAGATGTTGGCATTGCGGTTCTTGCCGAGGATTTCGCGGGTGCGATCGTTGTGCTTGGCGGGATCGCTGTATTCGATGCGGGCCATTTCATCACCTTGGGGTTTATTCTGATTTGTTGACGGCGGGATCATGCCCTGCGGCCAGGCCCGGATCAACCACTGTGATGGGCACCGAGCGGCCGGAATAACTCACAGGCCGTGTGTTTTAGCCGGTACCGACGATCTGACAATATTCCGCGCCACGACGATCCGGGGACTGACGCCATGATCCGCATCCTCGCGCTGTTGCTTCTGCGCTCTCGTTTGCGGGCGCCGCCCATGCCGCGCCGATCGACAACACGCGACGGCTTCTGGAGCGAGTGGAGCGACGCGACCTTTGCGCAGGGCCGCGCGCGAGAAGAAATTCGTGATCATGTCGCTGCAGTCCTGGTGGTGCCGCTGGTGCCACGTGATGAACCGCGAGACCTGGGCCAACGCGCGAAGTGCGCGGCATCCTCAAGGACAAGTTCATCCCGGTTTATGTCGATCAGGACAGCCGGCCGGATATCTCGCAGCGCTACGAGCGCTGGGGCTGGCCCGCCACCATCATCTTCGCGCCTGACGGCACCGAGATCGTCAAGCTGCGCGGCTTCTATTCGCCGCAGTTCTTCATACCCGATTCTGACCGCCACGATCGAGGACCCCTCGCCCGTCGGTCTATCCCGACGCCGGCGGCGCCGAGCGCGAGCGCACGCTGGCGACCGGGCTGACGGACGCGCAGCGCGGCGAAATCCTCGGCCTTCATCGATCAGGCCTGGGACGAGGCAATACGGCGGCTGGAGCAAGTCGAAATTCGTCGATGGCCACGATGCTGATCTGGGCGCTGCAGCGCGCGCGGCAGGGCGACGCCGATGAACGACGCGCGGATCAGGAAGGTGCTGACGCCTGATGGCCGACGACCATGGTCGACAAGGCCACCGGCGCCATGAACCAGGTCAATCCTGAAGCCGGACTGGTCGGAGCCGGCGCGCGAATTTCCGATGTTCGCGCAGGAGGCCGGGCTTGCCGCCTATGCGCGCGGCCTGGACCATGTTCGGCGATCCCGCCTATCGGCAGGCCGCCGACCGCATCTACGGCTTCCTCGAGAACACCATGGCCGCGCCCGGCGGCGGGCTTCTATGCCTCGTTTGGCATGAGCGAGGGCGAGCCCGGCGTCGACCAGCGGCAATATGCCCGCGAGACCGCGCAGGCGATCGCGGGATTGCTCGCCTACTACGACGCGACCGGTGTGGCCGAGGCGCGCGAGCTCGCGATCGACGCGGCGCGCTGGGCGCTCGCCAACCGCGCGATGCCCGGCGGCGGCTTCCGCCACGCCGAACAGGACAAGGGCGGGCCCTATCTGGCCGACAATGTCGAGATGGCCAAGGCGCTGCTGGCGTTGCACCGCTCGACCGGCGAACGCGAATGGCTTGACGCACGCGCAGGCCACCGCCGACTTCATCGCCAAGACCTTCATCGATCCCGCGACCGGCGGCTTCATTGCCTCTGCCTCGCCCGACGCGCAAGCAGCTGACAAAGCCGATCAAGCAGCGCGAGGACAATGTCACGGCGGTGCGGATGTTCAGCCTGCTGTCATCCTACACCGGCGAGGTCCGCTATCGCGAGATCGCCGAGGCCGGCATGGGCTATCTGACCTCGCCGCCGATCCTCGACGCGTTCGGCTTCCTGCCCGACGTGCTGCTCGCCGAGGACGAACTGCGCAACGAGCCGGTTCACGTCACCATTGTCGGCGCCAAGGACGATCCGCGATCGGCGGCGCTCTATCGCGCCGCGCTCGCCTATCCGCTCGCCAACAAGCGCGCGGAATGGTGGGACAAGCGCGAAGGCAAGCTCGCCAATGCCGACGTCGACTATCCGGATTTTCCCGATGGGCCCGCGGCGTTCGCCTGCACCTCGACGTTCTGTTCCTATCCGGTGACGGAGCCCGCCGCGATCCCGGCGCAGCTCGACAGTCTGAAAGCGCGCCCGCAAGCTCTGAAGCGCGCGATTGCTCAGAAAATGTCATTCCGCGCACAAATCCGGCTGCGCGTGAGACCAAAATGCCGCCGCATTGCTGTTCGAACTTGGCACGGTCGATATTCGCTGAGTGGGGACTCAATCAAAGCGAATACTCGTCGCGGGGTGTTCCGAGTAAAAACAACATGAGCCGTCAGGCGCTTCGCGGGCAACGATGACTCATGCCCAAGTCTAGGGAGTTAGGCATGAAGGAAGCCACCAAAAGGGCGGCCTCGGAAGCGCTTGCGCAGATGCTGGCGGTGACGGCAATGCTCGTCATCGCCAGCGTTATGTTCTACTGGCGCTGACGCCGGCATTGTGAGTGAACGCGACGAAGCAATCCAGACTTTCACCGTTCCGCGTAGCTCTGGATTGCTTCGCTGCGCTGCGCTGAAATCATTTCGCTTTCGCAAAATATGGAACCAGCCTTCCCGCGAATGGCTGATAGCTGCGCGGTGACCTTGTCGCCGATGGCGAGATCGTTGTCGCCATGGGCCATCATGCGAAAGCCCTCCGACGGTATCGACCAGCACGATGTTGTAGGGCACGTGCGCGCGGGTCTCCGGCGTCGCGGCGCGGCACACCAGCGACGTCGCATAGACCGTCCCTGCCGCCGCTGGCGCGCTTCTCCACCGGATCCGGCGCGCCGCAGGCGGCGCAGAAGCTGCGGCGGAAATATTGCGCTGCGCCGCAGGCGCCGCAGGATTGATAGACGATGGCCTCGCGCGCCCTTGGTCCAGTCGGCGAGTTTGTCGCTCATCGCACCCGCTCCAGGAACATGCTGACATGCGACGACAGCACGCCGCCGTCGCCATGCAGCAGCGCGATCGAGGCGTCGCGAACCTGGCGGTTGCCGGCGCGCCCGGTCATCTGCAAATGGGTTTCGACCAGATGCGCCATCGCGCCGCCGACGCCGCAATGGCCGTAGCTCAAGAGACCGCCATGGGTGTTGAGCGGCATCTCGCCGTCGCGGCCGAAATAGCCCTGCCCGCACCCGCGCGGCCGCCTCGCCGCGCTTGGCAAGGCCGAGGTCTTCCAGCAGCATCGCCAGCGTGATGGTGAAGCTGTCGTAGACCGCAGCGTAGCGCACATCCGAGATCGCGACGCCGGACGCGGCTTTTGCCTTGCGCGATCGCAATCTCGGCGCCGAGTTCGCTCAAGCGCGGCGCCGCCGTGACGTGCTGATGGGTATGCGCCTGCGCGCAGCCGCGCACGCGAATGCCGGTCGCGCCGGTGCGTCTCGCGGCTGACCACGAACGCCGCGCCGCCGTCGGACACCGGACAGCAATCCAGCAGTTTCAGCGGCATCGCCACCGGCTTCGAGGCCATCACGTCGGCGACCGTGATCGGTTCGTGGAACTGCGCGCCGGGATGGGTCAGCGCGTGGGCGCGCATCAGCACCGCGAATTCGGCGAGGTCTTCCTGCGTCACGCCATATTCGTGCATGTAGCGCGAGGCGACGAGGCCGTAATAGGCCGGGATCGTCGGCCCCAGCGGCACCTCGTAATCGGGATGGCCGACCTGCGCCAGCGCCTGGATCGAGGCGTCGCGGCTCTGCCCGGTCGAGCCGGTTCTCGCCGCCGACCACCAGCACATGCTTTGCCGACGCCGGCATCGACCAGATGATGCGCCAGCATGGTCATGGCAAGCCCGGTGGCGCCGCCGACCTGCACGGCGTGGGCATAGGACGGCCGGATGCCGAAATGCTCGGCGAACACGGTCGCCAGCATGATGTGCGGCGAGACCGTCGAATAGCCGCAGAGAATGCCGTCGATCTCGGATCGCTTCAGCCCGGCATCGGCAATCGCAAGCTCGGCCGCCTTGCTCATGAGGTCGAGCGAGGACGAGCCTTCGTGCTTGCCGTAGGACGTCAGTCCGACGCCGGTGATGAAGCTCATGGTCAATTCGACTTCTCAGTACGATTTGGGCAGGCCCAGCACCTTCTCGGCAATAAAGCTGAGAATGAGCTGCGGGCTGATCGGGGCGATGCGCGGGATCAGGATTCCCGCAGATAACGCTCGACGTGATATTCCTTGGCGTAGCCGAAGCCGCCATGCGTCATCACCGCCTGCTCGCAGGCGTGGAAGCCGGCTTCGGCGGCGAGATATTTTGCGGCGTTGGCGGCCGGCCCGCAGGGCAGGCCCTGGTCGTATTGCCAGCCGGCCGAGAGCACCATCAGCCACGCGGCTTCCAGCTCCATCCAGTTCTTCGCCAGCGGATGCTGGATGCCCTGGTTCATGCCGATCGGGCGGTTGAACACGATGCGGCTCTTGGCATAGGCCGAGGCCGCGCGACAGCGCGATCTGGCCGAGCCCGACCGCTTCGGCCGCGATCAGGATGCGCTCCGGGTTCATGCCGTGCAGGATGTATTCGAAGCCGCGGCCCTCCTCGCCGAGGCGATCCTCGACCGGTATCTCAAAATTCTCGAAAAACAATTCGTTGGAGTCGACGGGCTTGCGGCCCATCTTCTCGATCTCGTGCACGGTGACGCGCTTCTTGTCGAAGTCGGTGTAGAACAGGCTCAGGCCCTGCGTCGGCGTCTTCACCTCTTCCAGCGGCGTGGTGCGCGCCAGCAGCAGGATCTTGTTGGCGACCTGTGCGGTGGAAATCCAGACCTTCTGGCCGTTGACGACATATTTGTCGCCCTTGCGCACCGCGCGGGTTTTCAGCTGCGTGGTGTTGAGCCCGGTGTTGGGCTCGGTCACCGCAAAGCAGGATTTGTCGCGGCCGTCGATGATCGGCGGCAGCATGCGCGTGCACTGCTCCTCGGTGCCGAACACGACCACGGGATTGAGCCCGAACACGTTCATGTGCACGGCGGAAGCGCCCGACATGCCGGCGCCCGATTCCGACAATCGTCCGCATCATGATCGCGGCGTCGGTGATGCCGAGCCCCGAGCCGCCATATTCCTCGGGGATGCAGATGCCGAGCCAGCCGGCATCCGCCAGCGCGCGGTGGAAGTCGGCGGGATAGCCGCCCTCCTTGTCCTTCTTCAGCCAATAGGCATCGTCGAAGCGCGAGCAGATTTTTGCCGACCGCGTCGCGGATCGATTCCTGGTTGGCCGAGCAGCGCGAAATCCATGTGTCCCGTCCTATGTGTTCGGGCGCGGCCTTGGTGACGCCGTCGCGCACCAGCGCGGCGATCTCATCCGGCGAGAAGCCGGCTTCTGCAGGATTTCGGCGCTGTGCTCGCTCAGGCGCGGCGCCAGCCGCTGCGGTCTCGACCGGCGTTTCCGACCAACTGCGCCGACGGCCTTCATGTTGCGGATGCGGCCCTCGGTCGGATGATCGACGACCGGGAAGAAATCGGTCGCGACGATGTGCGGATCCCGCAGCAGGCTTTCGAGATCATGCATCGGCATCACCGGCACGTCGGCCTTCTCCAGGATAGCCGGTCCATTCGGCGGTGGTCTTGGTCTCGAGGATGCGCGCCAGCTCGGCATAGACGGTGTCGATATTGGTGGCGCGGCCGGCGAAGGTCGCAAACTTCGGGATCGCTGCGCAGATCGTCGCGGCCGGTCGCGTCGAAGAAATTCTCCCACTGCTTGTCGTTGTAGACGATCACGCAGATATAGCCGTCCGAGGTCTTGTAGGGCCGCCGGTCCGGCGACAGATGCCGCGCGTAGCCGCCCTTGTCGAGCGGCGGCTCATAGGTGAGACCGCCCATGTGATCGCCCATCACAAAGCCCGCCATGGTCTCGAACATCGGGATATCGACGCGCTGGCCGCGGCCGGTGCGGTCGCGATGCGACGAGGCTGGCGCAGATCGCGCCCACCGCCGTCAGCCCGACGATGCGGTCGACCAGCGCATTGGGAACATAGCGCGGCACGCCGTCGGCGGTCTGCGCCATCAGCGCCGGCAGCGCGGTCGCGCCCTGGATCAGATCGTCATAGGCGGGCTTTGCCGCATAGGGCCCGTCCTGGCCGAAGCCGAACACGCCGGCATAGATCAGGCGCGGGTTGATCTTCGACACCACGTCGTAGCCGAGTTGCAGCCGCGCCATCGCCTGCGGGCGCACATTGTAGACCAGCACGTCGGCGGATTTGATCAGCCGCAGCACGGCGTCGCGCCCGGCCGGCTTCTTCAGGTCGAGGCAGATCGAGCGCTTGCTGCGGTTGGTGTTGAGGAACACCGGCCCCATGCCGGGATGGCGCGTCGGCCCGATCTGCCGCGTCACGTCGCCATCGAGCGATTCCACCTTGATGACGTCGGCGCCGTAGTCGCCGAGCATCTGGGTGGCATAGGGCCCCATCAGCACGGTCGTCATGTCGATGACCTTGATGCCCTCAGTGGTCCCATGGATCAGTCTGCTCCCGATATGCGGCCATTCCCGGCCTGCGTTATTGCTTCCGGGACCAAGTAACGGCAGGCGCTTCGCCAAGATCAAGGCGCGCCGAGCGTATGGCCGTATGCGCTGCGCACGTGAGCGGCTATTTCTTCGACCTGGCGTCGCGCTCCTGGGTCAGCCGTTCCAGCTCTTCGTTCTGCTGGCTGAGGCGGTCGGCGATGCGCGCTTCGTTCTGTTCGCCGGAAGCGGCGGCGGCCTGCTCGATCAACTGCCGGATGTTGTCTTCGAAGAATCGCGATCCGATCGTTGAGTTCGGACAGTGACAACGAACTTTCGTTGCTCATGATGCACGCTCCGGATGAATTGCAGGGTGGGCAAAGCGAAGCGTGCCCACCATCTATCGACGGCATCGTTGGTGGGCACGGCGCAAGGCGCCTTTGCCCACCCTACGATAGCACGTTCGCGGCTACTTCGCAGGCTCCAGCACGCGAGACGTAGTTCGCGACCGCCGCGCCGCCCATGTTGAAGATGCCGGCGAGCTTGGCGTTCTTGAGCTGCATGCCCTCGGGCGCCTGGCCGACCAGCTGCATCGCGCTCATCACATGCATGGAGACGCCGGTGGCGCCGATCGGATGGCCCTTGGCCTTCAGGCCGCCGGACGGATTGACCGGCAGCTTGCCGTCCTTCTGGGTCCAGCCTTCCTTGATGGCGCGGGCGCCCTGCCCGCGCGGCGTCAGGCCCATCGCTTCATATTCGATCAGTTCGGCGACGGTGAAGCAGTCGTGGGTCTCGACAAAGGACAGATCGGACAGCTGCACGCCGGCCTGCTGCCAGCGCGCGCTGCCAGGCCACCGTGCAGCCTTCGAACTGCAGGATGTCGCGCTTGGACATCGGCAGGAAATCCTGCGCGTGCGCGGTGGCGCGGAAGTTGACCGCCTTGCCCATGGTCTTCGCGGTTTCCGAATCCGTCAGCACCAGCGCCGCGGCGCCGTCCGACACCAGCGAGCAATCGGTGCGCTTCAGGGGACCCGCGACGAACGGGTTCTTCTCGCTCTCGGAGCGGCAGAACTCGTAGCCAAAATCCTTGCGCATCTGCGCATAGGGATTGGCGACGCCGTTCTTGTGGTTCTTGGCGGCGATCATCGCCAGCGCGTCGGACTGGTCGCCATATTTCTGGAAATAGCCCTGCGCGATCTTGCCGAACACGCCGGCAAAGCCGCCGGACGGTGTCGCCGTCCTCCGGCAGATAGGAGGCGCTTCAGCAGGTTGCGGCCGATCTCGGCCGCGGGCGTCCGCGTCATCTGCTCGACGCCGACCACCAGCACGATCTTCGCCGCGCCGGCATGCGATCGCGCGGATGCCCTGATGCACCGCCGCCGAACCGGTCGCGCAGGCGTTCTCGACCCGCGTCGCCGGCTTGAAGCGCAGTTGCGGATCGGCCTGCAGCACCAGCGAGGCGGTAAAATCCTGCGGCGAGAAGCCGGCGTTGAAATGCCCGAGCACGATCTCGTCGACGTCGTCAGCGGAAATGCCGGCATCGGCCAGCGCATCGGTCGCGACCTTGACCACGAGGCTCTCGACGGTTTCGGCGTCGAACTTGCCGAATGGCGTGTGCGCCCATCCGACGATGCTGGCTGTCATGGTCGTTCTCCCTGTGTCTGGTTCGGATCGGATTTGTAGCCTATCTGGGAAAGACTTCACGCCGGTTTCAGCGATTTCATCGGCCCGCTCGCACATGGCGGTTATGCCGGCCCAGTTGCCGGACCGGATATCCGCCGCCGGGCACAGCCAGGAACCGCCCACCGCCACCACATTCGGCTCGGCCAGCCAGGTCGCCGCATTGGCCTCGCCGATGCCGCCGGTCGGGCAAACCCGGATATTCGGAAACGGCCCCGCCAGCGCCCGCAGTGCCTTGATACCGCCGGACTGCTCGGCCGGGAAGAATTTGACGAGGTCGAAGCCGTGCCGCCAGCGCCTGCATCAGTTCGGACGCGGTCGCGATCCCCGGCGCAAACGGCAGGTCGCTTGCGGCGGCGGCCTTCAGCAGTTCCGGCGTCGCGCCGGGACTGATGCCGAATTTGGCGCCGAGCGCCTCGGCGCGCGCCAGATCGTCGGCGTTCAGGATCGTGCCGATGCCGACGATGGCGTCCGGCACCTCGGCGATCATGGCCTTGGCGGCCTCGATCGCGACCGGCGTGCGCAGCGTGACTTCCAGCACGCGTACGCCGCCAGCGACCAGCGCTCGCGCCAGCGGCACCGCGTCCTCCAGCCGTTCGATGGTGAGCACCGGGATGACCGTGGCCTGACTTGAACATGCGCGGCGAGTTGTTCCTGTCTTGCTGTCTGCGGTCATGGGGATGCCTTGCGAGAGATTGCGTGGTTCGGGACGATGTCCTGGCGGCATCGCCGCGCGCGGGATGATCGCGCCGGGATGACATACCACAACGCCGGCCAGACGATGCCCGGCGCGGGCGGCCTCGACTGGATCGGCGCCCGCAAGGCGCGCGGCAACATAGGCCGCCGCAAAACTGTCGCCGGCCGCGGTGGTATCGACGACGGGCTTCGTCACCGGCTCGGCCTTGATCGGATGCGAAACGCCGTCCAGACGCAGGATGCTCGCGGGCTCCGGAAAGCTTCAGCACCACCTCGGCGCCCGGAATGCCGCGCCAGCAAGCTTTCGTTGGTTTCGTCCGGGATAGAGCGGCAGCAGATCCTCGGTCGAAGCCAGCACGATATCGGCAAGCTCGAAGGCGTCTCTGAAGACAGCGCGCGCGACGTCGAGGTCGGGCCAGCCGCGGGCGCGGAAATTGGTGTCGAAAGCAAAACGCGCGCCCAGCTTCGCGCGCGCGCTTGAGCGCCGCGAACAGCCGCGCCCGCCCTCGCTCGCCGTAAAGCGACAGCGTGATCGCCGAGAGATAGATCGACGTCATAGCTCGGCCAGCGAATTCAGGATCTCCGGCGTCTCGGGCAAATCCATCAGGCTGCGCGCGGCGGCGCTTTCGCGCCAGTGGAAGAAGCGGCGCTCGCCCTTGTCGTCGGTCTGGATCATGTAGAGGCCCGGCAACTTGCCCGGCAGCCGCGCGACACGCTTGGTGCCGACGCCCTCCGCCGCCCAGCCGGCGATCATCTCATCGCTCGAGCGTATCGTCGCCGAGCGCGGTGATGTAATCGACGCCGACGCCGAGCGCGGGCGAGATAGACGGCGGTGTTGAGCGTGTCGCCGCCATAGCCGCGCGAAAACAGGCCGCCTGGCTCGGCCTGCTTCAGCTCGATCATGCACTCGCCGATGCAGGCTACCTTGCTCATGACCGCATCCGCGTGAAGATCCGTGCAAGTCACGCTAGCCTGCGAACTTGCCGCCGAGCTCATCCTCGATGTGAATCCGGATGATATCGTCGAACGTCTTCTCGGCGGTGGTGAAGCCGAGCTTGAGCGCGCGGTCGGTGACGAAATCGCGCGGCCAGCCGCTGACGATGCCGATGATGGTCGGATCGGGCACGCGCTTGATGCGCGCGGTGACGTTCTTGCCCGCGACGCGATCGAGCGCTGCGATCTGTTCGCCGACGGTCGCCGACAGTCCGGGCATGCTGAGGTTGCGCCGCGGCGCCCATCGCGTTGAGGTCCATGGTGCCGGCATGGATCAGAAAGCCGACCGCCGATTTCGGCGAGGCGTGCCAGTGCCGCACGTCCTCGGAGACCGGCAGCACCGCCTCCTCGCCCGCGAGCGGCTCGCGGATGATGTTGGAGAAGAAGCCGGACGCCGCCTTGTTCGGCTTGCCCGGCCGCACGCAGATGGTCGGCAGGCGGATGCTGATGCCGTCGAGCAGGCCCTTGCGGGTGTAGTCGTTGATCAGCAGTTCGCAGATCGACTTCTGCGTGCCGTAGCTCGTCAGCGGCGTATGGAAGAATTCGTCGCCGATCTTTTCCGGGAACGGCGCGCCGAACACCGCGATCGAGGACGTGAACACCAGCCGCGGCTTGTAGCCGCCGCCGGCATGGCGGATGGCGTCGATCAGATACCGCGTGCCGTCGAGATTGATCCGGTAGCCCTTGTCGAATTCGGCTTCCGGCCTCGCCGGAGACGATCGCGGCGAGATGAAAGATCACCTCGGGCCGATCGGCGATCAGCGGCGCGGCGGCGCCGGCATCGGCGAAATCGGAAGCCACGACGCTGACCGGGATCGACGCGTTGGCGGGCTTGGCGGGCGCCACCACGTCCTGCAGCGTCATGCCGGGTGATGTCGCGCTTGCCGAGACGGCCGTCGCGCAGCAGCCGTTCGGTCAGTTTGCGGCCGACCATGCCGGCGGCGCCGAGAATCAGAATGTGCAAGACCCATCTCCTTTTTGACTCTTCTATAGCGTTTTCAGCGAAGTGGACCGGTCGCGTGAAGAAAACGCGTCAAGCGACATTCGACACGGGCCTCGCGCGCTCACTCTTTCACGGCTCCCGTCATGGCCGACACATAATGCTCGACGAAGAAGGCGTAAAGGATAACCAGCGGCAGCGAGCCCGCCAGCGCGCCCGCCATCAGCGAGCCCCAGCGATAGATGTCGCCGTCGACGAACTCGTTGACGATCGCGACCGGCACCGTCTTGTTCTGGCGTCGATTGCAGGAAGGTCAGCGCGTAGATGAACTCGTTCCAGCACAGCGTGAAGCAGAAGATGAAGGCCGAGATCAGGCCGGGGATCGCCAGCGGCAGCACGATCTTGATCAGGATCTGCCAGCGGCTGGCGCCGTCGATCAGCGCGCATTCCTCCAGCTCGAACGGGATGGTCTTGAAATAGCCCATCAGCAGCCAGGTCGAGAACGGGATCAGGATGGTCGGATAGGTCAGGATCAGCGCCATCGGCGAGTCGAACAGGCCGTACTGGAACACGACGGTGGCGAGCGGAATGAACAGGATCGACGGCGGCACCAGATAGGCGAGGAAGATCAGCCCGCCGACCCAATGCGCGCCGCTTGATAGCGCAGGCGCACGATCGCATAGGCCGCGAGCACGCTGGCGATGATCGACAGCACGGTGGCGCCGACCGCGACATACATCGTGTTCCACAGCCAGTGCGGATAGTAGCTCTCGAACAGCAGCTTGTGGATGTGCTTGAAGGTCGGATTCCAGGTCCAGAACGGATTGAACTTGTCGAGATCGAGCAACTGCTCGTCCGGTTTGATCGCCGTCAGCGCCATCCAGTAGAACGGAAACAGCAGGACGATGACGATGATCGACAGCGGCAGATAGAGCGTCACCAGCCGGCGCGGCACCGACTGCAGATAGCTCATGCCCTCGCTGTGATCGTCCATCGCGACCGTCGGCGACGAGCCCGACAGCACGGCTTTGAGATCGATCGGCCGAGGTGGGAAGATCAGTCATTGTTTTCTCCCTGCTGCCACTTGCGGCGCTGCAGTCCGAACCAGGAGACCATGATCGCGGCGAGCAGGAACGGGATCATCGCGCTCGAGATCGCGGCGCCCTCGCCGAGCTGCCCCGCGATGATGGCGCGCTGATAGGACAGCGTCGCCATCAGATGCGTGGCGTTGACCGGGCCGCCGCGCGTCATCGCCCAGATCAGCTGGAAGTCGGTGAAGGTGAACAGCACCGAGAACGTCATCACCACGGCGATGATCGGCGTCAGCAGCGGATAGGTGATGTGGCGGAACATCTGCCAGCTGCGTCGCGCCGTCGAGCGTCGCGGCCTCGTAGAGCGAGGGCTGCACGGTCTGCAGGCCGGCCAGCAGCGTGATCGCGACGAACGGCACGCCGCGCCAGATATTGGCGAAGATCACGCAGATGCGCGCCCAGGTGGTATCGCCGAGGAAGTTGATGTTCTGGCTGATCAAGCCCGAGATGCTTCAGCGACCACGAGATGATCGAGAATTGCGAGATCGAAGATCCACCAGAACGCCAGCGCCGACAGCACGGTCGGCACGATGAAGGGGATCAGCACCATGCGCGCGCAGCATCGCCTTGAACGGCATGTTCTCGTTCAAGCAGCAGCGCGAGATAGAGGCCGATGGCGAATTTGATGGCGCTGGCGACGAAGGTGTAGAGCAGCGTGTTGAACACCGAGAGCCAGAAGATCGAATCGTCCCACAGCCACTCGTAATTCTCGGTGCCGATGAATTGCCCGATGCGGCCGATGCGCGTGTCGGTGAACGAGAGCCAGATGCCCAGAGCCCAGCGGATAGGCCAGGAAGAAGATCAGGAACGCCATCGCCGGCAGCATGAACCAGAAGCCGAGCCAGTTCCGGTTGTGCTTGAGCTGATCCCATGCGGTCGCCTCGCGGATCTGCGTCTTGGCACGTCTCGGGCGCGAGTGCGATGTCAGCCATGGGCGAATATCCCGCAATATCATGGCGATGGCCGTCTTCCGATCGTGCAGAGCGGGCGGCAGTCGCCTGCCGCCCGCTCCGTCGTCGTCAGCGATAGATGCGCTTCAACTGCCGCTCGGCTTCCGCCATCGCGGTCTTGCGCGTCCTTGGCGCCGGTGCAGTAGTTGGCGAACATGTCGACCACGATGAAGTCGGCGATCGCGGTCGCCGCCTTCTCGCCGGGCGTGCCGATGCCGGAAGCCGGCAGCGCGCGCTTGCTGGCCTGGCCGAACACCGCGTTCTTCGGATCGGCCGTCCACACCGGTGCCGAGTCGTAGGCATTGAGCGTGTGGGTCAGATAACCCCGCGCGCCCGACAGCCACTTCTCGAAGTTTTCCTTCTCCAGCATGAAGGCGATGAAGGCCTTTGCCGCGTTCGGATATTTGCAGAAGTTGAAGGCCAGGATCGGAACCGCCGAGCTGCAGTTCGGTCGGCTTGCCGATCGGACCGACCGGCCACAGCGCGTGGTAGGTGTCCTCGGCGAGCTCCTTCTTGGTCGGATCGTCCTTGGCCGCGACGTAGATCGAGATGCCGTTCGACGGTGCAGGTAGAGTTCGCCCGACAGGAACGCCTTGTTGTTCGAGGAGTCGTTCCACGACGCGACGCCGGGAATGAAGGTGTCGGACAGCGCCTTGGCAGTATTCCAGCGCCTTCATCGTCTCCGGCGAGTTGATGATGACCTTGTCGTCCTTGTCGACGGTATAGGCGCCGTGGCCCCACAGAATGCCAGTGCACCCAGCGCGTTGGCGTCGCCGGTGGCGTGGCCGAGCGCGAAGCCGGCCGGCGTGTTGTTCGCCTTCGAGCGCCTTGCACAGTTCGAGGATAGCCCGGAAAGTCCGTCGGGAATTCGCTTGAAGCCGGCCTTGTCGACCGCCGACTTGCGGTAGGTCATGATAACCGCCGACGGTGGCGACGGGAATGCCGAGCCAGTCGTTGCCCTGCTTGCAGGTCTTCGCCGCGGCATCGGTCCAGCCGCCATACTTCTTGCCGAGATAGTCGGCGACGTCGTTCATCTTCAGCACTTTGGTCGGGAACAGCTGCGGCAGCGTGTGCAGGCCCCAGGCCAGATCGAGGCCCGAGCCGGTGTTGGCGGCGACCGGAAGCCTTCGGCTGCACGTCCTCGAAGGATTCCGAGAACACGTTCATCTCGGTGCCGGTCGCGGTCTTGAACGCCGCGACCATCGCGTTGAACGCATCGTCCTCCGCCGGCACGAAGCGCTTCCAGCGCATCACCGTGAGCTTGGCGCCCGGCTCCGCCTTCCACGGCGCGGTCTGCGCCCAGGCCTTGGCGAAATCGAACAGCGCCGGCCCGGTAAGCGCGCCGGTTGCGGCCAGCGCGGTGCCGCCCTGAAGCAGAGAGCGGCGGGTAAAATCATGCATAGTCCATCCTCCCTTTAATATTTTGGTTGTTAGATCTATTTGTTAGTCAGCTATTCAGTCGCTTGCCGGTCGCCTCGTCGAACAGATGCACGAGCGCCGGATCCGGCTTGAGCCGGACCTTGTCGCCCGGACTGAATTGATGACGCTCGCGGAACACGGCGACGACCTGCTCGCCGCCGAGTTTGGCGAACACCTGGGTCTCCGATCCGGTCGGCTCGACCACGATGATCTCGGCCTCGGCGCCGTCATCGGCGATGGTGAAATGCTCGGGCCGCACGCCGTAGACCGCCGGCTGGCCCGTCCGAATTGGCCGGCGCCGATGCCAGCGGCAGCTTGACGCCGTTCGGGCCCTCGAAGCCGGCGCTGCCGTTCGACTTGACCTTGCCTTTGAGGAAATTCATCGCCGGCGAGCCGATGAAGCCGGCGACGAACTGGTTGGCCGGGCGTGTCGTAGAGCTCGAGCGGCGTGCCCATCTGCTCGACGATGCCGTCATGCATCACCACGATCTTGTCGGCCATGGTCATGGCCTCGATCTGGTCGTGGGTGACGTAGACCGTCGTGGTCTTCAGCCGCTGGTGCAGTTCCTTGATCTCGGTGCGCATCGCGACGCGCAGCTTGGCGTCGAGGTTGGACAGCGGCTCGTCGAACAGGAACACCTGCGGATCGCGCACGATGGCGCGGCCCATCGCGACGCGCTGGCGCTGGCCGCCGGACAATTGCCGGGGATAGCGCTCGAGCAGCGGCGTCAGCGCCGAGGATTTCGGCGGCGCGCTTGACGCCGCTTGGAGATCTCGTCCTGCGCTGGCGCCGCGCAGCTTGAGCGAAAAGCCCATATTGTCGGCGACCGTCATATGCGGATAGAGCGCATAGTTCTGGAACACCATCGCAATGTCGCGCTCTTTGGGCTGGACATTGTTGACGACGCGGTCGCCGATCGAGATCGTGCCGGAGGTGATGTTCTCGAGGCCCGCGAGCATCCGCAGCAAGGTCGACTTGCCGCAGCCGGAGGGGCCGACCAGGACGACGAACTCGCCATCCTCGATCGGAATCGACACGCCGTGCAGGACCTCGAAATTGCCGAACGATTTCCGCACGTCGC
>ERZ1370068.6792-contig-5752_pt1 | contig 73750 bp, 123 predicted proteins | sample MGYA00561227_ERZ1370068 | MGnify/ENA primary metagenome ERZ1370068 (study PRJEB38410, sample SAMEA6850437) | metagenome | study: Metagenomic assessment of the ecological functions of the soil: analysis of the soil microbiota associated with the... | reverse complement strand
GTAGCCGCTGACTCGTTGCGTGTTGCTCGTGTCTCGCGATGCACACACACACGCGTTAAAAACGGCTCCGTTTTCCGCTCTCTGTCGTTGGCGGAGAGTGCATTTCCCGTCTCAGCGGGACCGCAGTTGAGGGCCGGGGGGCCGGGGCCACCCACCCATCCATCCCACCGCTTAATACGAATGCGTTCTCTACTCAGGTAACAGGGAAGGAGTTAGAGGTAAGGAGAGGTAACGAATGGAGGGTGAGGGTTCTCGGTGTCAAAGTGCTGTCTTTGACATTTTTTTGACCTGAGCTGAGCTGCGCTGAGCTGAGTATGAGTACAGAGGGGTGCAGGGGAGAGAAGAGGGCAGGAGCTGGGGAGAGCTGCTGGAGAACAGTGAAAAGAGGGCAGTGAGGTTAGGTGGGAGGGAGTGAACAAGGTGTGAACAAGAAAGAGGAAGAATTGGTTGACCGTCCACAGAAAATTTGGACAATGAGGATAACACACAACCGAAATAGCGCTGATGGACCTAGAGGCAACGGAAGGCTTTGCGGCCAGCGTAAGAGCGGCGGGTTCAATGAGAAGCGCGCGAACACAACAAGACCGAATGTATGCGAAACTGTTTGCCCAGGTGGTGGCGTCGAGTTTGACGCACAACGAGACGATAGACGTTCGGGGGTATTTTTCATGTTGCTGGCGATAGCGGACAAGGAGGGGCATGTGCCTGGGGTGGACCCGAGTATCGCGCGGATCATCAACGTTCCGGCGAAGCAATTTGCAGCGGCACTGGAGCGGCTGATGGCGCCGGACGAGGCGAGCCAGAGCCAGGCGTTCGAGGGGAGGCGGGTGATGCGGCTGGACGGGGACACGGGGCTGTTCATCGTCAACTATGCGAAATATCAGGGGATTTTGAACGACGAGCAGAGGCGGGCGTATTTTCGGCAGAAGAAGGCGGAGCAGAGGGCGCGGGTGGCGCAGCAGCAGGAGGCCGGGCAGGAGGTGAAGGCGCGGGCGCGCGCTGGGAATCGGCCCGACACGGTCGAGGAAGTGATCGGCTACGGGGCGATGCAGAACGTGCCGGAACGGACGTGCCGGAAGTTCTGGTTGAACTACGAAGCGACGAGCAGCCAGGACGAGAACGGGCAGGTGATTTGGGTGACTGGGGAGAAGGGGGAAAAGGTGGTCGGAGATTGGCGGGCGTTGCTGCTGGGATGGAAGACCAAAGACGAGGAGCGGGCGGCAGGAAACCCGGGGCGCAGAGGGATGCGCAGTGAGGCCGAGAGGGAGCCCGAAGAGCCGAGAAAGTTGGAGGCAGAAACAATCGACCCAACGACGGGAAAACTGAGGAAGGAAATCTATGTTCCAAGACGACGAGAACTCACCCCCATCGAGCGACAGCTCATGCAAGGAAACAACGGGCCCGTTGAGCCATCTGAAGGGGAGCACTCCTGAGGAACTGGCGGCGTACGAGGAACAGAAGAAGGTCAAAATCTACCGGGAGATCATGGGCCGGGCCAATGTGCCAGCGGCCTTCCAGCAGCAGAACTCCCAGGAGCTAGCGAAGCACGTGGCATGGGCGGAGACGTTTACCCGCCTGAGGAGTTTCCTCAAACCGGACCACCGGGGAAGCGTCATCGTGCTGACGGGCAAACGCGGCTGCGGCAAGACGGCGATGGCGGTGGAGGCCATCAAGTGGGGCGCCTGCCACGACCTATTCGGGTTTTTCTGCAAGCTGGAGTTCTTCCTCGACCAGAAGCGCGGGAAGGACGTCGACCACGTCTTCATCCAGGAAAACTTCGCGGATCCCAAGATCGTCGTCATCGATGAGTGCGGCAAGCTACGCGAGAGCACGTGGGAATCACTCAAACTGTTCAACCTGCTGGACAGCCGCAAGGACGATCAGAAACACACCATCCTCACGTGCAGCGTGCTGCCCGCCGATCTGCCGGCTTTCTTCGGCTCCTCCATTGCCGACCGCATCCACGACGGGGGTGTGGTTCTGCACCTCGACTGGGACAGTTTCCGAGGGAAGGTATGAAAGTCATGAAAGTCACCGACGAGTTCAAACGGCTGTTGTCCACCGCACTGGTCTTCTGGGGCGGCTACCTCCTGACCGAGGTGTGCGGCGACATCGCCATCGTCCTGGGCATCTGGCGGGAGAATTCGATCCTCATGGCCGGCTTCGTCATGGGCGTCCTCGTGCTGCTCGTCGTGGACTTCCTCTTCTTCAAACTGCCGGCCTACCGGGAAAAGCGCCAACTGGAGGGCGCGCTCAACTTCAGCATGGCCGTCAACCAGGAGATGCGCGAGACCATCGACCACCTCCGCGCCCAGCTCAAAGCCAAGAGCCGGCGCATCGAAGGCGACGAGTGGAAGGACCAAGCGTGAGCACGATCATCAGAATTTGAGGGTTGAAACCTCCCCTTTAGGGGGACTTTTGTTTGTTGTGACTGGACGTAAAGTTTGAGCAACTCGATTGGTGCTCCACCGCACGATGCGGCGAAATAGCTGGGTGTCCAAAATGCCGGGCCCCACAAGTGCCCGCGCAACTCTTTTGCACAATCCCGACGCACTACAAAGGAACTATTGCCCTTGAGTGCATTGGCGGCATCTGCAACAGAAACTTTAGGTGGATATTCGACAACCAAGTGAGCGTGGTCTTTGTCGTGGTTGACTTCGACCAGCACCAAGTCAAGGCGCGCGGCAGCCAGTCCGAAACCGTAACGCAAGCTTTCCCAAACGACTTCTGAAATGACGGCACGGCGATATTTCACTACAAAAACAAAGTGAACCATCAGGCGGGAGACGCTGTGGTTGTTTCTTCTTAGCTCGCTTGACATACTCAAACCTTTGAGTATAGTAAGCGCGTGAAGTTGACTGTGCAAGTGAAACTTTTGCCGACGCCAGAACAATCTTTGGCGTTGCGCGAAACTTTGGAATTGGCGAACAAGGCGGCAGGCCGTCTGTCTCAGCTTGCTTGGCAGAAGAAGGAGTTTCGTCAATTTCCAATGCACCGCTTGTTCTACAAACAGATTCGAGCGGAGTTCGATTTGTCCTCGCAGGTAGTTGTGAGGCTTAACGCGAAGGTTGCCGATGCTTACAAGCTGGACAAGAAGGTTCAGCGCAGTTTTCGCAAACACGGCAGCATTTCCTACGATGCCCGCATTCTTGATTTCCAACTCGCCGCCTCGACTGTCAGCCTTTGGACCGTCAAAGGAAGGCTGAAGCATCTTCCGTTTGTCTGCGGTGAACGCCAACGCAAGTTGCTTGAGCTTCCGAAAGGCGAGAGCGATTTGATTTTGCGCGACCGCAAGTGGTATTTGAACGTAACTGTGGACGTGCCGGAAGAACGCGAGCAAGAGGCGGTCGGCTGGCTTGGTATCGACCTTGGCCTTGTTAACCTCGCGCAGAGTTCCGATGGACAGACTTTTGGTGATGCCCGTAAAGTCGCCGGTATCCGTGCCCGTCGTTGGCGTCAACGAAAACGGCTGCAAGCCAAGGGCACAAAGAAGGCGAGGAAAGTTTTGCGCCGAATCAGTGGACGTGAACAAAGATTTATGCGCGACGTGAATCACGTCGTTGCCAAACAGATTTGCGGTGTTGCTAAACGCACGAAACGCGGAATTGCCTTGGAAGATTTGAACGGCATTCGAGCGCGGATAAGGGCTAATCGAAAGCAACGCCGCGTCCTGCACTCTTGGGCTTTCGCCGACCTTCAGGCGAAAATTGCCTACAAGGGCAGGCTTCTCGGGGTAGCGGTGAAACTTGTGGATCCACGCAACACCAGCCGGACTTGTCCGGCGTGTGGCAGCGTCAGCAAGAAGAACCGGCCCACACGCGACAAGTTCGCGTGTCAGTCGTGCGGGTTTACCGCCGATGCCGATACCAACGCAGCTTGCAACATTGCAAGCCGGGGTGCTTTCAATCACCCAAACGCGCAGGCTAGTGTTAAGTGTCGGTGCCATGTGCAATCCCCATCCCTTTAGGGTGGGGTAATTGAACCGCACTCGCGAGGAATGGGAGGACGCAAAACGAAACGAAAAGTAAACCCAAACGACCTATGGCAAGAACCCGCAGAAAAACACCTCAAGCCCAACCGGACCTGCTCACCACCGCCGTCGCCCACATCACCGAGCTGTGGCGCAAGACCGAGAAAAAGTTCCTGGCCGACGGCGACGTCGTCACCTTGAATCTGTCCGTGACGCTCGACCGCTCCCAGGCCGCGCCCAGCGTTTACACGTCGCTCTCGTTCAAACAAAGCGACCAGGAGAGTGGCATGGACGTGAGAAAGACGTTCAAGGTCAAAACCTCCCAGGAACTGGAGGATCCCAACCAGACGACGATGCAAATCGAGGGCAAATGAGCCAGCAGACGTACCTCCAGTGCAATGCCGACGCGTTCGAGCGCGAGTGCTGGGCGTGGAAGCGCCGGCAACGCACGACTGAACCCATCCTCAACCGCGTGCTGCCGAGTGAAAACGCAAGCTGATCTGGAACGGGCGGCAAAATTATTGGGGCTGGCCCTCACCAGCCAGGTCAAATTGCGCCGGCCCTGGAACAAGGAAGTCGAACAGCAGACCCTCGTCGTCTGTCGGACCATTCTGTGGGCGCTCGAACTGCCCGGATGCGTGCCCCTGGACCAACTGTTGAACGAAATCGAGGAGCTGACCGAGGGTCCGGGGTTTAACCCGATGCAAACCGTGAGCGAATGAACTGGGCACGACCTTCCGCTCAAGCCGATGAAGCGCGCGCCCGACCCCAGGCAAAGCCAGTGGGTGTATTTCTCCGAAATGCAGTCGATGATCTGGGATGACGCGGCAGAAGCTCTCATCCGCGCAGCCAATGTCCAGGAGCACGAAGAAATGACGATCCAAGAAGCACTCACGCTGATGGACGAATCGGTCAACGCCTCGGTCACGATGGGTGACTCCGTCGTTTACCCAGGTTTGACCGCCTACCAGGCGCTGCGCTGGGTCCTGGAAGGGTTTGTCGCCAGCATCAAGAACAAACCGCAGGAGATGCAGGTCCATCCCCACGTCTGCCGGCGCATTCACCAGGTCTGCACCAACCAAATCCGCCCCGAGGCCCTGCGCGCATGTCATGCCTGCGAAGTTCCTCACGCGGACCTGACTATCGCCGCACTTTTCTTCACCTCTCACCCCGGGAATTGCGCAACACCGCTTTCCAGGTCCCCGCTTCGGTCCAACTGCCTGGCGAAGTGAAAACGGAAGTCGAACTGCCCACGACCACGGGCAAAAGGAAATTTCTATGAGCGTCGGAATCTTAAAACTCGGGAACAGCGAAGAATGCCTCAACAGTCTGCTGGGCCGGCGAGATGCCTTTCACGTTGCCTGCGTGCTCTGCACCTGGGACGAGGATTACCAGGAAAGACCGGCTGCGGGCCTGCGCGTGCGGTTCACCGGCGATGCATTCAGCGAAGTCCGACCGCTCAAGAACGTGGACGAGACAGCTCACGGCATCATCGACCCGTTTCTTCAGTCGCCATTGACGGGAGAGGACATGTTCTGGGTTTTGCTCATGCCCGGCCTGGCCAGCTCTCCCCAGCACAACTTCGATCTCAAGATCGACGACGTCGAATACAAGGGCCAGTGGGACTGCCGCGATTGCCCGGACTGAATCGAATCGATGAGCACAAAGCTCCGATGCACGTGCGGTTTTGACCGCGACACCGTCCAGTTTGACGGCGGTCCCGTCTTCGACGGCGGGATGGTGCTCCACTTCATCACCGACGACGGTTTTGGAGGCACCTTCCGCACCGTTCACCAGTGCGCGTTCTGCACGGAGCTGATTCTCCAACAACTTCCCTGGCTCAAAGAAGACTGGGAACCGCCCGAACAACCCCAACCACCAACACGGAGGAAAAAATGAGCAGAATGCTGACCGATCACAAAGCCAGCGAAGTCAACGAACACATCGACATCGCGGTGATGGACGCCCCGGGAGCCGGAGGCGCCAACCACGTCTATGAGCTGGTGCTCGGCGCCCCACCCAACAACGCGCCGGCCAAAATTCTCAAGATCGAATTCCAGGACGGACCGATCAAGGAAGCCGGCTGCAACGGTTTTACCCAGGAGGCGCTTCTGGCCGTCATCATCGACCGGCTGCGCTCCTTCCAGGCCGGGCCCTACGCGTGCCGGGAGAACGCCATCGCTCTCACCCAAATCGAGCAGGGTCTGATGTGGCTGCACCAGCGCACACGCGCTCGGCTGGCCCGTGGCGTCGAAGGCACCCACGAAAAGTAAAGGACGCATGAAAAGGAAAAGCAACAAGAGCAGAGCCACCTACGTTGTTCCACGAACAGAATTCGGTCCGGCGCACGTCATCACCGAATCCGGGCGCGTCATCGAGCACAGCGCGGCGCCGGCCAAGTGCGGTACTGCGGCAACCTGGAGGAGCTGCGCCCCTACGGACCTAAGCACGAGCGCATCTGTTTTGACTGCGCGATGAAAGACGAGAAAACCACCGCCCGCATGTTCGACAAACAGTTCAAGCAATAAACCCAGATGAGCACGACCTACCGCGAACGCACCAGTCGCATCGCCGTCTCCACCTATCTGCCCTACGCCACCGGCTGGGTCATGCGGGTGTGGCGCGAGGAGAAACTGGACGACACCCACTTCTACGAGCCGGGACGCAACCAGGTCGATCCGGACATCGCCGCGACGATCTCCAAACACGTGCAGTTCCCGGTCACTCCGCTGAAACTCGCCCAGGCCGTGCTCGACCTGGACCGGGTCAACGCCTGCGAAGTCGTGGACTTCACCGGCTACGGCGAAGTTTTGTATAAGGACTGGCCGTGAGAATGCTCGATACGAAGCGCGTAACAGGCGTAACAGATTAGCTCGGTGAAGCCATCCGATTGTTCATCCAGGAATCCGAAACCGCCAGTGGTGGAGAACCCTGGTCGGAGTCGATGAAGAAAGTGGCAGCCGCCTGCTTCATCAGCGGTGCGGGAATGGGCAGCGTCGCATCACAATCCAAAGCAGGTCCTAAGGGACTGCGCCAAAGCCCAGAAGCTGTTTAACAAAATCCCGGAATGAAATTTTCGTGTCGGCAATCCCACTCTGACAGGGTGGGTTACGACACAACGAAAGAGAGTTTCTGGCGGGCTGTATTGACGCCGCCCAAACTGGTAAAGGAGAAGGCATAAGTCATGTCTAATACAACCAGAATCTCAGGCCGATGGCCTGAGAGCATCAAGGGCATCAAATGGGGCAAGGGTCAACCCCGGCAGCGCACCAGCGAGAGTTATTGGAAGCAGCCGCTGCCGTGGAACCGGCAGGCCGCGCCCAGTGGCCGAGAACCATCCGCTCTATCCCGTCCGCCGCCCGCGCGTGTTCTGCGCGTCGTTGGCCGACTGGCTCGACGATGAAGTTCCTGTGCGCTGGCTGCGCGATCTGCTGCTGCTCATCGAGACCACCCCGAATCTGGATTGGTTGCTTCTGACCAAACGCCCGGAGAACTGGGAACAGCGCATCTGGGCAGTGCTCAACGCTGGGATACCGTGGAAATCTGACGGCATGAGCATCATCCAGTCATGGATCGATTTCAAAATCGCACCGTTCAACGTTTGGCTGGGCACCAGCGTCGAGGATCAGATTCGAGCTGACCTGAGGATTCCGCTCCTGCTGAAGATTCCCGCCAAGGTGCGGTTCCTCTCCGCTGAGCCGCTGCTGGGTCCGGTGGACCTGGCCTACTCCTGCTTCAACGGCGCCGATTCGATGGGGGCGATGCCAGGTCTCCACTGGGTCATCTTCGGTGGGGAGAGCGGGCCCAAAGTCCAGGCCCTGCGGCATCGACTGGATCCGCGCGGGCGTGAAGCAATGCAGGGCTGCTGGCGTGGCCCCGTTCGTGAAACAGCTCGGGGCTGTGCCGGTGTTGCCGTTCGATGCATCCGAGATGATACCGTCCTTCAAGGACAGAAAGTGGTGGCGACATCGACGAGTGGCCAGCCGATCTGCGGCGTCGGGAGTGGCCCGTATGATCCCCCACGTTCACGAATGTTGCGTCTGCAAGGAGCACTGGCACTGCGATGGCGTCGGCAGGGGCAAAACCTGCGAGGTGCTCAAGGCGGTCCAGGTCAACAAACGCGGGCCTTACTGCAACCTGTGCCAGGCCGGCATATTCTTCCTGCGTTACGTCCTTCGCCAGTGGATTGGACGCGCCGGTGGTGCGGTGGACGATCCGCCGCTGTTCCCTGAGTTCACTGCTGATGGCTTCCTCGAAATCCTTGGCCTGGGCCTCATCGAGAAATCCACTGACCGCCAAAATGCTGCGGGCGATGGGCAGCGCCGCCAACGGAGCGATTCAACGATTCGGAGACCCGGATTGAAGACCATGTCCCACGTGCTCACACGCCGAGACCGCTGTTACCTGATCGCCCGGCGGGCGGCGCGGCTCTCCCCGCCGCAAGCAGCAGCGGCATGGTTTCATCTGGCCGAACACGTGGAACGGATGGGCTCGGTGGACGTGCCGAAGTTCAACGACATCCTGATCGCCTTCCACGTTGCCGCCCGCCGCGCTCGTCGGACCAGCGGCATCGTCCTGTGCGGAGAAGTGCACAAAAATCCTGACGTGGTCTGCGACAAACCCAAAGGCCATACCGGTAATCACAGCGGGCGACAATTCGGCGGATCATGGGATTGACAGCGAATGGACAGCAAGCGATAAAAACCGCGCGGCAGGTAGCGAATTGCAAGCGAGCCTCATAAGTTCGCCCGGCCTGGAGAATTACCAGGACCCGCCCCTAACGCGGGTCAAACAGTGGCAACGGCCTAATAAGCCGGAACGCGCTGGGAGAGGGTCAATCCTTTCCCCGCACCAGATTTTACTAAGGCGACATGCCGAACAGTAAATTGGGAGGAGCGGCGGTCCCGCAGTCGGGCTTTCCCGAACGGCGCCCCGCTCCTCCACGGCTTTTGCAAAGCCAGTGCCGAAATAACAACGCCCGGTAGGAATCCATTCCCACCGGGCGTCTTCCGATTGTCGGCGACAGGCTATTTCGGCACCGCCGGCCCGACTGTCAACCCCAGACTTACGTGGTGGGCGGAGGAGTCGGCGGATTGAGGGCGGCGTTCAGCGCGTCGGTCAGAGCCTTGTCGGATTCGGTGGAGCTGTCCACTGCGGCAGCCAGCGACAGGAGCTGCGCATCGGTGGCGCCCGGCGTGCCGAGCTGGACGATGGCGGCGTTGACGGCGGTCGTCAGGGCGGCTTGGCCCTGCGTGTTGGCGTTCACAGACGCCGTGAGTGTTTCAAGTGCGGTCATAAGTTTGCGATGTCGTTCTTCAGTTTTGGTCTCGTGATGCCCGAGACGAATGTCGAGTTTGGCGAGGGCACCTTCCACCTTGCTGAAAAATCGTGCAGAACTGTTTTGAGCAACTCGATGAGCGGCTTCTCACTGTTACCCGAATCGCATTCATCTTTTGGCATGGCGCATTTTGGAGTTGCCGCAGAACTCCGTCAATCCGGTGTTTCCCCACTGGTCAGCAAGAGCGTCTTCATTCCTTCTCCCACAAGAATCTGTGTCGTGGTTGAGCAACTTCCGGCCAGAGTGTGCCGCCGTCCTTCAATCTGTCAATGCACCAGCGCAGCGTCACCAGGGGATCACCGAAGGCCGAACCATAGGCATCCTCGAACTTCTTGACCGAAAGCACGGCGGCGCTCCGGCGCACGTGCCCATCGGTGATGAACTCCTCGGACGGATACAGGTTGAACGGCTGGCGCAGTCCCGCGTCGTAGAGCATGCGCGCGATCACCTCCGTGCGCACCGGCGTCGACTCCGTTGCGTGGTAGATGCCCGGCGGAGATTTACACCAGTTGGAACGAGCGCATCGCCGTCGGGCCCATGAAGGAGATGGAGTTGAGCCCATCCAGGATCTTCGGATACGCACACAGCTTGTTGAGCCAGTTGCGCGGATGGTTGAAGCAGTCGAAGGGCATCCGTAGGCGGATGATCCAGGCCGACACCCCGCTGGCTAAAATGTCCTGTTCCGCCGAGTGTTTGCACTGCTGGTAGAAGTTGGTCAGGAAGTTGGGTGTGTCCTCCTCCGTGAATGGGCCTTCCCCGTTGAACAGACAGCCGGAGCTGACGTGGAGCAGTTTGACCTTCAGCTCGGCGCACAAGAGCGCCACCTGGCGCGGCACGACCACGTTGGCTTGGTAGCACTCGGTCTTGTTGCTCTGACAGTCGTCCACACTCCGGCCCGTGTAGCCAGCCGCATTGATCACCAGGTCGGGCTTGAACTGCACCATGAAGAAGCGCAGCGGGTCGGTGCGCGTGTAGTCGATCCACGACCGGGAGAGTAGCAGCGGATGGTAGCCCAGAAAGTTGACCGCCCGCGCGTAAGCGTTGGCGACGTAGCCCGCACCTAGGATTACAATTCTCATTGCAGACCTCTACCGATTCGCCATTCTGGCGTGCCTATGGCATCCAAAGCACATCCCGGTTTTCAGGCGGTGCAAAGTGGCATCGCAAGGCGGCAAGGCATCTCGGAAAAAGAGCAGGCGCAATCCTGGCCAGCGCCACGCGCAAAGCCGCGCGCAGGCCCGCCGGACGACGTAACTCCCGGCTGCGCCGAGTGAAGGGCTACCAGATGCGGGCATAGATGGGCCGGGGCGAGGCGTTCTTGCGTTCAAGGTCCACTTCCGCCGCCTTGAACATGTCCACCGGCGCCTCCGCCATGATGGGGTAGGAGAGACTGTCAGAAGGGGTGCTTGTGGTCGTTGCGCTTCACGTAGCGGCTTTGGTGGATTTGGGATCGTCCTTCAACATCGCGAACATCCGCTTGGTCCGGAATAGCTGGGCCGAAATTTTGATCCGGCGCGCGTGCAGGAACTGCCAGACGAGGTTCACCTTGTCCTTGTTGCTGTCCCGATATTTGGGCGCGCCCTGGAGGACGATCCGCTTCTTGCTGGCCTCGTAGGCGATGGCTGCATCGCTCTTGTTGCTGGAGGAGCGCACGTCGAAGGAGGATGTGTCCGACCAGTGCCGCCAGGAGAGAATGATGTTGTGGCGGGTGAGCTGCCAGCGTTCCCAGTGCTCGATCTTCTTCATGCAGTCCATCACGAAGTCGGCCACGGAAACGAATTGGCGCACCACCACCAGCTCATCGATGACATGGAAGTAAACCGCCACCCGCTTCTGCCCTTCCTTGTCCACGTATTCCATCATCAGCTTCTCCATGATGTGGAAGCTGTGACTCTTCATCTCGCCGATGTCCCAACCGCAGAGCAGTTCCTTGCAGTGGGGCGTGGGCACGAGCACTTCCCAGTTATCCTCCAGGCCGCTGACGTCGCCCACCACGTGGACGTCCTCGTCCCAGACATCGGAGAAGTGGCTGTCGGTGATGTCCTGTTCCCACAGGCCCAGCACGAAACGGTTGCATGCCAGCTCTTGCGCTTTTTGTAGCGCGCCTCCAGGTCGCGGCGTTCCTTGGGATGGAGCTGGGGATTGTCGTCGATCATCACCAGGATGCGGTGGAGGTTCTCGCGCAACTCCCGCTCGGCGTCCAGCTCGCCTTCCACCGGTTCTCCGTCCTTAAACTTGAACCATTTGTCAGGATCCAGTTGTCCTCGCCCGTGTCCGGCGGGTTGCAGTCGCAGATGATCTGGTGATCCTCGTATTTCACCGCCGGAGACATGCGCAGTGCATCACTGAAAATATCGAAGGCGTGTTCGTCGCAGCACTGGTCGAACTCGGAGAGCCAGAACATCGAGTAAGCCGGCCCCTTGAATTTGGCCTCCACCTCCGCGCTGTGCTCCATCGAGTGACACTGGATCTCGGACGTTCCCCGTGCGTGTTGCGGATGCGCACGTAGGACATCTTCGAATCACCGGTCTGTTTGGGGCCCTCCGTGATTTTGAAGCCGACACAGCCAGCCAGCCAAAACTGCATCATCCGCAGCATCAGCACCCACACGCCGGCAGCTTTGGCGTTCTTGATCGTCTTGCACACGATGGCCACCATCGCGTCGTTTACCTCGAAGGCGTGCCGGATCACCTTGTGCTCGATGCCGAAGGTTTTGCCGCTCTTGCGCGGGCCGTGCACGAGCAGATAACGGTGGCGATCTTGGAAGATCTCGAACTGTTTTAGGTTTAACGGCGGGAGGAAGAGCTTCTTCTCCGGGTCGAACACAAATCCATTCTCGTCAACCTGCAAAGGCATAGTTTAAGTTCAAAGCCGATGACCGTTTCCTACGCAGTTCTGTACTCGCCTCCAGCGTCTCAGCTTCTGGAACCAATGGCTTGAACACGGTTATACCAGAGCCGGCGTCCGTCCTGGCGCCCATCCGCTGGCGTTCGGAACCACAAAAGAAGACAAGGTGGAAAGGCGGCGTGGTCATGCACAACGGTTACAGATGTGTCTTCGTTCCAGGACATCCTAGAGCCATCACGAATTCTGGAGTTTACGTGTTCGAGCACATTATGCTCGTCGAAATCATTCTCGGTCACTTTCTGCCTTTGCCTGCTGTAGTCCATCACGCCAACGAAATTCGCGATGACAATGTCCGCGGCAACCTGGTGATTTGCGAGGACAACGCTTTTCATACGCGGCTACACCGCAGGATGAGAGCCAGCGCCGGTTGTGGCAATCCCAACTGGCTTTGGTGCGGTCTGTGCGCTAAATGGGACGCGCCAACAAATCTCTGGGTCCATCCGGAGGGCAAGCGCGCCTACCACAACGTCTGCAAAAACGAGGCGGAGCGGAAGCGGATACGCCGCGAAATTGATTGCCTGAATCCTCAGCCGGTGGTTACGTCGCCAAACTTATGGCGACTCTAAAGTTTGATTTTTCAGATCCGGAGACCAAGGCCACGGTCCAGGGTTGGGACGATGGCGCCGACTACACGGTGACGATGGAAGACTCCCAGGCGGGCACGGCGGTGTACGAAGAGGAAGGGACAGCCGAAGCGCCAGCGGAAGGCGCGCCCGGCCCGGCGGCTGTGAAGGCCGCGATGGGCCCGCCGCCCGCCCCACCGCCGACGGCGTGAGTGGTTTTGACGACCGAGTGAGGCACGGATGCCGATCCCGATCAGTAGGTTGCTCAAGGAACACAAGCTCGACCCAAAGAGCCTGAAGGCGGCGTTTGACAACGACACGCTCGTCAGCAGGCCGGAAGTCAAAAAGCTGGTCGAACAAATCCGCGACACCATCCGCAACGGCATCGACCGCAATCGCAAGGATTACCGGCTTTTAAAGCGATGGATTGGGCTTACGATGCCCCGTTCTACCAAATCAGCTACACCCAGTTGCGCGGGCTCTTGTCCAGCAGCCCGGACAAAAGAAGGTGATGGAGACGGTCAACCAGTGGGGCCTGACCCACCTGCTCTCCGATAAACTCAACGCCGACGGAAGCTGCTGCACCGAGAACGGCAAGCCGGTAAAAATCCTGAACCTGCCGGTCTTCTTCAACATCTTCGTCCCGCTGGTCATGGCCTACATCACCATCCGATGGGCCAAGTTGTTCAACGACCGCAATCTCGTTCCGCTCTACAAATACGAGCCCGTCCAGTTCACGCGCGATAATCGGTTCCGCTGCGAAGTCATCACCCAGATTGTCCAGCGCCAGTCCAAATGGTTCGACTACCCGGCGGATCTGAAGCAGTCGATCCTGCAAACGTTGCTCTACGGCTTCTGCATCAACTTCCCCAGGGAAGCCTGAGTACTGGAGATGCAGGAGGATAACAACGGCAAACCGAAGATTCAGCGCGAGGGACTCCGCTGGAACATGCCGCATCCCAGCCGGACCTACTACGATCTCTACCACCGGCTCTCCAGCCTGAACTCGAACAGCGGTTGCGAGTACGCCGGTTACTGGGAGCTGTGCCGCTACCGGGATCTGGCCAACAGCCCGCTCTACTGGAACAAGGACAAAATCACCATCGGCGCCGTCTCCTGGTTCGACATCGCCAACAACGCCGATTTCCTCCAGCAGGTTTTCCCCTGCCAGTTGTCCTTCCCCGAGGCAGCCAACAACACCGGCGGGACCGGTGGCGTCGGCGCACTGGACCGGCAGAACGAAGCGTCGCGGACTTACGGCAACGGCGATTACGAGACGGCCACACTCCTGACCCAGCATTTTCAGCGCGTCGTCCCAAAGGACGTCGGCCTGGGCAGCTACGAGTACTCGATCTGGATGAGGTTCGTTTTCGCCAGTGATTCTGCGGTGGTCTGGGCCGAACCACTGGCGCCTTCCTCGCCGACGCCTGTTTATACCTACGACGCGGATTTCAACCGCGCACGGTTCCGTTCGCTGGCTTTGGAGATCACCCCTTCCAGGATCACCTGAGCAACATTTTGAGCCAGTGGATCCTGGCGGTGAAAGATAATCTCGGCAATCCGGTGTTCTACGATAAGGAGAAGATTCCCCCAATTACGTGCAGGAATTGCAGAACATGGGGCACAAACTTTTCCAGGGCCGGCTCTACGTCCCGTTCTCCTCGACGGAGAACTACCGGTTCAAGATCGACCAGCGCGAAGCGTTCTACTCTCCAACACTCACGCACCATCCCACCGGCGAGCTGCAATCCCTGCTCAACGGCGTCATCACGATGCTCGACCGCATCATGCAGCTCTCACCTCAGGAGATTGGCCAGGCTGCCCCGCACGAGCAGACGGCGGAAGAGACCCGCGTCATCGCCACCAATACCAGCACCCGAGTCACCTTCACCGGCACGGGCATCGACAGTGGGGATGACGCCAAGAAGACGGCGATGTACGAAGCGCTCATGGCCCATGGCGACGACGACGTCACGGTCGGCATCAGCTCCACCCAGGCCCGGGACGAGAAGGAGTTCAATGCGATGCTAAAATCCACGGGCTTCGCGCTGACCGACAAAGAGGCGGGGTTTGACCCGGACAAGCCGGAGACGATGTATTCGGTGAAGGGGAACAAATCGGGGCTGGCTATCGAGAGTTTTTCGAGCACGCGCGATAACGCCAACCGGATCAACCTGCCCGCCGTGGCGGATGCGATGTCCAAAATCTTCCTGGCCATCGCCGGCAACCCGGTGCTCATCCAGGCCATCGGCCCGGTGCAGTTAGTCGAGCTGCTCAACCAGATCATCGCCACGAGCGGCGTGCCCCAGGAGTTTCGGTTGAAGGGCAAGCCGATGGAAGGTCAGCCGGCGGAGCAACAGGCCCAGCAGGTGGGCGAGATGCTCAAACAGTTTGCGGGCAAGGTGCAGGAGCTGGTCGCGGGCAAACAGCAGGAGACGTTGCAGTTGGCTCAGCAGCAGACGACGCAGATCGTCGGCCAGGCCGTGCAAGCCGTCGCTCAGCAAGTGCAGCAGAAGGCAGCCGAGGGCGCTGCGACCGCCGCTGCCGGAATGCAGCAGGTGGCCCAGCAGGCGGCTCCCGCCATCCAGGCCGCACAGCAAGCCGTCGTGGCTGCCGCCCAGAAGATTTCGGAGCTGGAGCGAGTCAGTGCCCAGCAGCAACAGGAAATCCAGTCCCTCAACCAGGCGTTCCAGCAATTGATGGAAGCCCAGCCTGGCGCCGTTCCCTCGGTGCAAGCTGAAAAATGGCTCGCCCTCGTCTCGTAAAACCTTGGACCTGGTTTTGGGGTTTGGTCGCTGGGTTCATCGCTGGTGGGGCCGGTGCGTTCACTGTGGGTCCAATGGCCGCACTCTTCGCGCCCACGGAACTCAACATCAAAGACGGGTTGGTAAAACTGCTCAGCTTCATGGGATGCGTCTTCGTCATGGCGGGAGTTCAGGGAGCGCTTCTGTTCCTGGCCAAACGGCCAGTTCCGGAAATGATTGAGAATGGCGACACCCAACACTTCACCAAAGAAACGATCAAAGAATGAAAAAATCCCCTCTGTTCCTCTGTCTCTCTGCTGCTCTGTGTCTCTGTTCCGGCTGCATGACCAGCCGGGTCGAGAAGCCCTACATGAAGGAAGTCGTGGTCACCAAGGATGGCACTACGACGACCCGTGAGACCAGCGCTGATTCGATTACGGGTGGATCGTTTGACCGGTTGAAGTTCAACAAATGAAAAACGTTCTCTCCACCAAGATCCCCATCGACGAGCCGCAGAAGGACCAGCTCCGAACGCTGTTTGCTTCCCCGGCCTACCTGCTCCTGCGCGAGGTGATCGTGGCCCACTGCACGGAACACCAGATGGATTTCGCCAACAAATCGATGTACGCAAACGAGAACGCCAAAGAGCAGGCGGAGGTGGCGCGGAGCCAGGCCAGCCGATTCATGGGCGCCTTGGATGTTCTTGACGATCTCCAGAAGATTGAGGACCAATGGTTCCGCATTGCCCTTGAGACGCGGAGATAAGGACGTCGCAAGCGACTCAAGGCAGGAACAAAACTATGGCAGGGACCGCCACCCGCCGCCGGCTCCGCCTGCGGCACCACCACCTCCTTCCACTCCTCCAGCAACTCCGCCTCCGGCTCCTGGTGCCCCGCCAGCGGCTCCTCCAGCGGGCCCTGAGATCGACGCGGATCCGAACCTGGCGATGACCAAGCTGGTGGCCCGCAGCCGCGAGAAGAACGACAGCGGCGCCCCACCGAGCGCGTCGTCGACAGCTCCCGCGACGCCTCCGCCCGCCGCGCCCGCGCCGCCCGCGCCGCCGGTGGAACCGCCCAAGCTGACCCAATTGCTGCAAAACAGCATGCGCTACGGGCTGAAGGGTCCGCCCAAACCGGTGCCTTCGCCCCCGCCGCCCGCCGTCCCGCCCGCCGCTGCCGCCGCCACGCCCGCGCCAGCGCCCGCTTCTCCTCCTGCTCCGCCCAAGCCAGCGCCCAAGAAGGGAAAGAAAGCGCCTGCGTCTGATCCAATGGCCATCGCGTCGGCTGCCGCCACGAGCGGCAACCGAAGCGGCCATGCGCGTGGTGGGCGCCACCGCGCCGCCGGCTCCCGAAGCTCCGGAGAAAGGTCTGGTGCCAGAGGATCGGCACGACTACGAGGTGGCCAAATTCTGGCCCAGATGGACCCGCGCTACAAGGACGCACCCGACATCATCCTGGACCAGGTGCGCATGGCCGAGGATTACTCGGCGCGCTGGGAAGCGGCCAATCCGGGCAAGACCTACGACCCCTCCGACGAAGAGCACAACGAGTTCTACGAGTCGTTGCAGCGGCCCTGGAGCGACCAGGAATTCCGGCGGGCGGAAAACCGGATGGAGGCTCGTGAAGAGGACCAGCTCCGCGACGCCAAACAGAACGAGCGACTCTCCGCCATCGAGGCCGATAACGCGCGCCTGGAGCTGGGACCACACATCGAGCAGCGCTTCACCCAGGCCGTGGGTGAGATGGCCAAGGTCGTGGGCGAGGACATCCACCAGACGCTCGTGACCGGAGGTTGGGACGCACTCCATGCCCAGGACCCAGTCACCGCCCAGGTCTTGGCCGGCGCCTTGCAGGAGGTGCACCCCTTCATCGCTGCTGCCGTGCAGATCGACGACCCGCGCCAGCGCATCCGCATCGACCCGCATAATCCCGTGCATCAGCAGTGGAACACGGTTGTGCATAAGGGGAGGCCAGCCTGGTCGGTGAAGTCCTGCCCGACGGGCGTGTGTTCGCCAAGCGCGGCGATTACGTGCGGATGAACCCGACCCAGCAGGCTCAGCATTGGTTTTGAGCACCGACATGATCATCCAAGGAGTGCTTGAGTACGCCGCCGACCAGGTCAAAGCCATCTCGGCAGCGCAAAAGATCGTTTGACCAAGCTGGGATTCGTCCGCCAACCCGCCGGAAATCCAGGTGGAAATGGGGCACCGGCGACGCCAACTCCAATAACAAGCACGAGCACACCACCGCCGGATGGCGCGGGCAAGCCGGTATCACCCAGCGTGGGTAGTGGTGCCAAGATCGATGACACAGGTGGAGCAACAAAATCGGGAGAAGGTGCGCTCATGCAACAAATCAGCAAGATCTTGTTTCGTCGGGAAAGCTGATCAGTAGCCCATCGCCACGGCAATGACGCCTGGGATGGGTGATGACAAAATGGCGATCAGCACAAACATATTCAGCCGATGCAATCCCGCCATCGGCTCCAACATCAATGAGTGTGGCGCCGTGACCCTGTGCAACGTCGTCACCGCTCACACCGACGAGCTGACGAGCATCTTCACGGATGGGTCCGGCAACTTCAGGGACCTCCATGCCCTGCTCGCCACGCAATTTGAGATCAAGGCGTGTGGAGCGCGCACCAACGGTCTCTACGACTTCCTCATGGCCAACAAGAGGATGGTCGGCAACAAGGTGATCAAAACTCCACTGGGGCCCGGCAACTCGGAGATCAGCCCCTTCATCATGGCCAGCCAGCAATCCGTCATCAACTCGGATACTGGTCGCTCAAGAATCTCTTCCTCACCGGTTCCACCTACACCATCCACGTCAACAGCCGGGCGAACATTCCGCTGGATGAACGATGGTTCGTGCCGGGCGCGGCCATCTACGTCAACGCGCGCACTGCCGGTGGCACTGCGCTGCGCGGTGCCTTCCTCGTGGTCAGCTCGCAGGCTTCGACCTTCGGTGGCAACCCCACCATCCTCATCACGGCCACGGCGCAGAACTCGACGCTGGGCTGGGTGCAGAAAGCCGACTTCACCGGGTTCACCGGCGGCGCGCCCTGACTGCGGGCGTCGTCATCCGCGGCTCGGCCAACGTGCAGGATGTCGAACGCTGGTGCTACAACCGGCCTGCGTTGAATCCCCGCAAACATGTCCCCTTCTGGTTCGAGACGGACAGATACACGATGTGCACGGACGACCTCTACGAGGCGTGGTTCAACCGGCTGCAAGACGGGAACGAATACTTCAAACTGTTCGGCGACGTCGATAGCACGCAGCGCAACAAGCAATTGGGCGACATGTTCCAGCGGGAATGGTTGAACAAGTTTTTCTGGAGCAAGCGCATCTCGTCCAACCAGACGCTCGGGCTCTACCGCAACCTCTCGCAGGTTCTGACCTTCTCCAATTCGGTCCAGGGTCTCTACGTGCCTGGCGAAGGCCGTTGCGTCGGGCGCAAGGCCAACGCCATCGGGGTGTATCGAGCAGTTGGCCGAATGCGGCCAGGTGTTCGATCTCCAGAACCAGCAGTTGAATCTGGTGGAGTTGTTCGAGAGCCTCATCTACCCCATCTGGCGCGCGCGTGGCGACCAGGGCATCCCCAACGACGTGATCGAAATTTTCACCGATTCGTTTACGGCGTCGCAGATCCAGCGGGGCATGATCCAGTACTACGACACCCGGTCCGACGGGCTGGCGCGGTTCATGATCGACACCAAACAGGTCATGACCGGGCAGATGGGCCAACTGGGCTTCAGCTTCGACGAGTACAAGCTCCAGTACCCGCAGGTCCGGATCCGGATCGTCACCAATAACTTTTTCGATGATTTCGCCACCGCGATGTCGTTGGAAAATCAGAACTCCGCCGGGCGGTTCCTGTGGATTCTGGACTTCACCAGCATCTATCCGGGCATCATCACCAGCAACTCCAAGACTCACCGCACCGGAGACATCGAGAAGCTGGCCCAGATCGATCAGGACTTCGCTTGCGTCATGGAGAACCCCACGCAGGAAGTGAAGCTCAACTCGCTCACTGGACGGCGATTGTTGAGTGTCCGGCCACCTCGGCGATTGTCGAAAACTTCGACATCACACGCATCCCCGCAGGAGACGCAGGGCAGACTCCATATACCGACTTGTATCAGGTTTAATATCAGCTATTTATACACAGCCGGATTGGCCTTGCCGGTCCGGCTTTTTCATGTTTTCATGTAATTCATGTCGACCGATAAGCGGAAGGCGCAATTTCGCGCCTACTATTACCGCCATCAGGAAGATGCGAAGAAACAGGCCAGGGAACTGGCCGCAAAGAAACGAGCCGAGCAACGGGCAACCGAAACGCCGGAGCAGGCTGACCAGCGCCGTGCTGAGTTCAACGCTTACGCACGGGCACAATACGAGAAGAAGAAGGATGACCGGCGTGCGAAGAGGAATCAGCACAACGCGAAGACCGGGGCGCAGAAGACACCGAAGCGAGTCGCTTGGCGCAAGGCGTGGAAACGAAAGCAGTATTACACAAAACCGAGCTACCGCATCGCCCAACTATTGCGTGACAGGCTGCGACACGCGTTGCGCGGAGTGGGCGTCAAGAAATCGCAAAGAACGTTGGTATTGCTCGGTTGCGACCTGCCGATGTTACTCAAGCACATTGAGGTTCAGTGGTCAGAGGGCATGTCCTGGAGCAACTTTGGAAACGGGCATGGGCGTTGGAACATTGACCATATCCGCCCGTGCGCGTCCTTCCGGCTGGATGACGAAGAGCAGCAACGAGCGTGCTTTCACTTCAGTAACCTTCGACCGGCTTGGTGGATTGAGAACCTCAGGAAGAATTCGTTTTACAACGGTCAGAGGTGGTCACAGCGTTAAGTCGGTTCGTTTGGGTCTGGGCCCGGAGTGTTCTTGCCGCTCCGGGCCCTTTGGCTTAAGAGTCGCCTAGATATGCCAACCAAGCTAACTACTCCAAAGAGATTCCGGAGATGCCGATCTATGTGCACGGCACGCCACTGAAGTTCGAAGTGCTGGAGACCAGCGACGCCGCTCTGATCGTTGAACTGGACAAGGCGATCCAGTTTGGCCGGGGCGGAGTCTTCGCGATCACCAAGGAGCAATTCGACGACCTGGCACAAAAAACCAGCGAGAGTCGCTCCGAATCCGGCTACAAGCAGAATCAGCACAGGCCCGAATTGTCAGCTCCGCATCTCAACCTCGGAGCTGTTGTGGACGGGGCATCTCCTGATGTGCGTTTCGGCGGCGTGCTGGCCCGCGCCCAGGAGCGCGAGCACACCCCACACAACCGGTTCGGCTTGCCGGGAGGGCGCCGGGGCCCGCACCGGCCAGGCCGATGCCAGACCCCATTGAGCTGCCCAACTCTGCGGACATGAAGCCGCCGACCGCCAAAATGAGCGAAGTAAACGGGGCATAACTATGGCCTAAGAATGGCCTAACAATGGCCCGGGAAAGGACACGGACCGTCCTATGTCAGCGCCAACAGGCATCGAGTACCCAGTCATTTGAGGACTTCCGCGCCTCCGTCCAGGACCTGGTGGCGCCGGAGGAGCTGGCGGAGAACATGGAGATTTTCTTCCGCGAGCAAGTCTCCAGCGCCCTGTCCGACGTTCAGACGCTGATTCCCTGGTACCGCCGGTTCAACCTGAATATCATCACCAAGGACGATGTCCGGGAGTTCTGTGCCGCCTCCATCTTCCAGGGACCTGTCGGCAAGGTGACCAATCTGTTCGCCTACCTGCCGGGCAAGGAGTGCAAAAGTTCTACTACAAGCGGGTCAAAACCTCGGCGATTGATTGCTGGATGGAGCACCAAAAGTGCGTGATGTGCAACGCCACGACGCCACCTTCGACCAACATCTACGAGAGTCCCTACTGCAACTACGTCATCCTGGGCCAGCATACTCCTGCGACGTGCCCTATCTGACGGCGACGGAGGACGATTGCCAGTTCAAGTCACTGAGCGACGAACAGCGCATGTTCGCCGTCGGGCCTGATTACACGATCTACGCCGCACCGAGGTTTCCCTGCGGCTATCTCCTCTTCCTCCAGTGGCAGGGGATCCGGCGCAAGTGGAGCGACACCGCCGCCGTGCCGGTGGACCAACAGCTCAGGGAAGCCGTCGTGCAGCGGGTCGAACGCAATGTGGCCCGCAAGGAACACAACTGGGTGGCCGCGCGCGAATTCGACGAGTCGTACACGGTCTGCATGCGCACTCTGAAATACCGCTACCACGACGAGCAGGACCCGGACTTGCAGCGGGATTGCACCGCAGCTTTGGAACAGGCCGTGCCGGCGTTCTTCCCACTCTACGCGCCTACGGACGTCGCGGTCGAACAGTGCATCAACGAGTCGCTGGGCAGCATCAACGGCGACGACATCCTGGAGAGCTGAACCTATGGCCACTATTCACGACCCATTTCGCCAGGAAGCCCTGACTCTCGACCAAGCCCAGGATCTCATCGTCTTCGATCAGCGTCAGCCAAACGGCAGTTTCAAGACGAAGAAAATCCGTCCGCAGAACATGGGGTTTGGCGCGGGCACGCCGCTGGGTTACACGCCCGAGGACGTCGCCAACAAGAGCAACGACGGAACGTTGGTCGCAGATTCCAGCGCGCTTTTACACCTCGCAGCACGCGGTCAAAACCTACGTCGATAACCAGGTCACGACGCTCAACAGCAGCATCGCTCTCAAACAGAATGTGCTGCCAAACGAAGTCCAGAATCTGGACGACGAGGCACTGGACTTCTTCGAGGACTACGCCCTGGGCGCCATCACCGTGCTCAACAAGGGGAGCAACTGGGGCGCGAACGGCGTCGTGAGCGGGGAACGATTGTTAGCCGCACGGCGCCGGCCACCGACGGGCGCACGTTCAAAGCGCTGTCGCTGTCCGCCGGGCAGTTGGGCCGCAAGATGCCCTGGGGTGATCGTTGGAACCGGATGAAGCTGGTCGTCGGCTGGCGGTTGAACGGCGGTGTCACCCTGACGACTGGTTCGCCTGATTCATTCCTCGGGATTTGCAGTGGCACGACGAACATGGCGGCGAGCGCCTGCCACTGACAATTTCCTCGGGCTGCGTTGGGGCTCTGGTGGAGCTGATAACATCACGTTCACCGCCGGCACGCTCATCAACTACTTCGACATGTCCACGGCGTACCGCTTTGTCTCCAGGCGCGGCACGACGACGACAGCGATTGCCACCGGCGGCAGCGGTCACCGGCTCCCGGCGACGGAGGGTTACATCGGCTACATCGTTTACAACATCTTCCGACCAGTCTTCTCCAACGACGCGGCCAGCGTCGCCTATTCCTTCCTGGAGATCTCCTGCGACACCACGCTGGTGGAATATCCGCACGCCAAAAACTGCACGCGCCGGCTCCTGCAAGATCTGAACTCCGCCGTCGGTACAGCCAGTCAGAGCGAAGTGGCGATTGTCGGATCTTCCTCCGGAACGAACACCGTCGCCTTCGATCAAAGCACCGGCAAGCTCGACACGGTCAACCTCACCTGGGCGTTCAACACCGCTGGCCTTGAGATTTGTGCGCTCGGGGTCCGCAAAATCGCGTAAACCCAATGCCAAGCCCCGTCACCCCAGCCCAATTCTGCGCCGCTATCCCTGCTGCCAATGCTGACCTGTGCACGCGGCTGACCAGGTTCTTCAATGTGGTGAGCCTGCTGTGCGACTTCTTCACCTACTTCCTGAAGGACACCGGAGCGATTAGCGACATCGCCATCGCCGAGATCACCGCCTCGGCCACGCCGACGGGCACCTACATGTGGAACGCCGGTACCCAACGTCGGCACGGGTTGGTTGCTCTGCAACGGCGCGGCAGTCAGCCGGACAACGTACGCTGCACTTTTCACTCTCATCGGCACCCGTTACGGCGCGGGGGACGGCAGCACCACGTTCAATCTGCCCGATGGCCGCAGCCGTTCACTCATGGCTGCCGGCCAGGGCAGCGGATTGTCCAATCGCGACATCAACACCAGCTACGTTGGAGAGGAGAACCACCTCCAGGTCATCGGCGAGATGCCCGTGCATCATCACTCCATCCTCTCACACAGCGCGGGCGCCACCGGCGGCGATGGCGGTGACATCCTCAACGAACCGGATCCGGCCACTGAACACAGCCACGACACCGACGACACGGGAGGCGGCACGGCCTTCAACGTGATTCATCCGTGTCTAATAAGTTACTTATTTATAAAGACTTAGAGATGCTTCCAGTTCCTGTTCTTCCGGATGAGGTAGATGGTGCTTCTGGAAACATTGAAGCATTCAGCAATCTCTATGTCCGTCGCCCCGTTTGTAAACAGCGTGCGAATTTGCAGAACATCGGCTGTGGTGAGCTTCGCTCCGCCCTGGAGTTCTCCTCTTGGTCCGATGCGGCCAAGCTCTGTAAAGGAGTGTTTGTGATTCTCACTGCAAGTCGTCCATTCAAGATTTTCAGCGCGGTCATCCGATCGATTGCCGTTCTTGTGGTTGACCTGGGTCCGAAACAGGTCCGGCTCAAGAAATGCGAAGGCCACGAGTCTGCCGACACGTTTCGCCTGTCGGTTGCCCTCCTTGAACAGCGTCACCATCCTGTAGCCAGCGTAGTTCAGCTCGCCTTTCAGAATCTTCGGTGGACGGTTGAATTTATCCGGGACGATGCGTTGCACTCTTCCAAGACTGCTAACGGAATAGTTTGGAAACTCCTGAATTGTTTTCCAGACTTCGGCAGGCATTTGCGGCCTTTCTCTTCAAGGTTGCTTTCGCTTAGGTGCGCCCGCTGGCTGATACCGGCAGGCGTTCCGAAACTCTATCTTCAGGAAGGGGCGGTGGGCAATGCCTGAGTTCCGCACCATTCAGCTCAGGCCGATGACGGGCGTGTTCGACACGCTGTCCAGCCCAGACGAGGTGGGATTCGGTAACTGGAGGGTCGTCAAGAACGCGGTCACCCGCTCCAGTCGCAACCGCCAGCGGGGATCCGGTTGGCGCCGGCTCTTTGCCGACGCGATTCCCTACAACAACCAGGACCTGCATGACCAGCTCACCGACCGGCTTGGTTACTACGACGAGTACTAGGGCCACTTCATGGGAGGAGGTGGGATCGTCGATTATTTCTATAACCAGCAGGCGCCAGCTTACGAGGCTGGAGGCGGATTCTTCATCCCCAACGGCTACGCGAATCTGTACGCGCCGGTCTACGTGGGAGATTACGCGCCGACGTTCTTCTACAACGGCTGCAATATCACCTACAGCTACGTGGGGACCCCGTACGTCTCGTTCCGCAATCCGCTCGGGTTCGGTCACCCCGAGAACACGACGGGCTATCCGACTTATTTCCAGTTCAGCTACATTTACACCGGATGCGAGCAGGAGCATCCGACCTTCGAGTATCCCGGCTACCCCTACGGCTACCAGTACAACATCTACGCGCCGTTCCAGAGCTACGACTACGTCTATTGCGGGACGAAGTTGCACACGCTGGCCGGCTGCCGCGAGGCCGTCACGATGCTTAACGAGATCATCACCGCCGCCGGGCGCAAGCTGGTCGCGGCGACGATGAGCCGCATCTACGAGCTGAACCAGAGCAGCGGCAACTGGCGCGTCCTGGCCGATGGGCTGGGTAACTCCGGTTACACGGCAGCCCAGTGCACGTGCAATTCCGTGCGCGGCATGTCCGCGACGCTGGTGGCTACCTGATCTTCACCAACGGATTCGATGCCTCGGCGACTTACTTCCTGGGTGACGAGTCAAGCGGCTGCGGACTCCAGAGTTTCGAGATCATCACCGACCTGCTGGCCCTGGGTATCACACGCGCGGGCGGAGTGGTGGTGTGGAAGGGCTTCGTCATCTTCTTCGACTTCACCGAGGACGGCGAGCGGATGGGCGAGGACAGTGCTGTGGGGTGATTTCGAGAGCGCCACGTCGTTCATCGAATCGGACACGAGCCACGCCGGGCGCGCCACGGTGGCCGTTGGCGAGACCATCCTGAACGCGGCGCCGCTTGGCAACTGGCTGATGCTCTACACCGACAAGAGCATCTGGCGTGTGACCCTGGTCGGCGGCGAGGACGTCTTCAGCTTCGAGCGCATCTACCAGGGTGGAAACGCGCTGAGCTTACAGTTCAGCCTGATCAACGGCGGAGACATCCACCTCTACTTGGGCGAGAGCGACGTCTATGCCCTTTCCCAATTCGACAGCCGGCCCATCACCGTGCCGTGGATCACGAAGGCCAGCGGGATGATTTTCAACGGCATCGTCGAGGATCACGCCACCTACGACCCGATCAACAAGGATGCCTGCAACCTGGTCACGGGTGGTTGGTCGGAGGAGACGCACGAGGCGTTCCTGTCCTGGCCGACGGGTGACCGGGTCTGTCCCAACGTGACGTTGCGGTTCAACATGAAGTTCCAGGCCGCTGACTTCATCGACCACGGGTTCACCTCCTTCCTCACCTTCCGGATGGACAACCGGCCCACCATCGGCCAATTCCTGGAAGACCTGGGGGTATGCGCGCGCGGGACGCTTAGTGGCCACCGGGTTCAAGGATGGCGAGGTTTGCACCGGCGCAGAGGCAGCGTACCCAATCCCCCGCTCTTTATCTGGAACGAAACGGAGAACCCGGCGGCGCCAATTCATCCCAGGTCCATCTGTGCCCTGCTCCAGGGCAAAACGTTGGCCGACTTCTGCGAGGATTGCGCCACTGGAGACGACCTTCATCGCGGCGAGTGCAGAGGATTTTACGCTCAAACAGATCGAGGACGATGTCTTCTACCGGGAGATGCTGGGGGCAATTACGTCAACTACGACGGCTACGCCTGTGACGGGGAATTCTACGAGCAACCGTGGGTATCAGACGGTGATGCAGCAGGGCCTGGAGAACTACAAGAGCGAGGACGAGAAGATCGTCAAGATGATCGCGATGGAAGCCGAGCCGCTGATCCAGACCACGCCCAGCGATTTGACGATGGAGATTGGTTACGCCGCCCAGCCGTTTCCAACTGCACGACTTGGCGCACGGCCAAAATCCTGCCTTACGAGTGTCTAACCTTCCGCACGCCCGCGCAGCGTGTTCGGGACAGCACCAGGCCGGATGCGACGTTTTACTTCCCAGTCTGGCGCCGGGGCCGGTTCCTGGCCGCGCGGTTCATTCTCGATGGGCTGGGCGGAGGCGGCATGTTCTCGGCGATGAGCTTCATGATCCAGAGCTGGGGACAGCAGGACAACCCGTAAGAGTATGGCCGACGAAGCAACACTGCGGCGAATCTCCAAACGGCATGACCAGGTCCTGGAGATCCAATGGTCGGAGCTGCCCGAGCCTCCGGAGACGCTCAAGCGCATCCCGGGAGTTGATCAGTGGTGGCAACAAATGCGCCTGGTCCGCAACCGGGACATCGAGACACTCAACAAGTTGGTGGTGAATTTGCAGATTGCTTCCTCAACCCCGTGAGCGTAACACGACCCTATGGCTGAAGACCTAATCTCAGGCGGCGGTGGTGCGCTGGCTTCACTGTTCGGCTCTGATGCAGCCCCTCGCGCGATCCTCAATCGGTATGCGGCACCCACAGCCAAAGCCGCCGGGGCCCTGTCCGCCAATCTGCTCACCGATACCAACGCGCTCTCCAAGACCGCGCTCGACCGCTACCTGGCCGAGCAGCCGAGGATGGAAGCGTTGGCGGGCGGGCAGGAAGGTGTCCTGCGCGATCTGTTAGCTCGGCGGTTGGGTGCTGATCCCAATGCACTTCTGGGCCAGATTCAGAACACCGCCTACGGCGCGATCAATCCCAACGTCGTCAACCCGCTTTCGCAGTTCGACGTCAACTCGCAGGCCATTCTCCGGCGGGCGCGCGGGCTGGCCCCGGCGCGATAGACTCCACGGCGGAACGGTTGCGCAACGCGCGCGTGGCATCGCAGAGTATGCTACGACGTGGCCCGCGACGTGACGAATCAGATCCCAACCTCTACGGCCAGGCGTTCAGTCAGAACGCGGCCAACGAGGCGGCGGCTGCCGGCGCTATTCCCGCCATCGCCCAGACCTACGAAGGCGTAGCGAGCCGGCCCACCACTGGCATCTTGTCGCGCATTGGCACCGCCGGTGCGGCGGAGAACGTCGCCAACCAGGGAATCCAGAATACCCTTGGTGCGACGCAGGGCTACAAGCAGCCGCGCAACTGGGCGGACCGCATCGGAGCGGCCAGCCAAGACATCGGCGCGGGCTTGAGCGGAACGCTCGGGCAGGTCGGACAGTTGGCGGGAGCCGTGGGCGGCGGTGGCGGAAGCCTGTAACGTGATTCGGCGTTACAAAAGTGCTGGGGCTGGTTCTGTTTCGATGGGGTCGGCGTCAGTTGGAGATCTGGTTTTGTCCCGAGGGCACGCATATCGAACCCCACGTCCATCCCAATATCGATTCCACGATTCGACTCCTTTGGGGGATGATGGATGGGAGCATCGGCGAGAGGAGCGGCTGGGTGACTGACCAGGAGCATTGGGAAAACCATTTCACGTGCCGGCGGGAGTCATGCACTGCGCCAAAATCTGGGCTTTCACAATCTTCATCAACTGGGAACAGTGGCGCCATGACGTCCCGCCTCACCAGTGCTGCCGACGATTTTAGCGCCGTGTAAACTTCTCGGGTTGGAATAGTGTCGGAGGAGAACTCCGGATCAATCATCCTGTGTCTGTTGATTCATTAAACATCGACCCGAGTTCCTCATGATCCGCGTATTCATCCTCGCCACCATCCGCAAACCGGAGCTGGCACCCTACACCGAATTGGTCTTCAAACTCTGCTGCACCGGATTCCCCACCGCCCAGGTGGAGGTGCAGCTCAACGGTGCGGAGCTGAAGTACGAGAAGGTCAAGGACGCTGCGGAATGCGCCGGCTGTGCCGTGCGCGTCATCGAGGAGACGACGCACCACGAATGGATCGAGAAGCTCATCCGCACGGAGAACACCCCGTTCTGGATCCTCGATGCCGACGTCATCCTCTACGGAAACGTGGAGGACTGGAAGTTCGATGGGCCCATGGCCGGCGCGCTGATCCCCGAGTTCTCCTGCGAGTTCCTCAAAGCCGTGACGCGGTCACGGCTGCACACGTCGCTTGATGTGGATCGATCCAGCGGAGGTGAAAGCCGCAGCGGTGGAACTACGATCCAACGCCATCCGGAGACGATCTACAATCCACCGGCTAACCTGATCTACCCGCTCTACCTGCCGTTCCATGACCAGACGTTCTTCTACGACACAATGTCGATGATGTACCACGCCATCGGTGGGCAGGCGTTCACGGCTCAGCAGAAGGACACTATTTTCCACTTTCACTTCGGAACTTTCTCAGACCTGGTCCTGCCGAAGATCGGCAAGGAGTTTGAAGCCGAGGCGTCTCGCCATCCTCGCGAAGCCCGAATTGGGCATCGGCGTGTGGCGTGAGCAGGAAGAATGCTTTGCCAGGCGCCAATTTGCAGAGGATGGGACCAACGTAATCGCGCCGATTGTTCCGGCGGACGCGGAGGAAGCCCGCAAGTGGAACGTGCAACTGTGCTGCGGCAACCAGGACGCGATGCTCTTCTGCGACCTAGTGGTACGCTATGTCCATGGGATAGATGACCTGGTGGACACGCTTCGGGACGGACGCCCGCGCATGAGCAAGGAGCAGATGGTGTCCCTGTTCCTGAACGCCGCCGTGCTCTACAACAGCGGCTTTTACCGGGCTAACCAGAATCTGCTCTTCCCCATCGTCATCCAGGTGACCAACACCTACATGGATTCGGTCGCCTGGGAGCACTGCCCGGCCAAACACCTGCGCGCGATGGCCGACGTGTTCCGAATCTGTGGCGACGAGATGTTCATCATGGTCGCTCTGATCTGCGGGGGTGAAGCGCACATGCGGCGTATGTCTGCCGCGATCAAAGAAAGAGATTGGTTAAGGCAACACGACGAGTTAGGAAATCCGACGTGAAGCAGATCCCATTGACCAACGGCCTAGCAGCTTTGGTGGACGACGCAGACTTCGAGATGTTGTCGGCCTACACCTGGACACATTTCAAAAGTCGTGCCGTGTTCTATGCTGCCGCCTGGGTAAATCACCGCCCCCTACTGATGCACGTAAAACTTCTCGGTAAGCAGGCTGGTAAAATGATCGACCATCGGAACAGGAACACGCTGGACAATCAGCGTCACAATCTGCGTTTCTCCACACAGCGCCAGAATAGCTTCAACACGCCGCCGAGAGTCACGAATAAAACTGGATTCAAAGGCGTTCAAATCGGACGCCACGGTGGATTCATAGCCAGCATCAAAGACGGTCACAGGTGCGTTTACTTGGGAAGGTTCGACGATCCGATTGAAGCAGCGGCGAAAGCCTACAACGCTGCTGCACTCAAGTTGGAGCCTGACTTCGCATATCTGAACCCAGTCTAATCTTGCACGAGCTGCCCGGAGGGCGTAGAGACGGCAGCATGGCTATCGGAGTTCCATTCGACTATCGACCGCGAGTACAGCGGTGCAAACTTCTGGAGTCAGGGACAGGGCCCTCCAATTTCTCCGCCGGTCTCTACTGCTCCACCTTGGTCGAGATCCTACGTGCCAGCTCCTGGAGAACCTGGTTTTGTCGGCCCGTATCCGCCAGTAGGCGAGAGAGTGCCAGCCGGTCCGCGTGACTTCGAAGAGTGGTCGCGCACTCATCCAATGCCTGGCCTGGCTGTCCCTTATCCTCACGAAGGCGGAGTGACACTGGGTCCGCCAGCTCCTCCATCTGGTGGCGTACCATCACTGGTGGTGGCGGTGGCGGCGGTGGCGAGGGTGACATTGGCCCTGGCATTCCACTGGCCAGGCCCGACTACGGCCCCAATCCTCCGGTGACGAGCATGGACATCGGACCCAGTGGCGGCACTCCGCCGAACGCTTCTTCTGAAGGCGGATTCAACTGGCAGGCGCTCGCGCGCGGGCTCTCGCGCATGGGCCCGCCCCTGCAAGGCCCGCCTTCTTCGGCGCGGTTCAACGTGAGCACGCGGCCCGCGTTCATCTACACCAACCCGGTGGCTGCGCGGCAGGCGTCCGAGGACCAGGCGCAACGATTCGGTCTCCAGTCCCAGGAGCAGGCCAACTACCAGAACTACCTGGCCCAGTTGCAGGCCGACAAAGGCGCCACTGGAACGTTCGGCCCAGGCCACTGGAGGCGGCGCGGCTCAACGAACAGAATCGTCTGGGAGCCATCGAGCGCGAGGGAGCCGCCGGTCGCGCGAGCAACGAGCGCATCGCCGGTATGCAAGCGCTCTTGCAGGAGCACCGGCAGAGAGAAGCGACCTGGGTCGCCAACGAGCAGAACGTGCGATTGGGAACGGATGCGCCAGGACGAAGAACGCCAGGCCGGATGACCCGAGCGTGAACTCGCCGGGCATCACGAGCTACACATCACCTACAATCCGGACACCAAGCGAGTGGGAATCGATCTTCAAATCGTACCCACGTCCGCAGCCGCCCAATTTCGGAATCAGCCAACCCGGTCCGTCCGTGCCGACAGAAGCGGCGCCGCCGGAAACCGGTCCGGCGGTTCCCAGTGGTCCGCCCACGGCGGCGGTGCCGCCGACGGCGCCAGCTTCCTACAACATGGCTGCCGGCATACCGCTGCCCGAGACCGGCGCGATGGCGTATCACCCCTATGTCCTGGCTGCGCGCGCGCGGCGCGAGCGGTCTTCCCCTACACGCCGACTGGCTGGGTCATGAATCGAATCACCGGCGCTTTTCAGCCGGTCCAACCTGCCGTTCCGGTGCGTTAGCCTATGCTTGCCGTCCCCTTTCCAGTGGAGGAGGACCAGGGAGTTGATCCGGAGTTGTTGCAGGCCAACACGGGAACCGTCCCTTCCTGAGTACTACCGTCCCCATCGGCGCTCCAGCCGTCCCGATTCCGGAAGGATTGCCGCCGGCCCCACGCGGCCTCCGGCCTCGTCGACCACCGGCCCGGCCACTGGGACTGAGCGAGGAAGAGCGCCAGCGTGCGATTAAAGCGGCTCGAAGCAAACTCGAAGCGGCAACAACCGAGGTGGAACGCCAGCAGCCGACCTTGGGAAAGTTCTTCTCGGCTGTCGGACTGAACCTGCGCGAGGGAGCCAGCTCCACGGTTAAGCAGATGGTTTGGTGCACCGCTTCGCACGTTCATCGAGACGGTCAACCCGGCCAAGCCGCACGAGCCCGGCACGTTCAAGCTACTTATCTGCAAGCCGCCCTGGGCCCGTCGCTCATCCAGTTGAGTGATCCCAACGATCCGACTTCCTTCAGCAATCTCCTGCGCGAGACGGGCCGACTGACATCGGAAGAAGGAACCCAACAGCAGAAGAGAGCGGCCTACGAGACAGAGCAGTTGGGCGGAGGTCCGATAGTCCAGGGCGCTGCCGCTTTGGCGTCCACTGCGGGAGCGAGCGCGCCGCCGCTTTACTGGCGCCGTTCGGTCTGGGTGCTGTCTCTCTTGCTGCCGGTCTCCAGACCTACGGGCAGAGCGTCGATCAGTTCCGAGACAGGCTGATGGAGCTGGACCCAAAGCTCAGCGAGCAACAGGCGTACGATAAGGCGATGCTCCCAGCAGCTCTGGCCGCAGCAGCTACGGCGGTGCTCACCCGCACGTTCGGTGGAACTGAACGACTCATCGAGAAGTGGGCGACGGAAGGGATTGGGCAGGCCGGGATCAAGGGCGCGCTCCGGGAGGCTTTCAAAAGCGCTTCCTGGAATTGCCCGAGGAGTTTCTGGACCAGTTGTCACAGGGTTTCGTTGAGAAGGCGTACGTCGATCCGAACAAACCGACGGACGAGATCTTCAACGATGCCGCGATGGCCGGTTTACAGGGCTTTACCCTGGGCGCGCTGACCGCCGGAACAGCGCACGGTGTCCACGCCGCCGGAACCGGAGCGGTCCGCCTGGCCGAAGGAGCGCTGGAGAAGAGCCGGATGCGCCGTGAGCATCTGGGTCGAATCGCACGAATCGTCCAAGAAAGGAGGCTCAAAATGCCCTACGTGAGCGCCAAGCAACAAGCGAAGTTCGAAATCTGTCTGCACCACCGGAGAAGGCGAGGGGCAAGTGCCCGCCGCGCCGGGTCCTGAGGGAGTTCCACTGGCGCAACGTTCCATCCGGGGGCCACTCGTCCTCCTCCCGGCGCGCGCGCAAGTCGAAACTACGGCGGCACCGGTCAGCAATCAGGACGTAGTTCAGCAAGCAGTCAACCGGATCTATCCCCACCGCTGCCCAAGCAAGCGGTCTTCGGCGAGTACCCAGTTCAACGATCCGAATCTGCCCAGCTACAAGATTCCTGGGATGCGGCCCGGCCTGTTCCGCGACGTGTCGGCTGCGACCGCGCGGGCAGCCGGGTATTCCATCCCGGAGAAGATCCCCACGTTTGCGGAGTGGCAGGCAGCAGGGAGTCAGACGGGCGCGCCGGTGGCCCCAGCGGCTGCGGCGAGCCCGGTGGAGATGTCCGCTACGGCACGGATCAAGTTGGAACTTGGCATAAACGATCAGGAAGTTTCGGGTTGGTAAACGCCAGAGATCCAATCGAACGACGAGCTATCCTGGAAGACGCCTTGCGACGGATTGGCATTGTTCGCAAGCGGGCAGGACAAGCGGGTCACCACTAATGAGGTCGTGGAAGCGGCTATCAACGATGGCTTGAATGCAGTTCTCGAACGTTTGCCAATCAGAGAAGCCAGAGACGAACTTGCGGGACGAGCGCCTTCACCTTCTCCGGCGGCGCATCGAGGATCCCGCCCGACATGCAGCTAGTTGTTCCCGGGCCAGACTCTCCAGCAGATCGTTGGGCAGCTACCGCTATACCGCAGGACGTAATAACCTCGTACTCCGGGCGGCGCCACGAAGTTCATGCACGACCTGGGGTCAATGGCTCGGACGTCCGCCGACGTCGCCGCGCTGCGGCACATGGCAGAGGTGAGTCACTCCGCTGAATTCAAACGCCTGATAGCCGCCGGAGATCTCGACAACGCGATGCTCTTCGCTGGCCGGCAGGCGTCGGAGGCTTACGAGTACGCCACTGGCGTCACGCTTAACGGCCAAAAGAAGTGGGACATTTTCCAGAAGCGCCGGGCCGATTATGTGCCGCCGGTTCCGGACGCAAGCTACGTCACAGAACAAAGGCTGCCTCCCACTCTCCAAAGCCCGACGGGCCAGGACATCCACGCCCTCCAGGCGCAGGCCGCGACGCCCATCAACTGGCAGGACTTCAGCTACGTCAACCACGAGGGCTCCCGCGTCCTGGATGAGAGCAAGATTCGCCAGCTCCTGGCCGAGGGGAATCTGCGGGGTGCTCCTGCGGTGGAGGCGCTGTTGCAGCACGTGTTGCAGCGTTCGGACCTGCATCCGCTCGAACCGGTCAAACTCATCACCGACCTGACGCCGCTTCAGGTGACCGAGCTGGCCATGTCCGGATTCGCCCCCAACACCGCAGCGAACCGTTCCGCTTCCGCCTCGCCCTACGCCGGATTGTTCATCCCCAAGTCCGGTACCCAACGTGGCCGAGATTGAAGTCAACGCCCGAGACAACAACGGCAACCCCATCAGCCAACAGGAGTTCGTGCGGGTGCTGACGCACGAGTTCGTCCACAACAACATCACGAGCAAATTCGAGTTCGCCTCCCCGGAGCTGAAGCAGCGCATCCAGAACCTCTACCTCTTCGCATTCGAGAAAGCCAAGGGCACAGGCTGGGAGAACACCAACGCCAGTGGCCAACGCAGCGGAGCTGTTTTCGGATGCCTCGACCATCCCGGAGCTTCAGCAATGGCTTCTGTCTCTGGACTATTCGGAGAACGGAAAGCGGGAACCAGGGATCAAAGGGACGGTCTGGGGCCAGATTCTGGAAGCAGCTCGCCAGCTCCTCGGGTTGCCCGCGACAGTCACGACCGCCGGTGGGCACACAATCGACACCGTGACCGCCCTGGACGAGGTGATGCAATTGTCGGCGGAGCTGGAGCAGGTCCAGCGCACGCCCTACGCCGCTGCCCCCGGGAGCGCCGCCTCGCCCGCCCTCCCCCGGTGCTCGGTCCCAAAACCGCTCCGGTCACGCTGTCTCAGGCTCAGGTTGGCGCCGGAACGGCGGAGATAGGTCGAGTGGCCGACGCGGTGCACAGCGCGGGAATCCTCCGTAAACGCTCTGGAAGGGCTAGCCTACGAGCGCCGGCAATACCGCACGGCCAGGAACGAGCTGAACCGCCTCCAGCAGATGCGGCTACGCCGGCTACACCCAGCAGAACCTGTCGCCCGAGCAGTTCATCATGCCTGACCCCAGAGAGGGCGTGGGCATCGACGAGGAGGGCAACATCAGGGTGGACGACAAATTCGTCACCCAGCTCGAAATAGCCCACGTGCCTCACGACCCCGCGAAGGTGAAGGGACTCCAGGGCGAGGTGTATTTCGAGGGTGCAGCCAAGCGCTACAACAACTTGGGCGAGCAGATTGCCACCTTGCAGGACGCTCAGATCATCTACACCCAGACCGGCGCGGCCCCGGAAGAGATTGCGAAGATCACCAACGAAATAGCCCAGTTGCAAAGCGCACGGGAAAAACTCGGGAGCGCCAACTGGAATGGGAAAGAGGTCCAGTCCAGAGCTGGGGAGATGACCGCAGCCGAGGGAGCGCGCCAGGAACGGCTGGCCAAGCGGGATGCTCTGTCGCTGGAACCCGTCGCGAAGTTCTTTGGGGACCAGGTCGGTGGCTACCGCAAGGTCATCCAGGCCGTCCAAGCTGGCCTGGCCTTTGCCAACGCCGCGACCCAAACCCAGGCCAACCCGGAAGCGGCCCAGGCGGCGATGGCCGAGGCAGACAAGTGGATGAACATCCCGACGGACGTGCGCAACAGCGTGTTGAGCGGCAGGCCCTTAACGGATGAGCAGATGGCGAGCATCCACTCCAGCCTGGCCCAGACATTCGAGGAGTTTGACTACAACCTGGCGCGGATGCGGGACATGGCGGATGCACAGATCCCAGAGATCAATACGCAGATCCGTGACACTCTCCTGAAAGTCGCTCAGGCAAAGGTGGATAAGAACATGCCTCAGGTCCTGATTGCCGATGTCCTCTCGACGCTGGAGGGCGGCACCGGGGCGACGGGTAACCTCAAGACCCTGGCTGAGAACCAGATATTGCAGCAGCACATCTCGGCCATCCAGTCTTTCGCCAAGTTCATCGGCGATCACTTGCAGAGCAACCAGGCCCTGTTCAACTGGCTGGCTGACCCGAGCAAGCCCAGACCGCTCATCCCCGCCGGGGTGACGATGGGCACGAGCCCGGAGACGCTGAACATGATTCTGAACGAGGTGGCCCGGAACCCGGAGTTTGCCTCCTCGGTCATGACGCTCATCGAGGCTAGCGACAAGAAGTTAAGCTGAGCTGCCACTCACCGGCATGCAGCAGATCGAATCGCTCCTCCAGAACAAGAGCCAGGAGAACCAGGCCCAGGCTGAAGCCATCGGCCAGAAGATGTTGGCCAATGCCAGGGCCAAGGCCAGCCTGGCTTCCGCTTCGCTGAGGGAGCTGCTCACCCAGCTCGACGACTTGGAGATCAAGCGCCGGTCACTGCAAGAGGGCCAGGCCATGTTCCAGGAACTGGCTGCCTCGCCGGATTTCGGAGCCATTCGCCAGGCGGTGGGTAACTCGCGATACGGTCTGGTCGAACCGATGGTGGAAGCCAACCACACGCAGACGACCTTCCGGCCTTTCGGGTTCCCGGGCCTGCCCAGTCATCCTGGCCTGGTCATCGGTGTGCAGGCTGACCCGCTGTTTAAGTCCGAGCAGTTCAATAAGGTGCGCACGTGGGAACGGCTGGCAGCCGAGTACGTCAACGCCTACGACGTGGCCGCGATGAACTACGAGAACAACGAGCCCGGGACCTATCCTTCCCCGGAACAGCTCGGGTTCGACCTGCCAAAGGTGCGCGGCCTGCGGGATGCCGTGGAACGTGCGGTGCCCGGTTCCTTCCTGGACATCAGCCTGAACGCCGAGGGCCGGCGGGCGAAGATTCCAAAGCTCTCCCGGCTCCTGAGCCGCTCTCAATGGTTCCGGCAGCACGATGTCAGTGGCCAAGATGGTGGGCGGGCAGACGGGATTGGACCTGCGCCAGAAGCTGGGCGACTTCATCAATCATTATCTTATCGCCCAGGGCATTAGGGACAATCACCGGGATCTGCCTGACAAACTCTACAAGGCGATGCAGTCGCACCCGGAGTTCAAGATGAACATCCAGGACTACCGGGAGCATTGGAACGAGATGGCCCACGCCGGGCGCATGTTCGGTTCCCCGCTGAAGGTGGGAGTACCGGCTGCCCCGCTCTGGCCGGCTGGTCACTGAGGCGGACATCAAACTCCTCCAGAAGAACCGGGCCTACTCGAACTCCTGCGGCGGCGCGTTACCGAGACAAACGTCACCCAGGGGATCCGGGTTAACGTTCCAGGCCGAACGCTTGTGCGCCCCGGCGCCTACGTGGGCGACGAGGGCATGGCCAGGTTCCCCGGCAAGCGCGCGGACACCTTTATCGATGGTGTCCTGCGGGCGTACGGAACAGGCGCCGCCACCCAATTCTCCGCCCGGGACGGTGGCGGCTGTCTGGTCGTTCGCGCCGCAACCTGGTGTTCCACCGATCAACCTTGGGGAGAGCAGCACCAACCCGATGGTGCAGTTCTGGAACCAGAACATGGACCTGGTGGCGCAGCACATCCTGGACGTGAACCGCCAGGACCGGCTGATGACCCAGACCCCGCAGATGCAAGCGGCTGAGCGGGAGCTGAACAACGAATGGCAGGCGCAACGCGCGCAGGGACTCCCCGTCCACTTCCCCAAAAGTCTGGATGAGCTGGTGACCAAGCTGGTCAGTTTCTATCCCCCGCAGATCGCCAGCGGTCTGGACCCCAGGATAGCGGTCATGCGCGGCCTGGACGCCGAGCTGCAACAGTTCCGCAACGGCGCACAGAAGCTGGCCACAGAACGCACTGAACGGGCTACAGCGCGTCAGGCGACTCCGGACATAGCATTCAGCGCCGACAACGAGTTCACGAAGCCTGCGGGCCTCCTGAGCCTTCCCAGCCCCCTTTACGATTACGGCGCCTTGAGCAGCGGGGAGCACCTGGCGTTCGCCAGCCGGGCCAACCACGAGCGCATCATCGCCTACGCCACGGCGGTCAACCGGGCCATCGAGGAACTGGACAGCCGGTTGAAGCACTACAACCACCCAGACCCTGGCCAGAGAATCAGCGCGGCAGAAGCTGCCAAGTCTCATGGCGGAGATATTTCCGAGATGAAGGACGTTCTGAATACCCTGCGCAAGATCCAGCAGGATTTCAAAAACGCCTACGCCGTTGGCCAGTTCAGCGGCAAGACCGGCGGCATCGTCAACGACGTCATGGGACTGCTCACCTCTGGCATCCTGGCGATGCCGACTGTCGGTCTGCGCAACATGACCCAGGGCCAGATGGCCAGTGTACGCCATGAATCGGGCGATGGGCAACTCCGGCCACATCCTGACGGCCATCCATGCGCTCAAGGCGGTTCCGCGCACGCTGACCCGGTTCGCCCTTCACCTGGCCGACGGGCTGGTCACGCGCAGCAACACCTTCGCCGCCTTCCTCACCGGTACCGAGAACAAGCACCTGTTCGAGGACATGGTCGGAAAGATCGGGAAAGCGCTGACCGGTGAGGATTTCCGGGCTGTGGCCGAGCAGGTCCGCAACCTGGGACTGGATGACCGGGAGGACTTTATCAATCGGCTCCAGCGCATTTGGCAGGAGAGCGGGGAGTTCATCGACCGGAACGATCTGGAAGATAGCTGGAAGGTGTGGAAGGCCATCCCGTTCATCGGCGGGCGCAAAGTCCGGGGCGTGGCCGGCATCCTGCCCAAGGGTATCCGGGCGCTGTGGGACAAGGTGGGAGTCAAGCAATGCGACTTTGCGATCAACACGGCGGCGCTCAACAACGCCCAGATCCTGGCCCGCCGGATCAAAGAGGTGGCGCTCGAATACGGGAAAGCCCGTGAGGGACTCGGGCCGTTCGATCCGGAGAATCCTGCTTTCCAGCTCAAGGCCAACGAGTGGTCCAGCGCCAATAAGGCGCACGCCGAGGACAGCCTCAACACGATGCGCCTGTTGTTCGAGACGAGCCTGAGCCCGCTGGGCTGGCAGTTCGAACGTTCCAGTGTGGAACTGGTACCAGGCGCATAAGGCCGGGAAGAACCCGCCGATCTTCACGCCCGAGCAGATGGACGCGCTCCAGCGCCGGCTCCTGATGGACATCAATGCGGCGACGCCGATCAACCGCCCATCCGCCAGGGCTCGAACAACGTCGTGCGCAACCTGATGGTCCTCCAGGGTTACCCCTCCGACCTGTTGCTCAAGTTGGTCAACAGCGGGTTCAGCAAGCCGCGCGAGCGGGGTGCCTGGGTCAACGCCACAATGAAAGCGCCGGTGTTCGCCGCACTGGCACTCATGTCCATCCTGCTGGGCTACGCCACCAGCGCGGTGACAGGCTCGTACGAGAAGTATTTGAAGGGCAGGATTCCGTCGCAGGCGACTCCGTTCGACAAGGACTTCTGGACCAACTTCAAGCGCTGGGCCGAGGGCACGCTGGCACTGGGGGCCGGGCAGTGGAGCTACTTCGGTGACCTGATCCTGAGCATGATGGGTGAAGTCCGGGGCAACCATGGGTTCGATCCCACCGGGCGCATCCTGGCTGCCTCGCTGGCGACCCGGGCCTTCGGTGCCGCCCGTGGGCTGATCAACACCGGCTTCAAGGGCGCCGGCACACTCAAACACGCGCTCGTCCCGATTGCGGACGCCGCCCGCAACGAGGTGCCCTACTGGACGGAAGTCGAACGCGCTCTGGATTATGCGTTGGGTTCGGTCAAACAGAGCGAGCGCATCCGCCGGGGCGAGGCCATGACTCAGGGGGTCGTTGAGGGGCGAGGTGGGGGATTCGCCCCACAGCCGTATGGGCCCACCACTGTCGTCCGCCGTGAGATTGGCGAGTACATCAGCCGCTATTACGATGCGATCCAGAAAGGAGACAAGGAGGCAGCGGCGGGCTGGCTGGCCAAAGCGCAGGCGGACCTGAAACTCCTGGAAGAGTACCACTACAACCGCTACATCGCCGACGGTAAGGACGCTGTCGACGGCCAGGACTTTGGCCAAGCGCGACACGTGGAACGATTACCAGGACCTCAACCCCGCCGTGGCATCACTGCTGGGCAAGCGACCCAGCGCCGCCCAGGAGGAATTGATCCTCAAGGGTATCTCCGGTGACCGGCGGGCCATGGTGGATCGTGGTGACGCCGCTTGGAAAGCCGGGTCGCTGGCGCTCTTCCAGCGTCCTGGCCTGACCACCAGGGAGCAGGTCGAAATGGCTCGGGCCAGCCGGGGAGGCGGTGGCTTCGCCTTGGCCGGCGTGGGTGGCACGGGCGGTTTCCCCAGGTTCCCTGGTGGAACAGGCGGCGGAGCTGGCGGCGCCGGTGGCCTGGTGGCGCCGGACCTGGTGATGGCCTGCGTGCCGTTGGAGCCGTCCGAGCCGTCCGCAGCCGTGTCCGCCGGGCGACGGTGGGCGCGCCCCTGGGTCTGCGCCGGGCAACCACAGCGCTGCGCCGGGCTCCTGCGGTTCCCCGTCGACGCGTGGGCCCAACCGTGATTCGGCAACGATCTGTAGGAGTATCTTCCCGCGCCCGCGCGCGCACCCTCCAGCGGCGTCGAAACAGCCAAAGTCGCATGCGCCCGTACGTCTTTTGATTTTGGCGGATCAAAATCCCGGATGAAGATCGCCTTCACGATTGGCAGCTACCGCCTCGTTCCCTTCGTCAAGCTGGGCATCCAGCAGATCCGCGAGTTCCGCCCGGACTCGCCCATCCTCGTGAGCGACGACCCGTCCCAGGAAACACCCCACATCGTTCAACTCTGCAAGGAGACCGGTGTCCAGCACCGGGGCGCCAAGACCAAGCGGGGACATTTCGCGGGCGACTTCCAGTCGATGGTCAATGCGCTGGCGTTCGGCGAAGCGCACGGCTGCGACCTGACTGTGAAAATCTCACAGCGCTCCATCATCCGCCGGCCCGAAGCCATCGAGGCCATCGAGAAAGCGTTCGCCGATCCGAACATCATGGTGGCCACGCCGGGCAAACCCACGGTGAACGCCGGCATCCCGTCGAAAGGATTCGGTGCGTTCGGCACGCTGAGCGACACGGTGATCTGGCGGGTAGGCTGCATGACCGGCGAGCAGCTCCTGCACCTCTACCGGGCCAGGCTCATTCGGGAGAAGGTCCCATGGGCGTCGTTCATCGAGTGCCTGGTGGACGAGCTGCACTCGAACCTGTTCAACGGCAAGAGCAGGAAGATCGAGGAGATCACCAATCCGACGCCGCCTAACGATCCGATGTTCTTACGGAGGTATCAGGCGGACGAGAGGTTGTACCGGGACCTGGCGCTGAAGCACGGCTGGAACGCGGTGTTCCACCTGGGGAGTGGGGTCAACTGGAGCACGGGGCTTATATGTGCAAGCCGGTGGTCGTGAGCCGGCTGACTCACACGACCGACACGCACGCTCAAAAACTCCGTGCAGGTCCCCGTGTCTCTCACACGAAGTTGGGATGGGTCACTGGTTCCGGGGACTGAAGCGGCGCGCCGTCCACCACTGCCTGAAGGAGAAGGTTGCTGCGGGTGAAGACGCAGCCCGGACAGAGCGTGGCCGGGTCTTTAATAAGGGACCTGGCGGAGGCAGCGTAGAGTTCCCCGATCTTGTCCCACCGGCAGACACGCCAGGGCTCGGCAAACTTATGACCGGCAGATTTGTTAAGAACGCACGAGTCGCATGGGTAGACGAAGCCGTCGCTGTTGAGCACAGGATGTAGTACTCCGAGCCAGCAGTTTGGTGGAGCGGCTGGTGGCTGTACTGGACGAAGACGACACTTGGATCGATTGCATCGGCTATTTCTTGGAGTTGCGCGCAGCGGCCTTTGATCTTTTTCGACTTCCAGGCAGTTAGGTAAGAGGCGGACATACCTGGGCCGATGACTGCGGACCATTTCGTCGATTTGTTTCGTGAGCGTCGGGATCCTATCCTCGAACCGAAACACGCTTCGAGCTTCTCCACCATTGTTGACGAGGTCTTCTTCCGTCGAGACTTTCCCGTGGTTGGGCTCTTCGGGGACTTCGTAGATGTCGTGGGCAACGTAGGAGAATCCCAGCGTCGTCTTGCTCGGATCAATGTCCGGGACATAAACTTCGTTCTCCTTGTGGTCGAGTCCGCTCATGCTGATACGGACCCAGGTGAGCTTGTCGAGCGTCTCGGGCCGAACGGTTTTCCAGGAGCGACGGGCCATTCTATCCGGTGACTTGACGCTGAAGCCGTATTCCACCAGCGGCATGCCGTTGGTGATGACGCCGATCTCTAGGCCCATGACGTCGTGCAACCAGTCGACCACATCATTGAAGTCGAAACCATCATCGGACAACTTGGGGCTCTTGCTCTTGTGCAGGATAGGATTTCCACCGCCCGACAGGATCACCGCTTTGAGACCAAGTGGAACGAGCTGACGGATGTAGCCCTTGATTTCCGCCGCCGTCAGCGAGTTACCTTCCCGCGTTGCCACTGCTGCAAAACGCGCACGTGTGCTGGCACGTGTCGGTGAGCATGATGTGGGAGACCACTCGGCCGAGGCTTCCCGTTGCGCAGTCCTTCCAACGCCTCGGGGTGGTTCCAGAACTTGTTCCCCCGGCTGGTGAACGTGTCGGCCAGCTCAATCGTGGGCGATGAGGAGTTTTGCGACATGCGGATGGATTCTGGTTCTGTCGTGCTTCATGATGACCTGGTCGTAGGCTTCGCACAGCTCGGTAATGGGCTACTTTGAAAAGAGGTCATAGGTCGAAAGACAATGTGGTGAGAACCAGATGCGCTCGCGTTTGCGGTTCGTGTTCTCACCGTTGGCGCGTTGCCCGCCATAGCCGCCGCGCGCCTTCCACGGCACGCAATCCCAGCCGGGCAGGTCGTGCTCCCCTTCAAGGCCGCAGAGAGCAATGCGCAGTAATTTGTGCGACCCGTTGGTGAGGCACCATTCCCGCACTTCAGAGGAAAGCCCTGAGTGCTCCGCGTAACCCATTTCGCCCTCATCATACGGCGGATCAAAGACGATGCCGGTGACGCCATGCCGCCAAGTAACGCTGTCGCCCAACACGCGATCCCAATTCCCGCAAGCCACCCGGACGCGGCGCAGCCTCTCAGATAGCCCAGCGAAATAATCGAGTATGCCCTGCCCGGCGTCCCCAAGGTGCGGGAGTTGCCGGTTGATGCCCTGCCCGGCGTCCCCAAGGTGCGGGAGTTTTCTTGATTTTTCTACCGTCCATCCTGTCCCGATCCAAGCGCACTGACCATACACCCACCATCCCGCCAGTTTGCAATCGAAGTATTCCGGCTCGCTCAACATCCTCTCGCGGTGCTCCGACTTGGCTGCCATCAGCAAGGCATGGCGTGCGTGTAAATCCGCCTCGTTGAGCGGCGAGTCAGCCCATTGCGCCGTTTCCTCTGGCGCGTGCACAATCGCCCGCCAGAAGTTGGCCAGATAGCAGTCGAGGTCGTTGACCGTCTCCGTCTTTGGAGGATGCGGGCGGCCCAGAAGCACGGCCAGCGACCCTGCGAACGGCTCAACGTAATTCGCCACCGGGCCAAGGCGGCTCCAGATCAGTTCTGCCGCGCGGGATTTCCCCAAACCATGGAAAGGGCGCTCGCTGAATTGTGAGTGTTTCAGTGCTCATTTTCAAAGTAGCCCACTACCCACAGCTCGATGCGTTTGAGCTGGCGATAGGCGCCCACGCAGACGGCGACCGAACGGCTCCGGCCGCTGACGCAGTGAACGAACACGGGCTTGCGCTGGTCCTGCACCGCCATTCTGACTGCTTCGACTGCATCCCAGAACACGCCTGCGTTGTTGCCGGGCCCGTCCACCAGGTCGAATTTGGCGTCGCCTCCGAGGAATGGAGAATCGTTCGCCACCGTGATGACGAACTCGCCGCGTTTCTTGGCGTGCTCAGCCTCCTGCCAGTTGCCGACGGAAAGCCTGCCGGGGATCAACTCGGTCACGACGCCTTCACGCCGATGTGTCCCGCTACGAAGAGAGCCGAACCGATGTAGAGCCAGGGCCAGCCGCCAGCAGCGAAACCACCGAGAACGAAAGCGACGACCGCAGCCAGGAAGAATCCCTGTTGGATGTTCATATTCAGGTTCACGAGGATGGATTTGCCGTGGCGATGGCATCTTGGAGTTGCCAAAGCCGACGTTGGTAGCGCCTGCGCACGGTGCCGACGGTCAGAGGGAAGGTTGAAGCGGTGATGGAGATGCACTGCTCAATCCAGTTACGCCGGTCGCGCGAACTGAATCCATTTCGGTTATCGACCATCAAGCCACTGGTTGCGTCTGCGATTCAGGCGAAGAGCGCGGTCCACTGCGCTGCCAGGTCGCCCGCGATATTCTGTGATGGACAAGTCAGCCATGGCGGAGTGGTAGCACTTGACTCCCCGGGACGCAATCGGGAATCTGCCACCCAGTCATGGACGACACGACGACTGGCAAGGATTGCCCTTACGACGCCGACTACTTCCTGCGCGGGAAGCAAACTGGTAAGAGCCTCTATGAGAACTACCGCTGGCTTCCGACCCTCACCATCCCGATGGCCCAACGCATCGCTGACCATTGCGGTTTCGAGATGGACGACGACATCCTGGATTTTGGCTGTGCGCGTGGCTACCTCGTCAAAGCCCTCCAGCAGCTCGGCTACGATGCCGTGGGTTACGACATCTCCAAGTGGGCGCTTGAGAACGCCGACCCGGCAGTGCGCCACCTTCTGAGTAGCACGTGGCCGGCGCGGGAGGTGGACTGGATCGTGGCCAAGGATGTACTCGAACACGTCGAATTGCATAACATCGGCCAGCTCCTAAAACAGTTCGCTGGGACTGCGCGACAAGGCGTGTTCGTCGTGGTACCGCTGTCGAAGGGGCCTGGCCAGGGTTACGTCGTTGAGGAGTACGAGGCCGACGTCACGCACGTGCTGCGCTGGCCGCTGGACACGTGGGTGGGAGAGTTCCACGACACCTTCGATCACCACTGGGAAATCTCGGCGCGCTACCGGATCAAGGGGATCAAGGATAACTACGCGGATTGGGAGACCGGGAACGGCTTCATCACCTGCCGGCGGATTTAGTTCTTCTTCGCTTGCGCGGCTTTCCTCGCCTCCATCGAGGCACGTAAGCCCATTTCGTAAGCGATGATCTCATTCTTCAGTGCGGTGAGGTAGGCCATCATCTCTTTCTCCGGATAGGCTGGAGCTGCCTTCGGTCAGTAGATGGAAGGCGGCAGTGAACCCACAGAAGAAAGCGTTGCGCGTTTCGTCATGCTGGATGGTGCTCGGCTTGAAGTCGAAGATGTGCTTGGCGAATATCTCCCACTGTTGAGCGATGGAGATCAACGGGACCTTCACGGGTTCGTTACTTTGAGGCATAGAGGATAGCCGAAAACTTACGGCGGTTGAGTTGAAGTTCGATCATGTCCGCGATCTCGCTGCCAAGGCACCCCTTAAACACCTGGGTGAATCCAGCTCGGGCGAGCAAAGCCACGAGCCCGGTCTTGTTCAGGATCTGTTTGTGCTCCCGGTGGAAGAGCGCGTAGGAAAAGAACGAATCGTGCTCCGGCTCGGAGATGGGTTCACCGAACAGCTCCACGGCGTTCTCCCTGGTGTCCGAGTGGTGCCAGGCCATGAAGTAGTCCACGTCCGGCACGCTGGCGCAGAGCAGCCCGCCAGGTTTGAGGACGAGTCGGCAATCTGCGAGGATACGGGAGGCATCGTGGCAGACAAAGTGTTCGAGCACGTGCTGGAGGAGCACCCCGTCGAACGTGTCCGGCGCAAACGGCAGCATCGGATTGTTCAGGTCCCACTCCACATAGTTTTTCTCCGCGTCCAGGTTCGTGCGCTCCGGCGTGCCTTCCTTCAGGAACGTGCGCAGGCAATCCAGGTTGGTCCAATGTTCATCCTGCGGGCGATGGCCCCCGCCCCTACATTTAACAGTTTCATTTTGATAGGGCTGCCGCTATTGGCCAGCCACGGTTTAGTCGCTTTCTGACCACGTGTTCCTTGTGCCCATGTTTTTCTGCCATGTCTTTCAAACAGAGTGTTTCTCCGCCAAAGTCAGCATCCGATTGCGTCGAGTGTTCCGGCTCTGCGTGTGCATAGTCTCCCACCGAACATTGCCAGGCTCGTAATTGCCGTTGTTGTCGATGCGGCCCAACGTGAACGAGCCGGTCGGTTTCGGTGGAACCTCCGCAACGAAGTTCGCCGCTATTCTCCAGTGCTCGCAGACCGTTATCCCTCGTCCACCATAGAGATCGTAGTCCTTGAAGGAAGTCTGGAAGCACCGCTTCATCATATCCCGCCATGCCTTATACTCGGGCGAGAAGCTGCCAGTCTTTGCGCCACCGTGTAGGGTCGAACGCGCCACCGTTTTGGCGTCACGGTCACAGCCGCAACTCTTGGACTTGCCGTAAGGAAAACTCGTGGAAGACACGACGCGCTCTGTGCCGCAGTCACAGCGACAAAGCCACAGCTTAACGCCACGATTAGTTTTGCCAGCGAAAGCGAGCACCGTCCACAAACCGAACTTTGCCCCACATCCGACGTTCAGTAGTTTCATATCTGGAGATCGGCTTGCTCAAAGAACACACACAGTTCGGTGGGGCGCTCATGGTCAAAGCCGATTCCGTCGTAGCTCATCGGGCCATGGCTATCCCAAATTGCATTGCGAAGCTCCTCTTCGGTATTGGCCTCCACGCACATCAGGCCGTCCTCACTAAAGAACGGACCCCGTTGGGATTCGAAGTGCATGTTAGTCTTTCCGAGCGTTGTCCTCAGGATGAATTTCATCAGAGTTTGTGGGTGGAAACCCCGCCGTTTACGGCGGCTTTTCGGGTTAAGGTTGACCTATCGAAAGAAAGGTGTAGCTTTGTCCCGTGAGCGAGAATCAAGCTACTGTCCGATACTCTTTTAGACTTCGACCCGGCAAGGTTGCCGAATCCAGACTGATTCTCGAATGGAACTGCGCCCGCTATGTTTGGAACCAATGCGTTGAAACCGGCAACGCCTCTTACAAAATGTTCAAGGAAGGTATCAAGCACGAGTCTCCAACTTACTGCCGAATGTCGAAGAAACTCACGGCCCTTCGCGCAGAGCACGACTGGCTTCGTGAAGGCTCGCAGGTTGTGCAGCAACAAACCGTTCGTAAGTGGCACGCGGCGCACCAGCAGGCGTTCAAACAACCATCCAAAGGCTTTCCGCAATTTCACAGTAGCAAAGTAACGCTTCCGTCTCTGGAATACACCACCAACGGATTCAGGCTCAAAGACGGGCAGCTTTGTCTGGCTGGTGGCATCTCTATTCCGGTCGTGTGGAGTCGCGAGCTTCCAAGCGAACCGAAATCTTGCATTGTCACTTGCGACGGTGCTGGGAATTGGAGCGTGTCGCTTTGTCGTTCGGAGAGGGAAGGAAATCTTTCCTCCATCCCAAGAGGCCATCGGCGTGGATTGGGGCGTGTCCGCAATCGCCACCACGACCGACCCGGACTTTGACCTGCCCTGCGGCAATCAAACCAAGAACAGCGCCGAGGCGTTGAAATGGACGCAGCGCAAATTGTCCCGCGCAACACACGGCTCGAACAAGCGAAAGAAAGCCAAACGAGCAGTTGCGAAAATCCACCTGCGGATTGCACGCCAGCGCAAGGACAGAGCCTTCAAATGGGCGCGAAAGGTTGTTACCGCATTTGGGCGTATTGCCGTCGAGGATTTTAAGCCTCGCTTCCTCGCCAGGTCCAAGATGGCAAAGAAGGCGACTGACGGAGCGGTGGGAATGACTAAGAACATTTTGTTGACGATGGCAGAACAAGCCGGAAGGACTGTTGCGCTCGTTGCGCCACACTTCACGACACAAACTTGCAGCGAATGCGGAGCGAGGCCAAGACCCGTCTGACGCTGAGTAACAGAACATTCGTTTGCGACACCTGTGGACACACAGACTGCCGCGACCGAAACGCGAGTGGCGTAATCCTCTCTCGGGCTGGTTTCAACCCGACTAACGCTGACGCTGTAAGACTTTTGCATGACTTCGGTTGTGCCTTAGCTGGCTGAGTTAGGAATCCCCATCCCTTTAGGGTGGGAGGCTTCAAGCCTTCCTCATTTCGTTGACGATGTGGCCGAGCAAGTTGGAGTTGATCCCGAAGTTGCCCGGATTAAGCCAGGTGTCGTAGAGATTCCGGTTGGCTAAAGCCATCTCGATGTAAGTCTGTTCCCCCAGCGTGAACGCCACGGGCAAGTTCTCCATCGTCTCCTCGTACACCGAGGTAGTGTTCCATCGGCAGAGTCTTGGGGAAGTAGTCCTGGTTGAGCGCGCGCGTCGGCAGGACATTGATGCAGCCGGCGGCGGCGGCTTCCCAGTAGCGCTGGGGCTGGTAGATGCTGTGTACCCACTTCAGATCCGAGGTGAAGAGCATCCGCGCCAGCATCTCCATGTGGTCCTTGGGGTGCAGCCAGCGGGCATTGAGCATCTTCTCGACGATGGCCATGTCCACCTTGCCGTGCCGTTCCTGAAATCGCTCGGCCAGCCAGTAGAAGGAACGGGGACAGCGGTTGTTCCACTGGCCCAGGTCGGACATCTCGTAGAGCGCTGGCCCGTCGAAGGACCCCCGGGCGGGCGAATTACAGTCCCTGGATGGCGGCAGGTTGCGCGCCTGCTGGTGCTGCTTGTAGTCCGCCCGGCACTCATCACAGAACCGGAACTGTGGATTCATCGCCTCGGCGAAATAATCACGCAGGAAGAAGCCAGAGTTGGGGTCCAGCTTATCCCGGCGCATGAGGAAGAGGGCGAGGATGAACCTGCGGGAGTGTCCGCCTCCGCGCAGCAGAACCTTCTGGCTGCGCTGCCCGAACTTCTGTCCGACTGCGTCGGGCGGCGCCGTCCACGGCACGTAGGGCAGCGACAAGAGCCGGCCAGACGCGCGCATGTAATCGAACACGCGCCAGTTGTCCTCGTCGAGGAAAGGCTTCTCCACCAGGTATACGCCGAACTCGTTATCCACCGCCATCTCGACGCCGTAGTTGTTACGGGGCACTCCGCTGACCATGAAGATTCGGTCCACCAGGGCCAGGCTCTTGGCGTAGCGGATTTTGTCGGAGATGTAGGAACTGTCCGTCACATTGAAGCCGATGATCTTGTTCCCGTTGTTCTTCAACTGGAGGATGCGCTCCTCGGTCAGGTGATCGGTCAGCAGCACGACGTGTGAATCCCGGACGTGGGCGAGGTTGCTCACCTCTACGCACACCGTGTCGCTTGCGGTCAGGAATTTTCGCAGCGAGGCAGCGAACATCCGGGTGAAGTATTCGTTCCCCATTGGGGACGGGTCGTAGATGGCGACGTTCATAGGGTCATTGCATGTGGTGGGCGGCGAGCACGGCGAGGGATAGAGCTGTGGCGCCTGGCTCAGCGACCAGTCGCACCCGGTGAGCATGGCATAGAAGCACAGGCTCTTGACTACCTCCAGGTCCCCAGAATTCTCCGGCAAACTTTCCGAACACATCAGGAGGATGTTTTTCCAGAACAGATCGAAAGCCGCTTTGAAGTCATCCGTCTGGTCCTGCTGCGTTCTAACGTGCTTTGTTTCGCCGCTCATCGCTTCTCCTTTTTTGTGAGGTGGCGCAGTTGCGCGCACACGTGTTCAAGCTCGACCGCTGCATCCATTGCCTCCTTTGCCGCATCGCTGGCTTTCTCGTAGTCCTTACTCAGCAGCGCCTGATCGCACCGCATCGAAGCCGCGCCTGTAACCATGCCGGCCAGCAGGTGGGCTCTTTGGCTTGAGATCGTCTTCCTTCATTTTACTCCTTCCAGGTTGAGCGACATCAGCCTGCCGTTCTCCTTGTCCTTGTGCGGGAGAAACGCCTGGCTGTAGTCGTCGTGTTCTCTGTGCTCGGTGCCCTTCCAATCCCACGCGCGCACCTTCTTAAATCCGGACCGCTTCAGGTAAGTCTCCAGGCTGGTGTGGTTGAACGCGATGAAGTGGTTGTTTCGCGGGTAGGTCTGCCCGCCGTAGAGCAGGCCCATCACCTCCTCGATATTGTGCGTCTCCAGGTAGCGGGCCACTACTGCATCGAAGTCAGGGACCGCCAGCCGGAGGACGCCTCCGGGTTTGAGCATGGAGTGCCAATGGTGCAGTGTGACCGACACCATCCGCCGATGGACGTGCTCAAGCACGTGCGACGCGTAGATCAGGTCGAACGTGCCCGTGTCCCAAGGCAGCCTGGTAAAGGTCGGCGCACATGTCCTGCTGAAAGTTGTCGAACAGGTCGATATTAATGAATCCCGGGAGGTGGATCCGCCCGGCTCCGATGTGTAGCTTGCGAGATCGTGTGGGGCGTTTGATCATGGAGTGTTCAGAGCTAGTTCCGCATCCACCAAGAGCAAGACGTTTTGCCAGCCTGCCATACGGAATGCCTGCCTTCTCTGACCACTGCGCCATTGTCATCGATTCTCCGTTGAGTGTTAGGATCCGGTTGTTCCTTCTAGTGGTTCTGCTGTTCCTTTTGGATGGCCCATCGGCAATTTCCAGGCTCGTAGCCTTTGTCATTTTCGATGCGCTCAATGGTCAAACCTTTGGCGTATCCGTTGCCCATGTGTTCCACCATTCCTCGAATGAATTTCTCCAAAGTTCACAGACCGAAATTCCTCTAGCTCCGTGTAAGCATTTGAAGGATTTATTATTCGGATCGTGACATCGCTCGATCATCGCAGACCAGACTTTATGCTGCGGTGTTGACGACATGCCGTGCTTAAAGAACTTTGAGCCACTTATCTCGGATGCGGAAACAGCCGCAGGATGTCGTATGGCCTGTTGCTAGATTGCATCCCTCAACTACGGTCTCCTTTCCGCAATCACATCTGCAAAGCCATCTGAATCCAGCTTTCGACTTTGGAGGACAGACAGCTGAGAACAACCAATCTGCCATATTGGATGCCAGTGCGATCTATCATGCTTCAAGCTCTTTGAGGATTCGTTTTGCGATTTCGACCCGGCGTTCAATCGGAACCATAGTTATGTGGCAGGCCAGATCACCTTTGGACCACGGCTCCGCTACCTGCCCGGACAGACTTCATCGGGGACGGCGTTGAAGATGCGGCGCGGGAGGATATTGATGAGACCAGCCGGCACTTCCTTGACGCGACCGTTCTCTACCTGGCCGGGAAGAATGATCTGATCCTTCAGCATCATCCGGACAACGGCCTGCCACTGGACCCTGTTCTTGGAACGGCCTATTGCGCCACTTCGGCTCCATGTCTAAGACCTGCTCGAACATTGGGATGCAGTCTCGATGCGCAATCCAACCGCACGCTGAGAAGTGCCAGGGCTCCGTTGCGTCCTTGCCCCAGTCTCGGGACGCGTGGAATCCACCCATCACCGGTGGCCAGGGCGCGTCCAGGTTAGTGATAAGCTGGTCCGCATCCAGTACATAATGGCGTCGTAACCTTCGCCGAACAGGTCCAGCCCTCGGGCGATGCCCGTCCAGTAGATGTTCAATCCCTCGGGCGGCTTGTCGTACCACTCGAAGTCCATTTGTCGTTTCGCCGCGCACTGGCGCATGAAAGGGATGGTCAAGTCCGCTAGCGGTTCGTAGGTTTGATCGTAACCGGTGAACAGAACGGTCTTCATTTTAGGAGATTTTCCCTCAGGCTGGAGAGGAAGTCGGATGTCAAAACGAGCCGGCTCATCGGGGATCACTAAGCCGTCTTTTGATAACTGCACCAGTAGGTGAGAAGGCTGTCCGCATTAGGGTTCCATGTCGCCACATGCCACGAAAACCAAAGTTGCGCAGAGCCGACGTGTGGAATCGGGTTTGTTCCCGTATTCATCGGCGGATTGCCGTTTGCCAAGCGCAAGTCCGCGTCCGCCCAAAAGCAGTCTGGCTTGGCGAAAGGGTAGCCAACGGGAGCGATGAATTTAATCTCGGAAAACTCCTTGGACCAGCCGGAGCGAAGCTTTGCGGCGCCGATCGTGATCAGATGCGAGCCGTCCGGCAACTTCTGAATGATGGCGCCGTTTTCATAACCTCGGAGTATCTCGAACTGTTCTTCGACTGGGGTCATGGGCTGCCGAAGCTGGCGGGCGGAACGGTGTAAAACCGTTTGGGCCCTTTTTCCTTTTGCAAGTCAATGCTCGTATCATCGCCGATTAGCGTATCAGGGTCATTTCCATGACCTTCAAGGTAAAGTGCGTAGCCGCGCTTTGCCTCCGCAAGCCGCGACTTGATGATCGCGCCCAGTGGTGAACTCGCTTTCGGAATCGAGTTTTCTCCATCCACGAAATAGAAGCTACTTTTCATGCTCATCGCCGGTTTTTTTGCCCTCCAGCGGCTGTCCCTTCATTCGTTGTTGCCATGCACATATCGGGATCCTCGTATTTGCGGTGTGGGCCGAACACCCACCAGTGCCTCGGCCGGTGGCCAGATGTCGTCGTGGAACACGTGGCAGTTAGCGCAGTAGTGCATCGCCACGTCCGTTGGATTGTAGCTGGTGAGCTTACACCGTTTACAGGTGATGCTCTTCCCATCATCAGCGATGGTGAACGTCTCGTAGCTGGCCAGGCACCCACGGCAGTTCACATTATTCCAGTCCAAGTCCCACTTGTGATCCTCGGGCCAATCCTTCGAGTGGTCCGTAGAGCCCGCACGGGGCATGGCCCATGAGCATGTAATGAATGACCATAGGTCAGTGTTTCTCCATCGGCTCGTCGTGAGTGAGCCTGTAGTAGTTCTTCTCGTTCCACTCCTTCGTCCCTGGATAGGCCGTCCTGAACGCCATGTGGAAGTGATCGTAGAAGGGCCCGCCCTCGTCGTCCTGCGGAACAAATACGGGATCCTCTCCGGTGCGCGTGTCCACCAGCCGTTCGTGCATCTTCACTTTCTTCACGTAGCCAATCTCCGGGAGATTGCGCACGATGCGCAGTTGGTGGTCGCGGTTCTTCAGCCAGTTCTGGGTCGGACGTTTCATGGTGAAGTCCATCCAGTGCCGGCGCTGTGGCGCGGATGGCCATGATGTGGGGGATCTTCATCAGGTTGCGGAGGTGCCCGCCCTGGTCGATGACTCTGTCTGTCACGATAGCCCGAAGCTCCGGCGGTGGATCACCGGGCCGGTAGTTATTGTCGGTGCCCTCGCATTCCAGGACCCGCGTCTGAGGGTAGAAGCGCTCGTCGGCATCCATTATCATCGCCCACTCACATCCGCACTCGTGGATAAGCCGCGTTCGGATAGTGCCGAACCCTCGCTCGATGTCATCGAAAACCAGGGTGGTCCCGGAACTTCTCGCACAGCTCAATAGTTCCGTCGGTTGAACGTGCGCCTTGGGGTCCGGCGTGCACGACAAAGAGGTTGTCGAAGTAGGAGGCGCCCAATTCCAGCAAACCCCGGAGCGCGTTGGCGTCTTGATACACATTGCAACAGAGGGCGATACTCATTTGCGTTTCTCCTGGGCGAGCAAAGCTGCGTGGAGCCAAACACTACGCCGGATGCCGGCGGTGTAAGCTGAAGCGTAGTCACACTCCTCGGCGTGCTGACGCATCCAGACAGTTTCCCTGGCCGCGTGCTCAAGGAAACATTGGGACCAGTGCCCTGGAGGTTTCGGCTTTTGCTTCGTGTGCGCGTGGTGCGTCTGGCTTTTTAGCCCGCTCTCGATGCCTTTGGGTTTCTTCTTCATTTTGATTTCTCCACTCCTGGGATTGAATGGGTCTCTTCCCGTTTCAACTGAGCAGGACTTCATAAAGAAAACGCACAGCGCAATGGCGGCGCAGATCACCGTGGTGATGACGATTCGTTCGTAGCTCATAGGGTTTTTGGGTTTACGGATACGGCAATTCAACCTCGGGGAGCTTATCCTTGACCGTGTGGTCCCAGCCGTGGACCACGCCATCCCGGAACACCAGGCAGTTGGGCCCGCCCAGCCAAACTTCTAGGACAATCTTCTTCTTCAGTCCCTCGGCGATGGCGTGCGTGACCGTCTGGTTACCGCAGAAGAGATTCGCTCCGGCAATCACTCGGGCCGCTTCCAAAAGCGTAGCCGTTTTGCAATGGGGCACCTCGCCGCAGGTCGCACAGAAAATCTGGTGCTCGTGCTCGGTGCCGATGAACACCGCTTCCTTGCGGTAACGTGCCCACACGTAGTGCCAGGGGAAGCTGGGGTTCTGGTAGACCTGGTGCGGTGGCCGGCCAGCGCCGGCTCGTGAGAAGATGACCGGCGCCACCGGGATTGGATCGCCGATTTCCAGCCACGGCTCGTCCATGCAGTTGCGATTCACCGAGTGGGCATCGCACATCCAGTGGGTCAGGTGCTGCTCTTTGCCCACGCCAACCTTCAGCGACTGGAAGAGACGGGCCCTGAAATCGTTCAGGTTGAAGTTCACCGGCTCGCCCTTGATCCACGGTCGCACGTCGGCGATGTAGGGCTGGCGCATCAGTAGCTCGTTAATCCCGCACCACTTGTCTGGCGTGAGCATCTGCCGGGTGTAGTTTGCGGCCTCGATGAGGAAAGCCGCTTGCTGGCCCAGGCTCTTGCAGAGCGATTTGACCACGGGAAGCGAATAGACGATGTCGCCGAGATCCCCGGCGTGTTTGAAGGCAATCATGCTAGCCCGAGTCTCCTGAGGATACCGGTGGTCGAGTAGCTGCCGAGGATGGGAATGAGTTCGATGTCCGCTTGCACCTCGTTGGCTGCTTTGACTTCCTCTTTGTCCAACGTGTCCAAAGTGTAATCCCCTCCCTTCACCCAGATGATCGGGCGCACCAAACGAATAGCTTCGGCTACACGCACGTCGTCGATCTCGAAGACGTGGTCCACTGCCGCCAGACCGGCAATGACCACGGCGCGCGATTCGTAATCGTTCACTGGGCGGCTGGCTCCCTTGAGTTGCTTTACGGCGCGGTCGCTGTTCAAACCGGCCCATACTTCGATGGAACCCTTGCGGTCTTTGTATCCCGCTGCTCTCTCGAACAGCGCGACGCGGCCACGGTGCAGAATGTCGAAACAGCCGGTGACGAGGACGACCCCAACGTTGTCTCTCCATTCGAGGATGTCGTCGGTCCCACGCAGGAACTTCACTTGCCCTCCTTCCACTCCTCGCCAGGCTGCGGGCCCATGCGCTGTTCAATCGCCGCAACGCGCAGAGCCAGCGCAGCCAGAGCTGAGGAGATGGATTGGTCATTGCCGCCCAGCTCCTGGAGTGACTTGACGAGCGCCTGATGCCGCTCGTCCACGACCCTGAAGTTCTGCCCAGCGCCGTGCAATCCCTGCGAGATAAAGGCGACAGCGTCGAGTGCGGCGTGGAACGCTTCGTTCTTCTTTGCCACAGTCCCGCAGGTTTTTGGCCACTGCGATCCGTTCTGCCGACGTGGCTGGCTTGTTCGGATCTCCATCCATGGGGCGCCCGTCCGGTCCAACGATCCTGTTGTTCATTGAGATGGTCCTGGTCTGACATCGCTAATCCACTGGGGAACACGGGTTGAGCAGCCGGACCCGGGAGGTTCCCAGGTGCCAGCAGAACTGAATGCGCACGGTGACGAACTGGCGCTGCCTTCCCTCGGTGAGGAAGTAGCCATGGACCTTGTCGCCCATGACGTCACCGACGATGAGGAATCCACCATAGTTCCGGCTGTCCGGATCCAGGATCTGGACCACGTCGTAACGGCGGAACGGTGAGCCATGGAGGAGCGGCTCGGGGGCGGGTATCGGTCCCAGTGCCGAGCCAGGCAACAGATGCGCCGGCACGGATGGCGGGGCTTGTAGCATCACTGCGGCCTGCGTTGGGCCCTGGCTGGTGGGCGGTAGGACAGACAGCGTAGGCTCCGGTGGCGGCGATGGAACATTCACCCTCGGCGGCTTCGGCGGCTCTGGCTGGGGCTCCGGCGGCGGCGGGCGTGGTGGTGGCGGTGGGGGTGGAGCCCCTGCGTCAACAGTGGGTTGGGGGAGGACTGTCGGCGCAGAGGACTCCTGGACTTCAGCCTCCAGCGGGATCGGGAGAGACGGTACCTGCCGTCGGCGTGAAGAACGTCTTGGGGGTGATTCGGTCATCCTTTACCTCGTCGGTTGGGTGTTTACGGTTTGAACTGGCTTACATCATTGGTCCTCGGCGGCGGGAGCATGTTCTCGAACTTCTTCTTGTTCTTGGCGCAAGCCCGAATGGTCAGCACACACACCACCGCGCCGCCGACGAGAAGCCCAATGCCGCACCCCAGCACGATAGGCCCGGCTGGACGAAATGGCACCGGTTGCTCTAAGCGCACTCGGTAGAACGTCTGCGGGCCCTCCGGCGAATCCAGGTAGTGCACCTACGCCGACCGGGATGGAGAAACTGGCGACCGTCTGCCAACTGCCCAACTCGCTGGCTTGCTCGATGATCACCCGATATTGCTGCCGGTCAGGGTAGAGAATGAGTGGGGCTGTCCACTCATTGAAGGTGAAAGGCGTCTCGTTGACGGTGACGGCTTGGCCGTTCTTGGATGTACTGCGCCCCCTGGTTCAGATCGATGCCCCACGGGGCCAAGGAAGCGTTGAACGTATCGTAGTCCACCAGCTCAGTGGGATGACGCATGCTGATGATGCGCGGTTGAACCTGGCCCAGGTCGTCGGCTTCCAGGAGGAAGTCCAGGGTGAAGGTGTGCTGCTCCACTCTGGTTCGACCGCTGCGGGTTCAAAGCAGTAGCACTGCGCGCCGTTGTAGCCGGCGTAGTAATCGTCGGCCAGGATCGGGATGACGCCCAGGCACGACGCCAGAAAGCAGGAGAGGATCTTGTCGCTTTTACGCAACAGGAACCAGACGAGGATGAGCCCGGCGCCCATGGCAAGGGAGAGTTTCCAGTTCCACAGCAGCAGCGCGACGAGGAGTCCGACGCAGATTCCGATGAGGAGTTTGAGTTTGTACATAGGTGACCTTTCTTTTATTGCCGTTCCTCCGCACAGGAGGAGTCGGGGAAGGAAGCCCCTTGAAGACCGCACGGAGGAGACGGCAGAAGTTAAAAAGTGTCAGTGGCATTTCTTCATTCCGATTCGTCTTCAGCCCAGCGCATGGCCTTGACCAGTGCATCGGACATCGCTCTGAGGTTGGGCATCACGTAGCGAGCGAGCTGCCCGAGATCGCTATGGCCGGTCATCTTCGCGACTAACGTAGAATCAACACCGGCATTGATAAGGCGACTGCAAAAAGGAGTTGCGGAAATTGCGGAAGCTGCGCCCGTGTACCACCTCAGCACCCAGCGCAGGGATGAGCAGCTTACCCTTCAGGTTGTGCATGATCTCCGGGTAAGTGGAAATGTAGCATGTTTTGGAGATCGTCGTGCACGTAGATGGCGCCGGGTCTTCGTCGGGCCTCAGCTTTTCATCATGACCCACAGCTCGCCACCAGGAATGATCGGGACGGTGAAGAAGGCACGCTGACCCATCCGAAATCCGAGTTTGGAGCGCGCCTTTGGATGTAACAGGCCCGTTCTCCTGCATGACCACCTCGTCCCACTCTGAGATAGCAGCACTCGTGCGTGCCCATGCCGGTGTTGTAACCCAGCACAACCAAAAACAGGAGCGGTTGCAGCCATCCTTTCTCCGAAGCGTAATCCACTGATTTTTCGGTACTTCGTGGTGCAGCCAGAGTTTCGGCGGTCCAGGTTTTGGTTTGGTAATGCTGGGCAGGGCAAGAGAAGGATCGTGCTGAATCAGGCCCATCAGTTTCAACCAACGCAGGAATTTTCTGAGGATACCGTGAAACTTGATGATCTGTTCGGCTGTATGCGTGAGCGGACCGGTTAGCTTGCTGGCCAATGTGCTGCGCAGATTGGAAACGTGGATGTGCCATTCGACCATCAGTCCAGGGTTGAGGCTTTTTGCCGTTGGCAAAGGAGCACCACTGCCTGCCGCAGATGGAGTAGTGCTTCTCCAGTGGATTTGGCCAATCTGTCACCTGTGCTGCGTCCTCCAGATTCTCCAGTAATCGTCGTGCACTTTCAACCACCTGTTTGGGCCACGCCTTCCCCAGCATTTCCACTTCAGCCACTGTTAACGAGTTCATCCTGTTGGACCTCTTTCGCACATCCGCAACAGTGTGCGGATTTGGTTCTCCTGCCAAGCGACGCCCGTCATCCGCAGGTGTCGCAGTTTCCGGATCCTTCCAGACTTGAGCACCCGATTCAGCGCAAAGACGTAGCGTCTCTGCTTGGACGGGTGCATCCCACACGCCCACAGGAACAAATCCGTTTCCCTGTGCGTCACGTCATGCCACGCCTTCCGCCGGTAAACCGAGCGCAGGCGCTTCTTACCCCAGCCTGTCTTCTGCATCAGCTCGGCGTCCGTCATCAATCGTTTGCCCCCTGACCGCTCGTCCCTGATGACGGCAAAAAGAGTGCGGCACCAGCAAGGTGCTATCTTGATCGTCCTCCATGTGGCAATTTCATTTTCGTCGCTCGTGACACACTATTGCAAAACCAGGTTTTCCCTGTCAACCATTTTGGTGCATGGATAGCAATGGAACCGTTGACCTCACCCCTTCCGGGGACGTGGAGCTAGTGGTTCGCCGAACCGGCAGACTGCGCCTGGCGTCTGCCCCTCTACGTGGAGTGGAAAGAAAACCCCTCGACAGGGGAAAGATATGCCCTGGTCATCCCGCCCTTCTGCTTCTACGAAAGTCAACCTCACTGCGCTGCGAGCGCTCTTCGAAGATCACTCCTCCGAGCTGCCGCGCGCCCAGTGGCTGCTCAGGGAAGAGCGCCTGTCCACAGCTCCTGCGCAAGGCCCCCGGGATCCACGCCGACTTCTACTACAGGTGGCCGGAGGTGGCGCCACCGTGCACCGTCCGCCTATCGGCGCGCCGTGCTGCCTGACCAAAGAGGACCCGAGCCGCTGCACCGGGCCCGCAGTTTCGCTGCCTTTGTAGCCAGGGAACGGTACCTTCCGGAGGACGTCGTCATGATGGTCATCGGTGCCGTCAGTGATCTCGGTGCCAGGTGGCTGCTTGAGTACCCGTCAGACCCTCGACCTGGGATTCGTCAAACTCGTGGCGCTGCCGTTTCGGGTGAACTGGAAACAGAACCTGGCCTGGATCTGTAAGCCCTGGCGGCTTCTCTGGGTACTGGGGGACCCACAGGCGAGCAGGGAGAGGAAGAAACTCCTCGATTTCTTCAAGTTCGCCAAAACTCTCAGCAGCACGCAGCACATTGGGCTCAAGAGTTCACGGCTGGACTACACCATCGAAGCGATTCAAACCGAGAGCTTCGAGAGCACTGCCGACGCCGTCGAGAAAGCCCGGATGAGGTACGGACAGCTCGCCTACGTGCAGGGCCATCAGAAGGCGGTGGAGATGTTCTATGATCGCATCGTTCAAATCATGGTGCGATGCGCACGCAAAGTGGGTATACCGTGGGCGGCGATTCGTCCGCTCGGCACGGCTGGCGGCATGGCGTTTGTGCCGATTGGCAACGGGCCGAGAGTGCGCGGCGTCTGCCTTGACGACCTACCCGTCCATATTGCTCCGGCTGCTACAGATATGCCTGAGGCCCAGTACTCAGAGTGACCCCGCACTCTGCCGTGCGCAGGCTGTTGAAATGCAGAAGGTGCCCGCTGTTCCACCGCCCACTCTAACCTGCGGCGACGCACTCTCCCAGGAAGTGTGGATCAACCACGACCGGAAGGAACCCCTGGGGTGTTTGTGTCACCTGCCGGTGAAGGCCCTGCTGCCGGGTAACCAGTGCTGGATTGCGGATCGACTTCCGGAAGGGACGCACCCAGGATGGACACCAGACCTTTATGCGGAAGAAAAACGAACTCCAGGTAGTGGATGACCAGAACGGGATCGACAAACTGCCCATCGAGCTGACCGGTGAACGACGCCAGAAACACAACGAAGCCGTCAAAGATGTCAACGCCTTCGCGCGCTACGGGTCGATGGTTCTTCGCGTCAAAGCCCAGACGCTGGCAGCCCTCGGCAAGGAAGCGGAGAAGGCCGGCATCAAACAAATCGGCCATGGTCGAGGTACTGGTGGCCTCCGAGAACGCGGAGAATGCGATAGCCACGTTGGGCGCGCTCGCCCAAGACATGATCAAAAGTCAAGCCCACGCCGAACCATGAAGTCATCCTGGAGATCATGCAGCTAGTCCGGGAGTTTAACCACCAACTCATCGTCACCGCGCAGATGCACATCGTCGCCGACAGACAGGTCTCGATGGAGCCCGCTGCCCAGCGCTTCGTCCCTTCCGCCTCCGAACGCGACGGTCACGATTGCAATCGCAAAGGAGAACGGCAACCGCCAGGTGTAGGTTTTGATCGCTATGAGCAACGAGCTGACCTACGTCCCCGAGCCCAGACCGGTACGCTTCACGACTAGGCCCTCGCGCGGCTTCCGGTCCGCCCAGGCGCACGGGCGGTGCCTTCACCGGGCCCGTCACTATCACCACCGGTGCATCTGCTGCGTCTCCCGCTTCGATCTTCACTGTCAACGATGCCAACGGGCCAGTGCTCACGGTTCTGCACGATACGGGGTCGCTGCAAGGACAAGTCAGGGTGAATGGCTTTCTGTGGAACGTTGCTTCGGATGCTAACAGCAACACCGCAACCCGTGGCTTTTGAAGTCTATCATGAGACGACAGGAGCGGTTGGAGGAGGCGCCGCTCAATGACGGGGTAGCCATAGATTTTCGGGCAGACAGCGACACCGTCGATAGGCAACTGCAAAGTACGATTAGCTTCGTTCTGGAGCGTTGCCACCAATGCTACCCGTGTTTCTGGATTCAGCATTAGCCCTTTCAGCGGCGGTTCTACCGTCGAAGCGCTGCGGATTAGTAACGTTGCGGTCGACCTGCGCAATGGGGCGATACTGCAAGCCTTTGGAGTTGACTATCACAATCAGACTGTGGTCTATGCCGCCGGAACCGTTTATACCCTGACGGCTGTCTCGGCGGGAGTCACCTTTGGAAGCATAAGCCCGAGCACCTCCATGGGTGCTTTTGGCACCTATCTCATTCAGGCACGGGTGAAGGTGGCTCTGAACGCGGCAACCTTTGCTGCCAATCAGACGCTGACGGTCAAACTGCGCCGGACCAACAACACGCCGACCGATATTGGCAACTCCTCGACAACCTGGATTGTGCCAATCGTCACGACCGCAACCCAAACTTTGGCCGTGATTGAACTGCCAGAGGTCTTCTACGTAGCAAGTAGCTCCGCGGACATTCTCCAGATTTTTGCTGATGTTAGTGCGTTGCCGAGCGCGGGAACCATCTCGATTGACGAGGCGAGCATCGTAATGGTCCGAGTTAGACCGTAGCAGGGACGCAGGTGGTGAAATCGATCATGGACGCACTCCTCCTGTATGGTTTAATTGGGGCGTGATCCTGGATCTCAACCGTCCGCTCTGTAATCTCAACGGCCAACCATCGGGAACTACCTTCGCCAATCTGCTGGCTGCCGAGCTGGTCAGCACCCGGAGGGTCCGGCCTTCCAGTTCTACGACTGGGCAGTCAGCCTCACGACTCGGGGCTCCATGGAACTGACCGACCAGGAACTCTTTAGCTTGCGGGATTGGGTGCTGACTTCCAAGACGATGACCATCCTGGCCAAGGTGCAGATTGCTCGCCGGATCGATGAACACCTGAACGATGAAGCTCACCGGCGCGTGTTCTCGGATGCGATTGACAGAAGCAAACTTGCTGGAGAGAGTCACGCATGAGACGGATCTCCTTCGCTGCTCTTCCCCTCCTCCTCCTCCTCACCCTCGCGGCTCACGCTGCTCCGTCACCGCTGCCTGGCAGCCCGTGCCCATCGCCACGAGCTACAAGTTGCAGTTCACCTGGCCGGGCAGCCCCACCAACACGATCACACTGCTGACCACCAACACCACGGCCACATGGTCGAACGGTTGGGCCGGTGTGACCTGTACGGTGCAGGTGTTTGCCATCCGCACTCTGGGTAGAGAACGGAGTGACCAACGGTCAGATGTCCGATGCTTCGCTCCCGGTCCATGTCACCGTGCCGGACCCGCCCGCCGCGTTGCAGATCATGATGAAGTTCCAATCCGCGCCGGACCCGACTGGGCCTTGGACCACGGGGAGTAACCTGGTGTATTACGTCTCTACCCTGGACTACACGAGCCGCGTCTTCCGGGGACTGATGGCAGTCAAGCCGTACAACCCGCTGCTTCTGCGGTCTCCTTATTCCACTGGTCCATCTGCCACTGTCCGATGAGTTCGGGCCAGGGCCAGTCTCCTCCCTTGTCGAGTTGCGCGCGCCGCTGCTGCAGGCATCTCCAGGTAGATGCGGATGCGCAGCACCGTCTCACTGTCTCCCTCCCCGTCCTGGTAACGATGGGGTCGTAAGCTGGGTCCTGGCGTACCAGGCGATGGCCAGCGCTGACCACCCGTGCCCGCTGATCCCGTAGGTACCTACCGGGTTCTTTCTTGGTCCCTGGGGCACCGAGCAGATCGATGAGTGCTTGTCGGACATTGGCGTCCTTCGCTCTGGGGCTGCCGCACAACGCCAGCTTCACGTCCTTGCGGTACACTGGCATGACCCGCACCTTCCACGTCCGGCAAATCTCCATGAGGGCACCGATATAGTAGCAGGTCGCAAAAACTTCCTTGCCCACGGGCATTCCGTAGGAGGCGATCATCTCGATGGCCACACAGTTGGCAGCAACGAATAATCCATTGCGCAGGCTCTCGGCCAGCGTGTCGTTGGCAAGGTGACCGGTCGTGAACCGTTGCCCCACAGCAACCACTGCGAACTGTCCGTTCCCGGGTCGATGGCCAGGACAGTGTCAGAAGGGCGTGTCGTCGGCGGGTTCTTTGTAGGGCAAGTTGGGTTGGGGGTCCTCGTCCTCATAGCTGCTGGCTTTGGCTGCGTTCTCGAACCGGGTGATCCCTCGTAGGAATACGAGGTCCACCTCGCCGGTCGGACCATTCCTGTTTTTGGCGACGATGGCGCAGACCTGGATGTTTTGGGTGTAGCTGCCATTGGGGTTGGTGACTTCTTTGTTCTTCTTGTGCATCAGGATCACCTTGTCGGCGTCCTGTTCGATGGCCCCGCTCTCGCGCAGGTCAGAGATTTTCGGCGGCGCGGCCACGCCCCGGTCGTCCAGCTTGCGGTTGAGCTGGGACAGGAGCACCACCGGCACGTTCAGATCCTTGGCCAGTGCCTTCATGCCCCCGCTGATCAGTGGCCACCTCGTGTTGCCGGTTGTCGCTGCGCCGGACGTTGGCGTGCATGAGCTGGAGGTAGTCGACGATGAAGAGTTTCACCCCGTAAGTCTGGGCCATCCGCTTTGCCCTGGCCCTGAGTTCGAGGATGGAGAGTGCGCTGCTATCGTCGATGTAGAGCGGAGCCCGCATCAGTTCCAGGCTGGCTTTGGTCAGCTTGCTCAGATTGATGTTGGCCACCTTGCCCGAGCGCACATCGGTGGAATCCACTCGGGCCGGGAGCAGAGCATGCGCACCATCAGCGACTGCTTGCTCATCTCCATGCTGAACACACCCACCGGTGCCTTCAGGTTCACGGCCACGTGCTCGGCGATGTTCATCGCCAGGCTGGTCTTGCCCATGCCGGGCCGGGCGGCAAGCACGATCACCTCCGGCGCTTCCAGTCCCCAGGTCATCACGTCCAGGTCGCTGAACCCGGTGGCCAGGCCCACGACCTGTCCGGCGTGGGCGACGAGGTGATCGATGTGGGCCATCGCCTCGGGCACGAGCACGCGTGCTGACTCCGCCTCCTGCCCGCCCGCCGAGATGTCGATGACCGCCTGCACTGCCCCGCTGGCGCGGGCTACCACCTCGGCGACGTCCGCCGGATCCTTGCGCGCTTCGTCCAGCGTCTCGGCAGAGGCAATGATCAGCCGGCGCAGGGTGAACTTCTTGAGGAGAATCTCCACGTAAGTACTCCAGGTTGGCTGCGCTCGGGACTTTGTCCGGCAGCTCCGCCAGGTAACTCCATCCCACCCACGCCCTCCAACTGGGCCGTGTCCCGCAATCCCTGGTGCAGGGTGATGACGTCGACGGGCTTGTTGGCTTGCCACTAATTCCACCGCCTGCATGTATATGACCCGGTGGCGAAGATCGTAAAAGACGTCCGGCCCAGGCCGCAGGAGGGTGATGCAGTTGGCCAGGGTCTGGCCCGGGTCCAGGAGGATGCAGCCTAGCACGCCCTGTTCAGCTTCGAGAGTGGGGCGGGAGTTGGTCCAGGGACACCTGCTCCTCGGGCGGAACGGGTGGTTCTGGTTCTGGCTGAGGGCGGCGTTGCCTCACTACAGATCGACTTCGTCTGGTTCCTCAATGCGTCTGCGCCAGCCGGGCACGCCGATGATCGTGATGCCCTCGTCGTAGCTCGGCCACACGCCGCTGTCCTGGCACCGCCGAAAGCGGTCGAGCGTGCGCTGATACTGCGCGCGCGCAAACTTCTTGGAATCGACATCGAGCTGGAAGAGCCGAGCCGCGTAGGGCGGCTTGCGTTCCACCGCAGCGAACAGGAAGAAGGGTTCCTCCCACAGGTCCCGGTACGTCCGAGTCATCGAATCTTGGATGTCGTAGTACATCCGCCCGCAGTGTTGGACCCACTCGTGCTCGTTGATCCCACCCCGGAACGTGGACTTCAGATCCACCAGGATGAGCCGCGAGCTGTTGTCCGAGGCGCGCATGTCCGGGCGCACCTTGCGCATCAGTCCGGTGCGCGGGTCCAGGGCGAAGGCGCTCTCCTGTTTGATCGACGTCTCGATCAGCCGGCGGATCATGCGGTGCTTCAGGAGCGAAACCATCATCCCCTCCATGTCCACCAAGCTGGCCTTGTCCGGCGCGTCGCTCTCAGCCCAGATGTAGGGCAATCCGTTGGGTCCATCCTTTGGGTGGTCCTTCTTCCAGGCGCGTCCATCCACGGTGGTCAGGTTCATTCCCGCCGGGACAACCCAGTGACTCATGCCCGCGCCGAACCTGTCCGGTTCCAACAGCATGGTGTCGAAGACCGAGCCGCTCTGCATCGCCCCGGTCTCCTTCTTGCTGAACCTGCCCTCGATGACCGAGTAGGCGTGGGCTTCAGTGAACTTGAGCATCTCCACTACCAGGCTGCGAGAGATACCCGGCGCAGCCTGGTAGTCGTGATACAGCTCGGGCGGCAGGTTGAACGCACCCTCCGCCCCTGGCCGGAACTGGTCCGCAGGAAACTGGATGATCCCATCCATGGTTCAGGGCGGCTACTTGGCGTTGCGCTGCTTGGCTGCCTTCCCGTGCACCCGGATGCATGCTGCCAGCCCGGTGTAATCGTTGGCGGACAGGTCGTCGATGAGCTGCTCGGGTGCCTGGTCCACAGCCATGCACTGGTCGGGGTTGAACTTGTAGCTTCTGGTCCCGGCCCGAACTCTTGCACCAGTCGAAGAACTCGCCCAGCTCCACCCCGGCAGCGACCAACCTGGCATCCAGCATCTCGGCTTTCTCGGTCAGGCTCAGCGCGGGAGCGGGCTCACCCTCAGGCTCAGGCTCAGGAGCTGGCTCAGGCGGGGGCTGGCTGGCTGCTGGCGGCGTCGGCGGCGCGGGCGGGGGTTCGGGCGGGGGCAGGTGCCTCGGCGCGTTTGCGGGCCGTTGGCTGCTTCTGGGGAGGGGCCTGGGTTTGCGCCTGAGTCGGCGGGCCGGGCGGCTGAGGCGGCTGAGTCGTCCCTTGAACTCCCTGAGGCGGCTGGGTCTGCCCCAGGTCAGGCTTCTGCTGGCCCAGGTCCGGGGTGGCGCCGGCTTTGGCCGGGTCGGGGAAGGCCGTCTCGATGCTGATGTCCCCCTCTTTCAACATGGTTTTCAAATCCTGCAACTCCCCGAGATCTTCCAGGTTGCAATCCTGCATGCTCGGTCTCTCCAGGTAGGCCAGCACCTTGGCCTGCTCCACCCCCAGCACGGTGGTGAAATAGGCGAACGCCTTCTGCAATCGCTCGGGCAGACTTTTGGCGTCGCCGATGGCGAAGCGCTTGGCCACTCCAGCCAACTGGTTCACGTACACCGGGGATGGCGCTGATCAAAGCATTGCGCCGGGCGATGCTGCCCGCTGCGTTGCACGTCACCATGATCATGTCGTTGGAGTAGCGCCCGAACTTGCCCTTGATCGAACGCTGAACCTCGACCGTGATCGCGAGGTTCTTCTGCATGTCGATGGCCACGCCCTGGGCGGTGACGTAATCCTGATCGATGGCGACGATGCGCGACCCGTAGCGCAGGTTGCCGTAGGCGGCGGCGGCGATCTCCATCAGCCGGATGCTCGGGCCCTCGATGAACTTCACCCCGCCATCCTTCTCCTTGCGCTTGAGCTTGTAGTTGCAGCCCTCCGCAACTTCCTGGCTCATGGTGATCATCGACTCGGCTTCGGTCAGGAACGACTTCACGCTGCGCGGGTAGCTTCTTCGCCGTCGCAACCTGCATGTCGATCTGCCCACAGCTCGATGGCGTTGAGGGCGTCGCCGCTTACAATTTCCAGTGGTGCTTCTTGGTTCTGGTCCATCTGTGTTTGGGTTTGGATGTTTTACTTTGCCGCCTTGATCGACGCTTCGATTGCCGCCTTGTAGCGCTTCTGCATGAGAGGCAAGCCGGCATGGATCGCATCGCGCAGAATTTCTTGCAACGTCAATCGAAACACTGGCGATACTTCGACCTGGAGCTTGTGAGCCAAGTCGTAGTCCTCCATGAAGAGTTTCAGCTTCAGCGTGTGGTTCTCCATCACGTCTTTCGTTTCCGGTGTCTCTCGTGGCATATCAGTGCCAATGGTGTCTTCGGTCATAGTGGTTCTGCAAACAGAATCTGTTCACAACTTATTGCCTGCGTGTTCACCGTCCCGAAAAAGTATCGGGACGCCTCAGCGTTCCTGCTCAGCGAGGTACAGCAAGCGGGACTGCTGCTTTCTCCGTTCCGTGATCAGCAGGCCGATGGCGCTGCGCCGTCCGGGATGCTGTTGTTTGATGGCTGCCTCCTCCAGGTCCTTGACCTTGAACTCCAGTTCCTCCACCCGCGCGCCAGGGCGATGAGGAGATTACGGAACCGCGTTTCCAGTGCGCTGTATTTGGTCGTCACAAGAACTTCCTCCCTCCGGTGGGCAGCTCTACGGGTTTCGTTGTCTGCACCGGCTCCATCGCCAGGCCGGCCTTGACCGCGTCAGCATAGCTGACTGGTTTGGGTTTCCCTTTCATGACTTCTCCTCTCGGTAGATGAGACGCCGCTCGGCCCGCTCCTGTCTTGCTTTGCGCGCGCCGCTGGTCCTTCTTCGCTTTCTTGAGGCGCGCCTTCTCCAGGAGCACCCGATTCACCCGGCAACGCACGGCGTACCGTGATACGTCCACTGGCATGGATGACTTCCTTGCGTGGTGATTTGGACAACCGCAGTTCGATCACTCCGTTGGAGTAGATGACGAGGTTGATCCGCCGGCCCCGGTCCGAACCGAAGGTGCCGTCCAGTTGCACGCGCAGCTTGTGCGTGCGCCTGTCACTGGTCCTGGTAGGGCGTGGCCGGCGTCCGGCGCGCACGTCCTCCCAGAACTGTTTCAGTCCGCCGAGGCTCATGACTCCTCCTTCCCTGCCTCCAGTTGCACGCGCGAGATGTGCACCTTGATCTGATCCATCAGCCGCTTGCTGTCGGCGCTCGCCACGTCGAGGATGCGCTGGCTCACCGGGCTGGCTCCGTTGCGATAGTCAGCCAGCTTGATGTTGAACAGCTTCATCCGGTAGCCGATCGCGCCCTTGCTCAGTCCCGTCCTTTGGCTGATGAGTTCCATCGAGAACCCGAGTCGTGCGTAGATGACGCACTGAATATCCTCGGTCCTCGTCTTGTTGGTGAACGTTCTTGCTCCGATCATACGACGGTCTCCTTGTAATCAACTGTGCCGAACTGGCTCAGGAACGCCAGTGCTGCGGCGATCTCCGCTGCCCGTTTGTAGCTTCGCCGTCAGGTCCGCCAGCGTGGCGGCGTGCATGCCGTTGGTGGCCGCGTGCTTGGTGCGTTTCTCTCCGATGCGCCTGCGGTTGGCCTGCCCGATCTTCTTGCCCTGCCGCCTGCCCCGGTGCGTGTGCATCCGGTAGGTGTGCAGGTTCAGGGCCTGCACGGTGTCGAACTTTTTGCCGCAGTTCTTACGTGCGACGTTGGTTTGTTTCATTGTCTTGCCTTTGTGGTTTGTCCCGGTCCATGGGGTGGTTTGGTCCTACTCGCTGAAGCTCCTCTTGCCCGGCTCCTGCTGAACTTCCGGTTCGTGCGCCGATGCCGTGCGGGCTCGGCCCTTGGCCCACTTGCGCAGGTCGTGCATGGTCTCGGCCATCGTCTGCGACAGAGGCACCGTTTCCCGGCTCAGCTCCAGCAGCATCTTCGTGGAGATGTCGAAGGCCGGACCCAGTGTCGCCTTGGCGTGGAAGGCGGCGAACAATCCCTCATGGATGAGCGCCTCGATCTCCGCCCCGGTCCATCCCTCCCGTCTGCTGGGCCAGCTCGGTCAGGTCGAAGTCTTTCGGGTTGCGCTTCTTCATCAGCAACTGCACCCGCCAGATCTCGCACCGCTCTTTCAACGTGGGCAGGTCGATGAAGAACAGCTCGTCCCACCTGCCCTTGCGCAGCAGCTCAGCCGGCAACCTGGTCACGTCGTTGGCTGTCGCCACCAGGAACACTTCGCTGGTCTTCTCCGCCATCCAGGTCAGGAAGGAACCGATGACCCGGCGAGTGGTGCCGCCGTCTCCATCCGTTCCGCCCACCATGCCGCCGAACCCCTTGTCGATCTCCGTCCATCTGCAAGACGCAGGGGACCGAACGCCTCCACCTGGGCGATGACCGCCCGCACGTTGGCTTCCGAACTGCCGACCAATCCGGAGAAGAGCCGGCCCATGTCCAGCCGCAGCATCGGGCGGTTCATCTCGCAGGCGATGGCCTGGCTGATGATGGACTTGCCCGCACCCTGCACGCCGAAGAGCACGACGCCCTTCTGCACCGGCACTCCGAACGCTGCGGCCTCGGGCCCGAATGCGTTCTTGCGTTTGGTGATCCAGGTCTTCAGTGCGTCGAGCCCGCCGATGTTCTCGAAGCTGACTCTGGGTTTGATGATCTCCAACAGACCACCTCTTCTTGATCATGGCCGCTTTGATCTCGGCCACCACCTCCGGCACGATTGAGAGGTGCTCGGTCAGGGATGCAGCGCAGGCGTCGCTGAACTCATCCATGGTCAGGCCCAGGCCCGCATCGATCACGGCCTCCTTGCTGCCGTTCATCTCCACACCCTTGTCCTTGCACAGGGCGTGCGCCCGTTCGAGCAGCGCCTCCCTGCCGGGAAGGGAAGTCGATCACGGTGAACTCCTTCTCCAATTCCGGCGGCAGCATCAGCACCGGCGCCATGATGATGATGGCCCGGCCCGTCTCCCTGCCCCAGAGGATGGCATCCTTCACCAGCCGGGTGATCTCCGGGTCACGCTTGGCGAGGAACAGGTGGAAGTCCCGGAGGATCAGAACCGAACCGTTCTGGATCACCTGGCCCACCTTCTCCCTCACCTCGCCCTTCTGCACCGTGCGCACGTCGTTGTACGCCATCAGCGAAACCTGCGGCACACGCGTGGACTTGGGCGGCTCTCCGTAGCTTTCGAGTTTCTTGCTTCCGTTCAGCAGCCCCTTGCCGGCGTCCCATGTCCAGACGTCCAGCTTCAGCTCCTTACACAGAGCGCGCAGCTCCGTGCCGACTCTCTCTTCTTCGTGGGTAATCGCGTAGAGACCTGAGTACTCCGGACCTGAGATAGGTCTTCAACTTACTACTGTTCATACCAACCTTTCTTTCTGTTCGTTCCGGTTTGAGTGACCCCGCCTCCAGTGGAACGAGACGAGTGCGGGAGTTCTTTAGCTTTTGGTTTTTGTTTCACTGCTGAGATCCTTCTCGGTTCGTGTTGCGGGAGGTGTGGTGAGCCAGACTCTGTGCTCCCAATCCAGTAGAGCCGGGCGACTGAAGTTTCGTTTGCACGCCCCGGTGGCCGGGCCTCGGAGAATCCGGCACTCCCACAGGCAGTGCCAGGTCCTGGTCCAACTCGCCACTCTTCCCTCATCCCCAAACAACTGGCGCAGGATGCGGAAGGCGAGACAGCTGAACCATGGGCTCGAGGCACAATCTCGGAGTAGCGCGCTGGCTCTTCAGCTCGGTGACAACTAATCCAGGCGGAGGAACCGGAAAGAACTCAGGTCTCCGTTGGATTTGATCTTCATGTAGTACTGTGTCTTCATGTCTGCGTGCTTTGGTTCTGTTGGTTGGCTTCCTCCTGATAGAACTCAGACGTGAGCGTCGGCTCGCCCGTCATGCCCAAGTCCTCCTGATTTTCTTCACCGCCTCCAGGCATTCCGCTCCCTGGAATCCCTCGGTCGTGAGCGTGAGCGCTCCCGTCTTGTGATCAATTTTGGCCAGGATCTTTTTCATCAGCTTTGTTCTCGTTGAGTTTCGCGATCAGTTTGTCGGCGATGTCGGTGGCAGCGGTGACCAGCATCCTGTGCACCTTGTCCATATCGCCGCCGTTTGCCGGGATGACGTGGTCCCACCACGTGGGGTTGGCGCACAGTCCCTGCATCGCAGCCGTAGCGAAATGGCGATGGACGTCCACAGTCATGACGTCACCCCATCTCGATGTTGGTTTCGTTGTTCGCCACGTTCATCTCGAACGTGAACCCGCTCTCTTCGGCGAAGGTCTTGAGGTGCTCCTTCTGGTATTCCACCAGCAGCTTCTGTCCCCCATCGCCGATGACCTTGTCGATGTTCTTACCCGTGCCCCAGAAGTCCCACACCAGTGAGTAACCGGTGCCGTCCTTCCGTTTGCACACGCCGATCTCGTAGCGGCATCCCTTCACCTTGATCGCGTGGACGCACTGCCGTGCTCCGGATGGATCGATGCCCAACTTGTATGCTGCCTCCGCTGCGGAGTAGTCGTTCTGCCAGCTCCCGTACCCAGTTATACGTAGCTGGTTCTCCATCCACTCAGGGCGGGGAACTTGCCCGTTGCCCGCTTCAGGCAATCGAGCAGCTTCACCATCGCACTGGGCTTGTCTTCACGTGACTCATTCACTTTCCTTTCTTCTTGTTTGGTTTGCGACGGGCAAGGCAGGTGTGCACGCTGAACCGCAGCGCCACCAGCTTCCCGCAACGTGGGCACTTAGCTACCGCCGGCTTGCTCACAGGAACTTCCTCGCTCCGGGCATGAACTCGGCCACCATTTCCTTGGCTGAGGTGAGCGCTGCCTTGCGGGCCTCCTCACTCTTCCTGAGATCCTGCACTGTCATCTGCCCGAACACCGTCTTGATCTTCTCCGCTGCCGCCAGCAACTGGGGATCGTTGGTCAGCTCCTTGTAACTGGGCACGATGTTCGCAATCTCCATCAGGTTCCCGAGCAAGGTCTCGTGCACCTTGGTCTTGTCCTTCTCGAACACCGTGACCACGTGTTGCAGCGGCGCCATCAGGTCCTTCCAGATCTGCGCATGCAACTGGGCCACCGCCTCCTTGCCCTTGGCGTCGGCGTGCGCCATCAGCAACTCCTGACTCTTCGGACTGATGAGCGCAATCCTCTGCACCTGATCCTTCTCGGCCAGCGGAAGGATGGTGAGCTTGGTCCGGAACCGTTTGTAGCAGTCGCTCAACGTGGGGAAGTTAGCCGACTGGAACAGCTCGCCCATCCGGGTCGGAGCATCCTCCGCCCACACCGGATAGACGTTGTCCGCCCAGTCCATCCACCGTCCTTGCCGATGCCCTCGAACTTGGTCTGCACCTTCAGCAGGTCCTCGATCACCGGAGCCGGGGCCAGGTAGAACGGAGGGCTGAAGGGATACCGGGCCAGCGTGTGCACCGCACTGCGGTAGGCGCTCTGGTGCTCCTTCAACTTCTTGAGTCCATCCACCTCACAGGTCTGGCCCTTCTCGTCCTTGCTCTTCTTGCGGAAGTAAAGCATCGAGGCTTTGACCGTGCCCTTCTGGGCGTGGTTGTCGGTCTCGATCTTACTGGCCTCCTCTTTCAACTGAAGCCCCTGCCTGGGCAGGCCGGTTTCCAGCGCAACGATCATCGTCGTCTGCGCAATCGTGTTTTGCATAACTGTCTTGCCTTTCGTTTTTGTGCTGGCCGGTTTGGTTTTGGTTGCCCGTCTCCCTGCCCGGCCAGCGTGGCAGGGGTTGTTCCTCGTAGGTGATGAGCGAGCCCAGGTTCTTCAGCTCGGGTGCTTTCTTCTTGCTCATAGATTTGCCATCAAACAGGCCACGAACGGCAGTGCCCCGGTCTCTTGCCCGGCCAGCTTGGCTTCCACCACTGCGCTCACGATCCTGTCACGTTGTTCGGTTGTGAGGTTGGCATCCCACCCGTGCAGCATCCCGCGCACGTGCACTTCCCACGCAGCGCGCTTGCTCTCGGGTGTGTCGTCTCCGTAGCGCACGCATCCGTACGCCGTTGGCCGCTCGAACATGCAATGCCCGCCGGGCATCGGCTCGAGTGCGCTCTTGTTCCCACGCTGCCGTTGTCTGCGCCAGGCTTCCAGGTGCTCGTCCCAACACGCACGGGGGCAGGCGTACATCGTGCACTCGTTGCCGGGTTCGGGCGTGATGTTCACCACCTTCTCGACTGGGGATCATCTCGGCGTCCAGTGTGCGGGAACGCCGGGAGATCCTCGGGGTTTGGTTTCTTCATATTGCACTCCGCTGTAAGGGGGCGGATCCGTCCGCCCCGTGGGGTGGGGATTTTAAGAGACCCGCATGGGCATAATCACGCCGCTGGCTTTCACGGGTGGATCCCCGGCAATGGCCGGCTCAAGGTGAAGGGAAAATTCCACGGCGCCGATGACACCGTTTAATTTGTCCAGGGCGTCCTTGCGCACCACAAATTTCAGGGCCCGGGTTTTCTCGCCGCTGTGTTTTTTGGCGTACGCGCAGAGGCGTCCCAAAACTTCCGGGTCGAATGCCATTTCAAAGGCGACGTCGCCCTGTGGCCAAACTTGTTCGAGCTGGGGAAAGTCCCCAGTATCGCCTTTGATTTGACTGTGTCGGTTGTGTCCAGGTCGGTTGTGGTCAGGCTCACGACCGGATCACCGCTTCCCGCCGGCGTCGTGGTGTCCAGCCGGGCGCATTGCACGCAAGGCAGGCTGTTGCCATTGGGGACAGCTTTCATGGCCCGTTGCAGCAACGACGACGGGATAATGCAATCGGCGGGCAAGCCGGCGCCCGTGGCCAGGGGCGGGGCCATGTCTTTCTCGTCGGTGGTTTCCACCGGCAACCGAGATGGCCATTTTGCCGTCACTGGCTTCCAGCACCCCTTTTGGGCGTTGTAGTAGGCCCCCTGCAGTACGTATCGGCTTGCGTCCGTGCTGGCAAAGGCAGCGGTGATTTCGTGGTATTTGCGAATTACTGTTGCGGTCATTTGATTTGGTCTCTTTCTAAACTGGCTTCAATTCAATGGGCGAAGCCATGCCCTCGTACCGGAAACGTCCGGCAAGAGACGAAACACCCCCGAAGGGCACCCCGTCCGAAGTGTGGATCATCACATTACTTCAAAGTGTCTCCCGGTGTCAAGAAGGTTTCTTCCGGTGTCTATTATTAGACCGCCTACCGGTTCCCCTTTTTTCCCCCTTTTCCAGACACGCCCGTAAACGAGCAGAAAGGGCCCTACGACGCGTTTTGATCTCCGACCCTTCCCGCCATACCCTTTCTTCCCTCAATTCTACGTTAACCCCTGCAACCCCAATACCTTCCGTCCAATTGGCACACCTTACACCCCGGAAATCAAAACGCGTCCTAGGTCATCCTAGCGCTTCCGTTCCCCTTTCACTGTGACACCCAGTGACACCGTGTCTCTACCGTGTCACCCGCCCTTTCCCTCCTGTGCCTCCCCGTCTCCCTTTCCCGTGTCTCTCCCTTCGACCCTTCAACCCTTCCAGAACCGTGCTCTCGGTACGTCTCTCCAGAATGTCACCCCTTGCCGTGTTCCCAGGGAGAACACCCCAGCACACACACGACAACGTGCGCGTGTCTCGCGATGCACACACACACGCGTTAAAAACGGCTCCGTTTTCCGCTCTCTGTCGTTGGCGGAGAGGGCATCTTCCCCGTCTCAGCGGGACCGCAGTTGAGGGCCGGGGGGCCGGGGCCACCCACCCATCCATCCCACCGCTTAAGCAAG
>ERZ1370068.4044-contig-3136_pt1 | contig 73754 bp, 135 predicted proteins | sample MGYA00561227_ERZ1370068 | MGnify/ENA primary metagenome ERZ1370068 (study PRJEB38410, sample SAMEA6850437) | metagenome | study: Metagenomic assessment of the ecological functions of the soil: analysis of the soil microbiota associated with the... | reverse complement strand
GTAGCTGCTTCGTTCAGTTACGTATTGCCCAACGCAAATTGAGAAATCTGCCTAACGCGTTCTTGCGTCAGAAACACTGACAACACGCCGAGATCGCATCGCTGATTTCAGTCTTTCGAAACGGCGCCATCACGCTCACGCCCTGACGTGCGAAGAACCGGATCGACTGGGGTGTGAGGTCCTGGCGATCGCCAGCACCGCCGGTACCAGGGGGCTGCCGATCCTTGTACTTCGCTGCCAGTGCCGCCGTGCCGGGGGTTGCCGCGGCCGCTGTAATGAGCGCACCAGTTCGCAGTACCGCTTGCGCCTCGCTGGATCTTTGGGTCTGGCGTCTGCTCAGCCGCGAGCCCAGAATTCTAACGCTGACTGTGATGACGACACCAAAGCCTGGCGATGAGAACTTCATCATCCGCATTGCCCTCCGCAGGTGCTGGCCAGATGCCGTCACCCGCCCGGCGCTGATGATCCCATTGGGATCGACCGCATCCTTAATCGTCTCGTGCAGCCTGAGCGGTGCATTTGTTGTTGAGAGAATTACCCACGACTGCGTCCTGGAAGGCCGGCGGCATGCGGTATTCGCCCCATCCGTGTCCGGCAGCGACCTGGATCAGGCGGTTCATCGCCGCCCGGTTCTTCTTGTTGGTGTCGACATTCCGAATCGGGAGCGCCAGAGATCAAGACAAACGCCCTCAGCAGTACCATCGTGGGGATTACCCGTCATGCCGATTGGGACATCGAGCTCTCGAGCAGCTTCGCGGAATACCCTCTGCGCCTCGAACACGGCCTCGCATCGGTTCGCGGGATGATCGGCGAGAACCGCATGTGGCCGCGTTCGTCGGATTCGGGTTGAGCATCAGACCGCGCGCCGATCAGGAACATCTCGAGACTCGGGGATGCCAAACTCCGGCTTGTGGACTTCGACCACGCTGTTCTGCAGTCAGCGGCAGCTTGATCAGCTCTCCGTCCTGGAACGTGGCTCCAGAAATCGATCCAAACGTCTCTTTGGCGTGGTCCCACTGAGCGGCAATGGCCTTCGCCGGTCCGTAGAACGCCAGATTGAGGCTCCAGCAGGGAATGTTTTCGGCGCCCGAACGCGTCGACGTCCTCCGGCGGGACCGCCTGGGGCGGCGGGGAGGGCGAGCCAGCTCGGGATGCGCGTGGCGGCCTGCCGAGAATTCCGCCGCCGGCCAGCAGCGGACTCCCGACGGTGGGCATGCCCGTTGGACACGCCGCCGTTCTCGACGTAAGTCAGGATGTCGACCAGCGGGATCAAGTCGTCGTGGCGCGGCACGGACACGGTGCCGTCGCAGATAGGGCGTCGGGCGTTGGCATCAGCCAGAAGCCCATCTTCGTCACGATGCCGAAATTCGACTGCGAGAAGATCCCGTCGACACGGCCCCATGCCGTAACTTGAAGAGCTGCCACGTCTTGGCTTTCGGGCGGCGCCCATGCCGGTTGCGTACGATCGTCGCCGTTGGCGCTGACGACCTCCATGCCGCAGTGGGCGTCGAAGTGGTCGCGATAGATCCGCGCCATGTGTAGCGCGCCGCGGATCGAGCGCGTTGCGCGATCGACGCCCGCCCCAACCGGGATCGGCCGGTCGACCCAGAGCTTGTAACCCTTGTTCCTCGATGTGACGGCACAGAGATCGAAATAGCTGACGCCCGGCTCGACGAGACAAGACGCGTCTGGTCCCGCTCGCTGACGTCCAGGATCCGGTTCATGCGCTTGAGATCGAGACGACGCTGCCCGAATACGCGGGCGCCGAGCCTCCGTATCCCAGGTTTCTGCCGGTCGCGATCGGATGAGATCCCCGGGATCTTGAACTGATTCGCGACTTTGACGACCTGTTGCACCTGTTCGACGCTGTCGCGGCGCGACGGCCCCGAAGCCATCCGCTCTTCCGGTTCGCCCCACAGCGGCGAGTATGCGTCTCGATAGAGGTTAGAGGTCCTCGTCGCTGGTGAACACCCACCTCCTTCCCGACTGCGCGTTCAAACTGGGCGATGGCGTCCGAGTAGTTTCGTTCGCTCACGCCGGGTGGAACTCTCGCATGGTGACCTCTTCTTCACTCGCGGCGGGTCCCACCCCGCCGCGAACTGACGCGATGCCTGCCTCGGATTCGCTTGTCCTCGGCTCGACATGGCCGCAGGCGCTCTCGACCTCTATACGCGAACGACTGGACCGATGACCCAGGAAAAGAGTGTCTCCTGATCAGCCTGAGACGTTCTCAAGATGCGTCACGATGGCCGCCGACGTTTCAAGGCGACCCTGGCCACACGTGCTCACGAGTCCCGCGAGTTGTGCGCTCCAGTTCGATCCTGCCGCGGCGAGGCCCGGCAGCGGTGGCGGAGCACCGCTCGTGCGCCGACACGACGACTGCTCGACGCAGCCGTCGGTGCGTACTGATGTTCCCACGAAACATCACCCGCATCCCGTGGTCCCATGCCAGCCGCTCCAGACAGAACAACGGACCGTGGCCGGTCAGGCCCGCAATCGGCACGAGCGCCTTCTGCCATTGCGGGGCACGCTCGCGCTAGAGTTCGCGTCATGTCGCCCTGATGCCGTGAGTCGCGACGCCGAGCCGTTTCATCTCACTTGCAAAGGCCACGCTGTCGGGGAATCTTTCGTCGAACACCACCTTGTAAAACGGCATCGGCGAGCGGCGCCGCTGACGCGGAGGGTTCTACCATCGTCGGGTTGTCGGATAGAGCGCGCCGGCTGCGATTGGCACCGCCGAGGCTGCGATCCCGCTTCGAAGAAACTCACGTCGCGTTGTCATGATTTCTCTCCTCGGATCAGCCAGACGTTACATCTTTCGCCGGGATTCAATCTCTACCAGTTGAGAACGTGACGATTTGAGGATTTGACGATGTGAGAATTCGAGAGTGTGAGCTAAGTAGGAGCTCGAACAACCACGAATGCGAGATCGTGACGTCAGTCCTTACACCTTACATCTTCAAATTCTCACATCCTCAGATTCATGAAAGTGGCAGGCTCATCGGCAGCAGTGGAGCGGCGCGCGGGTGTCCCGGGTCGCTCGCCTTCCAGACTTCACCCATTCCACCGGCGCCAAGCGGCTCGAGAATCTCGATGCGGTCCAAGCCGCGCCCCGATGGTGAGAGTCATCACTGCCAGCCACGAAATCAGAGATGCAGCCAGCGTCTGCAGGTTTGAAAGTCGTTTCTGAAGGCCGGACTCAGATTCTCGAATCCTCGAGTCCTTAGATTCTCAAATCATTGCTCACGTAATGCCCTCCTGCCACTCCTGATTTCCCGGCAGACATACTCGACGATGTCGCCGGTCTTGAGGTGTTCGGGCAGCACGTCCCAGGTGTAGGTCTCGATCTCGAGCTGTCGTGACAGCGGATTCGCCTTGTGGAACGCCAGCGCTTCTTCGAGTGCGAAGCGGGTGGTGCGGAACGGGCCGAGGTCGTCCAGGAACACCGGCACGTGGAAGTGCGTGCGCCATTCGCGCGGACCTGGGATCGTTCTTCCACGCGGCGAAGGCGTCCTCGAGATTGAGGAACGTGCGTGAGGTGACCGTCCTTCTTCTCGATCGGTCTGGGAAAGGTAGACCGTCTTGGCGAATTGCGCCAGCGCATCGACAGCCTTGTCTCGCGTCACCTGCGGGATGTGCATGGCCGCCGCTTCCTGGAGCTTGAAGATCGGAATGCCGGCGTCGACCAGCTTCTGCAGCGACGTCGGGATGTGCTCGAAGCCGACCGCCTGATGACCGATGTCGAACGTCACGCCCGAGATGCCGGCGCAGCGCCGATATGGGCTTCGGAGATCGGCATTCGAACCGCTTTGGCCAATGCCATCGCGGACTTGCCGGAATATAGAGTGGTTGGTGAAGTAGTCGACGGTCTCGTCGGTCGTCTCGAGGAAGCATCGCGGCTCCGGCTCGAGTCGCCAGAGTAACCACGCGCCCGGTCCGCTGTTCGAGCTCGACGAGATGCGCCGTCACGCGGAGCACGTGCTCGGTGTAACTGGCGACCACATCCTGGCCGGTGACATTGGGCTTGAACCCGAGCGGGGCGCTCTGAATCGATGGTGACACTGCCCTCTGGCGCGATGTCGGCCAGAATGTCGGCGACGTTAATCGTGTAATTCGTGCGTTCCTCCGGTCCGCCAGTCGGGCTCGTAAACCTGTTCCTTGACCACCGTGCCCTTGAACGCGCCGTACGGAAACGCGTTCGCGGTGTAGACGTGCATGTCGTTGTCGGCGAGAAACTGTTTGAGCTTGTCACGCTCCGCCGACGGTTCGATGCCAGCAGTTCGGCCGACGGCGCGCCACAGCCGAATGCAGACGCCGAACGGCTCGTTGGGCGACACGCGCGCCTTGACCTTCGGCAAGTAGGTCGTGCAAGCTCGCCCACAGTTGATCCCAGTTGTCCGCCGGGTGCACCAGCGTCGAATATGTCAGCAGTGCCAAGCCCGTTACCGAGATCCATGTAGCGTTCTACGCATGTACTAAGAAATGCAGAATGCAGAATGCCGAATGCGAATGCTGACCGCGAATGCCAATGCCCAGATGGCCTTCATCTAGCGTTGCTTTTGCATTGACATTGTGCGTTACGCGTTTTCGGTGCGTCCCGACAGCGCCGATCGCACGATCGCTTCGGTGACGGCCGACGCCGTGAACCATCTGATCGGTCGGGATCGGGAATGCGGGACCGCCGCTGGCCGCCTGGGCGAAGGCGTCGAGCGCGGCTCGCGTGACATCGAGGCGTCGCGGCTTCGCCAAACCTCTGCTCTCGCCCTTCGCCGGCTGGAACTTGCAGGTGCCGAACAGGCGCGTGCGCCGCTCGCTCCGACGAGGCGCCGGCCACGTGCGTCATCCCCTCGAGCCGCACCCAGCCCTTCGAGCCGAACACCTGAAAGCTGAAGCCGGGCCCGGTCGCCGTCATCGTGCCGAGATAGCCCGACATGCCGTCCTTCATCCGGAACAGCATCGACGTCGTGTCGTCGGCGTCGATCTCCACGACGCGCCGGAAGCTCTGGCAGAAGACGTGATCGATCGTTCCGCACAGGTCGATCATGCCGTCGACGGCGTGAACGCCCATCGGCGTCAGGCCGCCGCACGGCGTCTCCGTCGCGGTGCGCGCGCCACTGAGTCGGCTTGAGCGAGCAGCGCGTTGGGAAACGTCATCGTCGCTTCGACGTGGAGGATCGTGCCGAGCTCGCCGACGCGGATCGTGTTCGCGCAGCTTCGTCATCTCGGGATGGAAGCGGCGGTTGTAGCCCAAGGCCCAGCGTGACGCCGGCCCGTCGCGTCGCGTCGACGGCCGCTTCGGCATCCCGCTTGGTCAGCGCGAACGGCTTCTCGCAGAACACGTGCTTCCGGCCGCCGCGGCGCGGCCATCACCTGCTGCGCGTGCAGCGAGTGCGGCGTCGCGAGCACGACGGCATCGATCGTCGGAGTCGGCCAGCAAGGCGTCGTAGTTCTCGGCAAGGTTGAGCGATGTCTGGTTTGCGGCGAAGGTCTTCACCTCCGGCGAAACCGTGCGGGTCGCGCCCGCGACGAAACGAATCTCCGGGCTGTCCTGCACCGCTTCGACGAGCGTCTCGCCCCACCATCCGAGTCCCACAATCGCTGCGCGAATCATCGGCGATACTCCAACTAGAGTACGAATCAATGAGAACTTCGGATCTGCGGCCAGGCACTCGGCGACCGGCAGCCCGAGCTCCTTGCGTGACGATGTTGGTGCCCTGCACCAGCGCCACCATCTTGTAGAACGCGTGGCGGCGGCTCATGCCCTCGCGCCCCATGCCGCAATCCGACGACAAGCACCAGCCGCTCCGCCGGGATGATGCTTCAGCGCCTGACCGAACGAGCGTCGGCGACTTCGTCCGGCGATTCGACCTGCAGCGTGTGGTGGTCGATCGCGCCGATCGCCGACCTTCTTCTCGGTGATCTCGCTTGCCGACGTCCTCCAGGTCCATCGCGCCTCGAGCTCTTCATCTCGAACGTGATCACGTCGGCGTCCACCTGATTGAGGAGCTCGAGCGCCGGCTTATAGCGTCTGCACCTTGGCGAACATCCGCTGCTGCGACGGGTTGCCCCAGCAGGTGTGGCACCACACTTCGGTCTTCGCGCGCAAGCCCTTCACCGTGTTGTTGAACACCTTGAGCATGAACTCGGGGTTGATCACCGTGTCGACGTAGCCGCGCGCCGCCAGCAGGTGAATCTGCGGCTCTTCCATCTGGATCACCGGGCAGCCGGCGTCGGCCAGGTCGTGCAGCTCCTCGTTGAACGCGTCGCTGATCGCCATGATGCGCTCGGGCATGATCCTTGTAGTGCTCGTCCTGCACGGCGAACGCGACCAGCTCCGGCGTCACCGTGCCGAACTTCACCGGCTTCGTCGTCAGCCGCTGCGCCGCCTTCCAGATCTCCGCGTACTGCATCTCGCCGCGCCCGATCGGGCCGACGATCTTCGGCATCACGCGCGCTTCGAGGTAGTCGTGCAGGATGTGGCCCGCGTGGAAACCCGATGCCGCCGGCGCCGACCGCCGCCAGCTTCGGGTGCGTCGCGTCGAAGCCCGCCATGTGGTGCGGCGGATAGCTCGTCCAGCTCTGGCCGCCGACGTCCTGATCGAACCGGCAGTCGCCGTCGGTGACGATGTCGAGACCGGCGACTTCCTGTTCCCGGAGGTAGACCGACAGCGCGTCGACGTACTGCTCGCGGAACGCGGCTGATCACCATCGCGTCGAGGAACGACTTGAGTGCCCAGGTTCTCCGTATACCAGCTCGGACGCGGCAGCGAGCCCGTGATCGTCGTCGGCAGCATTTTCCTGCGGTAGCCTTGAACATGTCGTCTGCTCTCCCTGCGGGTGAAAGAAAGCGATCCTACCTCAAGACTCAGGACTGCACCTCTCGGCCCCGGCTATCGGCCGCGAGTAGGATTCCAAAACCCTGTAACGGTCTCGATCCGGCTCTCGGGGCCCAACGTGAACACGTTCGTTCCGCTTCCGCGTTCCTGACCGTCGCCTGCAACCGCCGATCCAATCCGACGACTACCATGCCCTGACAATGGCGGAGGGCGCCTTGACGCGTCAGGCGGACGTTCATGAATCGTTGAGCCGCGCCGGTGTGGGCGACGAGATCGGTGAGCCCTTCAACCAAGCTGTAGCGGTCGCGGAATTGAACGGTCGGCGCGATCATGCGTGCGAACGCAGCCTTCGCGCATCCTCGTTAGGTTCCGACCATGCGGCAAACCATGCGTCAACCACATCGGCCGCCCCGGAGTGAACGCGATCGGCAACCAGGTTGGCGAATACCGAAAGCTGATAGCGCCAGCCCTGGCGGGAATTCATCGCGGACGTGCGACTCGGCAAACTCATGTGACAGATGCAGTTTCGTCCCCGCTCCGATCGCTTCCAGCCTCAACGCGTCACGCGAGTCGCCTGGCGCCATCGGCTTTCCGCTGTCGAAGCCCATGGTGAACACGATCCGCCGGCGTGACGACTTCAGGACCTCGCCGGAGGCCCTGGTGCCATCCGGATAGCAGATCCTGAGTTGACCGCCGGGGCGTGGATCGATGGTTGAGCCGGTCCCCCACCAGGCCGCCCATCGTTCGTCATGCGTGAAGAAGCCAAAACACGATTTCCGCGAAGCTTGAATGATGACAGTGCGATCGAGGCGATGGGGAAGTTCGGTCATCGTTGTTTCCTCCTGCCGCCCTTCAGCCGGCGGCCCGGCTGGGGCCCGCGACGCGACTGCTCCACCCGGCCGCCAGCTTCAGCCGCCACAAAGCGTCGTTCCACATGCGTTCGAGAATCTCGCCCACCGGCCGAGGGCCTCTCGTCGCGCCTATAGAACCGCTGTGGCCTTCTCCGGTCGCGATTCCAGCAGGCCGGCTCTCGACGAGCGACCTGAGCTGAAGCGATACCGCCCCGAACGGCACGTCAGGCATCGCTCGATGGATCGCTCCGCTGCCAGTTCCTCGTTCCAGACCAGGCGCAGGATTTCGATGTCGGCGCGGCGAGGCGAGCGCCGCGAGAATGGTCGATTCCGAGAACATGGCTATACTTTAGATTAAACTAAAATACGACGTCAAGCGTGATTTCGGCTTGCTCGCGCTCCAAGAGCCGCCGCCACAAGGCTGTATCAATGGGACTGACCAACTTCAGCAGGGAAGTCGAGAAACGACACGATGAGCGACACATCAAAAGACATCGCTGTGCTTCTAGTGCGTGAGCTGGAGGGGTTCAGGCGGGAGATCGACTCGTTCCCAGACGATCAGACCGTCTGGCAGATGGCAGTCTGGCGTGACGAACGCTGCCGGCGGAACCTCGCACCCATGTCGCCGGCAACCTTCAATACTAGCGTCGGCAGGCGTGCTGGGTGGGTCGGGCTACGTTCGTAATCGCGAGGTGGAGTTCGGCCGGCGATCAGGAGCGCGATCGGAAATCGTGGCCGAGATCAACGCCGCCATTGCTGCCGTTCGCGCCGTTCTCCCCGGTCGGTGCCGAAAGCGGACCCTCGGAGATGTTTCCCGAACCGATTATGCGGTAAGACGCTTCCCATGAACCGCTTCCTCCTTCACTTGTGCGCGCACGCTGCGTTCCATCTCGGGCAGGCCGGCTACGTGCGCCGCATAGTCACGGGAAACATCAAGACGAGCGGTCCGATACCGCTCGAGCCGCTAATGTCGAGGGCTGAGGGCTGAGGGCTGCCGTTCTCACCTTGATCGCGACACGACGTCGTAGTAGCTGCGAACCTCGCCGTTGGCGAACGCGTCGAGAAGTCCGTGGATGGGATCGATCAGAGTCGTCGACTGCAGTCCAGGTCCCAGCGGTGGCACGCGGAATCCTGCTCGACTGAAATAGGCGCGGATGAACGTGCTGTGCTCGTCGACCGGCAGCATGGCGACGTTCGAGAAGAACTTCCGCCAGCCGTCACCCTGGAAGAGGTACTGTTCGACGTTCGAGGTGTAGAACGCCGTGACGGTGGCGTCGTGTTCCCTCAGATAGCGGCCGATCGCGCGAAGGACCCGATCGCCGGCAAAGTCCCCGACGAGCGGCACGATCAGATTGTTCTTTTCGCACGCCTGCAGCGTCTTGAAGTTCTCCCTCCGACGCTACGTAACTGTGATTCTTGCCGTCGAGGTCCGTCTGCACCATCAGGTCCACGTAAGTGGGAAACCACTGAGCGCCGCTGAAATCGCTTCGCGGAAACGAATAGCGAATCTCGGGGCCGCCGATGTAGAAGGACGTGTAGACGTACTCTGATCGCGCCTTCGTCCTCTTCGGTCAACGGAAACCCGTGCGTGCGTTCCAGATGGTCGAATATGGCGCGGAGATTCTTCTGCGCCATCTCTTCAGTGCCCGTCACGGTTTCGAACGCGTCGAACAACTCCTGCGCGCTCGACTCGGGTCCGACGCCTTCGGGCCGCGGCCGGGCGAACAGACGCGACAGGAAATCGACGCGGTCCGTGGACATCTCCACGATGGCCTGTACATCAGGTGGAGCAGCATGTTCTGTCGTCGAATGTCCACGATGAACGCCATCTTCGGCTTGAGCGCGCGTGATGTACGTGAAGTTCTGATCCGGGCCCACGCCAACGTAGACGCCAGGATGCGGCGTCTTCTGCAGCTCAGGTATGACGTGCTGGAAGGTCGTCTCGTTCGAAATGAGATTGTCGGACCTGAAGAAGCCACCGGGTTCGGAGAACCCGACGACCATCGACCAGAAATCCTTGTCGCTGATGCTGGTCGGGAGCGACTGCGCAGCGACGTGGGCGCGGGGACTGAACAGCAACCCGAGCGTCGCGAGGGTCGCAAGCGCGGCAATCACGAGATGACGACGTCGCATGGTAGCCGGAACTCCGCGTATAAGTGTATGCCGAGCACCCAGGACTGGTGCAAGTTTCGGCATTAAACTGACGACCGTGAAGCGAGTCTGCAACAACATCCTCGAAACCATCGGCAGCACCCCGATGGTGCGCATCAACCGGATCACTCACGGCAGCGTTGCCGCCGAGGTGCTGGCCAAGCTGGAGACCTTCAATCCGGGCAACTCCATCAAGGATCGTATCGCGGTCAAGATGATCGAGGACGCCGAGCGTGCGGGCCTGCTTGAGCCCTGGTGGCACGATTGTCGAGGGCACCTCCGGCAACACCGGGATGGGCCTCGCGATCGTGGCTGTCGTCAAGGGCTACCGTTGCATCTTCACGACGACGGACAAGCAGTCGAAGGAGAAGATCGACGCGCTCGAAGGCTTTCGGCGCCGAGGTGATCATCTGTCCGACGAACGTCGATCCGGAGGACCCGCGTCTCGTACTACTCGGTCTCGTCGCGCCTGGCGTCAGGAGATTCCAGGCTCCTGGAAGGCCAATCAGTACGACAACCTGTCCAACACCGCCGCTCACTACGAACAGACCGGTCCGGAAATCTGGGAGCAGACCGACGGCAGGGTGACGCACCTCGTCGTCGGCGTGGGAACCGGCGGTACCGTCAGCGGCGTGGGCCGATACCTGAAAGAGCGCAATCCGAAACTCAAGGTGTGGGGCATCGACACCTACGGGTCGGTCTTCAAGAAGCTACAAGGAGACCGGTATCTTCGACAAACACGAGATCTACCCGTACATCACTGAAGGGATCGGCGAGGATTTCCTGCCGAAGAACGTCGACTTCGACGTCATCGATCATTTCGAGAAGGTGACCGACAAGGATGCCGCGGCGATGACGCGCCGCCTCGCGCGCGAAGAGGGAATCTTCGCCGGCAACTCGGCAGGTTCGGCGATGGCCGGGCTGGTCCAGCTGAAGGATCGCTTCAACAACGAACGACGTCGTGGTCGTGATCTTTCACGACCACGGCTCGCGCTATCTCGGGAAAATGTTCAACGATGACTGGATGCGCGACAAGGGATTCCTGGAAAAGACGGGCATGACCGCGCGCGATCTCGTCGCGTCGGGGTTGTCCGGCGAGCTCTTTCGGTTGAATGCAACGAACCCGTGGAACACGCACTGCGCGTCATGAGCGAGAACGATTTCTCGCAGATTTCGATCACCCACGACGCCAGGCTCATCGGCTCACTCAACGAAACCGCATCTCTATGCCGAACTGGTTCAGAATCCCGATATCAAAGGCCAGCCGGTCGAGACGATCATGCAGACGGCTTTCCCATTCGTCGACGTCTCGACGCCGGTCGATCTTCTCTCCAAGATGCTGACGCCGCAGACTCTGCCGTCCTGGTGCGCGATTTCAAGAGCGACAAGACATTCATCATCACGATGTCGGACGTCATGCGCGTGCTCTAAAGATTGACAATTCACAATTGCAAATTGTCAATTGTGAATTCCTGAGAGGCCCTGTGGCTGCTTACATCATCGTCAACGTCGAGGTGACAGATACGACGCGATATGCCGACTACACCGGGTGGTTGGCGACTCGCTCGTGCCATACGAGGGCCGCTTCCTCGTTCGCGGTGGTAAAGCGGAGAAACTCGAAGGCTCCCTGAGCCGAAACGGGTCGTTGTTCTCGAGTTTCCGAGTCTCGAGCGGGCAAAAGCCTGGTGGAGCTCCGAAGAGTATCGGGAGCCGAAAGCGATTCGGCAGCGCTCGTCGACGACCGACATGATCGTCGTCGATGGCGTGTGACTATTCGATGCGCGTCGCCATCACCCGTGAGATCAGTCCATCAATCGAGCGTTGCGAGCTGACTCATCTCAGCCGGCAGGCGATCGACGTCTCTAAAGCACGCGCTCAGCACGAGGCGCACGAGCAGCGGCTGAGTCAGGCCGGGTGCTCGATCGTTCGGCTTCCCTCTGCCGACGACTTGCCGGATTCTGTCTTCATCGAGGACGTCGCCGTGGTGTTCGACGAGCTGGCGGTTGTCGCCCGACCGGGTGCGCCGTCGAGACGCGGAGAGACCGCGTGCGTCGCCGAAGCCCTCCAGGCTCTATCGTCCGCTGCGGCACATCGAGGCGCCCGGCACTCTGGACGGCGGGGATGTGCTGACAGTCGGCAAGCAGGTATTTGTCGGCGTGTCGCAGCGAACGAACAAGGCTGCAATCTCCCAGCTGGCTCAAATCCTCCAACCGCTACGGCTATCGGGTATGCGACCTCACAGTTGGCGGGTGCCTGCACCTCAAGTCGCGCGGTGACCGCCCTCTCCGACAATCTGCTACTGATCAACCGGGCCTGGGTGCCAGCTGATCAATTCCGGTTATTCCGGCTCGTCGAGGTGGACGGAAGCGAGCCGTATGCGGCCAATGCGCTGCGGATTGGAGACCGGGTGATTTACCTGACCGGATACCCCGCACCCGAGAACGACTCGAGGCAGCCGGGGTGAACATTCTGACGTGGACGTCACCGAGTTGATCAAGGCTGAGGGTGCAGTTACGTGCTGCAGCCTCATCTTTGACGCTGTGCCAAAACGAGAAGCCGTTTGATATCCAAAACGTAATTCACTGTAGAAAAGCGGTACGCGTCGTGAGCACCTATCGATGGCCCGTCTCCGCAAGTGGGCGCGGCATCGATGATTAAGCTCTTCAGGATTCCGCTGGGCGCTGGATGCGTTTTGCGAGCGCAACCCGCCTATGAGCGCACGAGAGGCGCTTGGCTCCAACCTGCGACGCACGCGGGTCCAGCGTGGGGTCTCACTCGAACAGATTGCGCAACGCACGAAGGTCAGCATGGACCTTTGGGAGGCGATGGAGCGCAACGACTTCAGCCGCTGGCCTTCCGGTATCTTCGCCCGTGCCTACGTTCGCGCGTACGCCGTCGCGATCGGCGTCGACCCTGAGTCCACCGTCGACGAATTCTGCAGGTGGTTTCCGCAAGGTGACCGGCGCATTGGGGATGTCATTCGTGGCCAGGCGGAAATCGTCGGCCATCCACCCGAGTGGAAGGACGAACTGCCACCATCGGTCAAGGAAGGCGATCGCCGGGACAAGAGGTCGGCCACCTCACGTCGAAACAGTGGGCCGGCCGAAGGCCTGGGGGCATCTTTGCAGCCTTCGGCCACATGTTCGGTCGTCTGCGGCGGACGTTCGGGAAGAGCCTCGAGCGGCGTCCGTTCTTACCGGTAAGCCCGGTCGATCGCGGCACTGTCGGTGAATTCCTGAAAGCTCACGACCTTGCCATTGCGCAGGGCAAATATCATCACCCAATCCGAGACGAAGCGCTTTCCCCTGGTGTTTTGGCGGCATAGTGTCCCCACACGACGACCTTATCCCCTGGGCGATGAATTCGGTCGGTTCGAACCGTTCGAAGGCGACGGCATGTCCCAGGACCTTGAAGAACTCGCCGACCGCAATCTCGCCGCGTCGTTCGCCGGCGGCAAAAGTTCTGGAGACAACTCTACGGCCGTCATTGCGAGATGGATTGAGTACGATCGGCTCGTGCGTCTGGACGAGATCGTGGCAACGTCCAACAGTGTCGCCAAGACGGATGCGCGCCTGGGGAAGGTCGAGCAGCTGGCGGCGCTCCTCAAACGCCTTGCGGCCGACGAGATCGAGATCGCGGTCGCGTTCTTAAGTGGGTCGCTTCCTCAAGGCCGAATCGGGGTGGCGGGCTCGGTCATTGCGTCCGGGCGTTCGGCGCCAGCTGCCGCCACGCGCGACGCTCAATCTGGCCGACGTTAACGAGCGCTTCGACCAGATTGCCAGCGTCTCGGGCCCTGGAACAGCCCGCCGCAAGAGCGAGTTGCTCCGAGACCTCTTGAACCGGGCTACCGTCGACGAGCAGGACTTCTTGATCCGGCTGCTCTTTGGCGAGCTGCGCCAAGGCGCCCTCGAAGGAGTACTTGCGGAGGCCATCGCACGAGCGGCCGACTTGCCGGCCGACCGGATTCGGCGAGCCGCCATGATGGCCGGGTCGTTGAGGCCCAGTGGCGAGGGCGGTCCGTGATTGACGGCGATCGAAGCCTCTCTGATTTCAGCCTGCGCTTGTTTCAGCCCGCTACAACCGATGCTTGCCGAGTCGGCAGCGGATGTGGAAGAGGCGCTGGCAGATCTGGGCGAAGCCTCGTTCGAGCTACAAGCTCGACGGAGCACGGATTCAGGTGCACAAGAGCGGCGATGACATCAGGGTGTTTACTCGGAACCTGCGAGACGTGTCGGGCTCGGTGCCCGAAGTCATCGAAGTCAGTTGCTGCCCTTCCGGTCCGTGAGGTCGTACTGGACGGGGAAGCCATCGCTCTTCGCGCCGATGACTCCCCGCACCCCTTTCAGGTCACGATGCGCCGCTTTGGCCGCAAGCTCGACGTCCCGGCGATGCGTCAGACGCTGCCGGTTGTTCCAGCTTTCTTCGACTGCCTCCTCGTCGACGGTGGTCCGCTGATTGACGAGCCCTACTCGAAGCGCGCGGCTGTCCTTGCCGAGCGCATCCCTGCTGAACTGGTCGTGCCTCGCATCGTGACGGCGAAGGCCGATGAAGCGGAGGCGTTTCTGGAGAGTGCTATTCGAACGGGCCATGAGGGGGTGATGGCGAAAGCCGTAAATGGCGCGTATGCCGCCGGCCGCCGCGGACAAGCCTGGCTGAAGGTCAAGCGGGCTCGCACGCTCGATTCTAGTCATATTGGCCGCAGAGTGGGGGCACGGAAGGCGCCGAGGCACACTCAGCAACCTGCACCTTGGAGCACGCGATTCCGATCACGGCGGTTTCGTGATGTTGGGCAAAACGTTCAAGGGATTGACCGACGCGATGCTGGCCTGGCAAACGTCGCGACTCCTCGAGCTCGAAATCGCTCGAGACGCCTACACGGTCTACGTCTCGCCCGGAGCTGGTTGTGGAGATAGCCTTTAACGATATTCAAAAGAGCCCGGTCTACCCGGGAGGCTTGGCGCTCGATTCGCCCGCGTCAAGAGATACCGCGCGGACAAGGCGGCCACGGACGCCGATACGCTTGGGACGATCAAGGACATTTATCAGCAAACGACGGGAGACGCGCCACCCTAGAATCCGACTAACGACCACCGACCAACGACCAACGACCAACGACCAACGACCACCGACTAACGACTAACGACCACCGACCACCCGACCACCGACCATACTGTCGCAATTGCCAGTTCTCACTTTTGCGTGCCGTCCTGAACCGCCCGCGGTTGCGCGCCTGTTCAGCAAACGGTGACCGCCGATATCTGGGGATGGTGCTCTGAGCCTACGGCGTCAGCGATCAAGGGCGAATTCGTACCACCAACGAAGACTGCTTCGCGGTTGACGAGGCCTGCAACTCTGCGTGGTCGCCGATGGCATGGGCGGACACAACGCGGGCGAAATCGCGTCGCGACTGGCGGTGGAACAGCCTTCCGAGTCAATCCGCGATCACTACCTCGACGACAAAGGCCAAGCCGAAGGGACCTCGAGATCAGCAGCGAGTCTGGCCGTTCGGGTTCGATCCGTCAGTGTCCGCGGCTGGGAACTGCATTCGCACGGCCTTTCACCTTGCCAATGCGCAAATCCTCGAGGCATCGCTGGCCACGCACTCTTACGCGGGTATGGGCACCACTCTCGTTGCCGGACTGGTTTCGGCCGGTCGCCTTTCAGTCGGTCATGTAGGCGACAGCCGGTTGCACTTGCTGGCGAATCAGTCGCTCCGCGCCCTGACACACGATGATTCGTGGACGACGGCCGGGGCGGGATGTGGTTCCCGAATCGACTCTCGTTCTTCGGCAGAACGCTCTCACCAACGTCGTAGGGGCGCCTGCGACCGTCGTCCATGTGACCGAAGAGACATTGACCGGCGGAGAAGTGCTTCTGCTCTCGACCGACGGTGTGCACGGCGTGCTCGACGATACGTGGCTGCAGCGTTTGGTGACGAGCACGAGCGACCTGCGAGAGATGGCAACTGGGCTCGTCGACGCGGCGATCGCACGCGGCAGTCGAGACAACTGCACGGTCGTCGTTGCTCGTTACACACCGGACTGACTGGGGCCTGTGGCTCGGGCCTGGGGCCTGCAGTTACTGACCCTTGAGCTGATCAAGCTGACGCTTCAGCTGTGCATTCTGCGGGTCGAGCTCGACCGCCTTTTCCAAGCTCTTTGATCGCGGCCGCCGTGTCGTTCTTGGCGCGCTGGGCTTGTGACAAACCGGCGTAGGTCCGCGAAGACATCGGGAAATACTCCAGATTCAGCTGCAACCACGTGATGGCATCGTCGGCCTTGTTCGCCTGGGTGGCGCGCTGGGCATATGTCACCAGGCTGCCTTCGCTAAAGTCGTAGGCTCTGGGCGCCTGAAGTATTGCTTGCGCAGGTCTTTGTACTGAGCGACGGCAGCCGGCGTCCCTTTTTCCATGGCGGTCTGGTCCAGGATGTCCGCGAGCTGTTTCGGGATCGCGACCCCGCGGTGACAGGTCACGCAGCCAACCCGGGTGGCGGCTTCAGCGGACTTCCCAACTGCCGCTGCCACCTTGGGATTGATATCGCGGACCATGAGCATCATCTCGCGTGCGGCTTTCTTCTGCGGCTTGTCGTCGGAGGCAAAGTTGAAGGGTGGCGGTCCGCCGCGGCCTGCCGGCAGGGCTTTCTCCCGCCGGCGCGGGCGCGGGGGTGTCGCCGCGTGACAATAGCCGCACTGAACACCGAGGCGCGCCCGCGAAGTTCTGCATGATCTGGAACACCTGAGCCGGCGGCGTCTCCTTGGGGAGGACCTGAAGGTTCGTTGGGGCCGGAAGCTGAGGTCCGCCTCCGCGTTGAGGAGCAGCAGGCTGCTGCGCCCGTGCCGCGGACGGCCAGAGAAGGACGACTGGCGAGCGCGGCGATCGAGATGAAAGATCACGGCGAATCATGCGTGCACCTCGACGGATGATGGTCTGTGGCCCGGTTGTGACCACGGCCCAGGCTTCGGGTCTCCGAAGGCCCTTATCATACGCTCTGGAATCGACTTTCGCCGCTTCCAGAGCGCCGGGACAGGAGTCGATAAGGAGGCTTAACGCTTGCGCGAGCGAGGTGCGCATGCTATATTCCACAGGTTCTATCGAAGTTAGGAGACCTATCTAGCTTCGAGCCTTCGACGGGTGAGGGTTCACCCGAACAGGACAACTCGCAAAGCGTTCTGCCCCGAGCCCCACAGACAGCTTGGGTAAGACCGTCCGACGCGCGATGTGATCCGGACGAGCGACTCCCGGAGACGTTCCGGGTGAGCGATGCCGGAGGTAGTTCCCGGAAAGGGCCAGGGAGATTCCGGGCGAAATGCCCGGAATAATTCAAAGCTCATAGGGTAGTCAGGTTTTCAGGCGCCAAGCCGATGGCTTCTAGGCCTGAAGCAAATGCCGGCCGCCGTTGCGCGGTGTGAACGGAGTTGCCGTCTTGAAAAGGCGGCGCACGTTTAGAGCGTCAGGTCTCTAGTTTCGAATCTTTGATTAGGAATCAAGCGATGCCGACCATCAGTCAGCTCGTTCGGAACGGGCGGAAGAAGATCGTCAGCAAGACGAAGAGTCCCGCCCTGCAGAACAGTCCTCAGAAGCGCGGCGTTTGCGTGCGTGTCTTCACGCAGACACCGAAGAAGCCGAACTCGGCGCTGCGAAAGGTCGCGCGCGTGCGCCTGACCAACGGCATCGAAGTGACGACCTACATTCCGGGCGTCGGACACAATCTGCAGGAGCACTCGCTGGTGCTGATTCGCGGCGGTCGCGTCAAGGACCTGCCCGGCGTTCGCTACCACGTCGTTCGCGGAACACTCGATGCCGTCGGCGTGCAAGGTCGAATGCAAGGGCGATCGAAGTGACGGAGCCAAGCGGCCGAAGAAGGCCTAACGAGGGCTTAGGGCTGAGAGCTTAGGGCTGAGAGCTGAACATGCCACGAAGACGAGAAATTCCCAAGCGTGACGTTGCCGCCGATCCTCTGTACCAGAGCCCGCTGGTGAGCAAGTTCATCAACTGCGTGATGAGCGGCGGCAAGCGCAGCACAGCCGAGCGCATCTTGTACAAGAGCTTCGACATCATCCGGGACAAGGCGGGAGACGATCCGCTGAAGGTCTTCAAGAAGGCGATCGACAACGTGAAGCCGAGTCTTGAAGTGAAGTCGCGGCGCGTTGGCGGTTCGCAACTACCAGGTGCCGGTCGAAGTGAATCCGAATCGCCGGCTTTCGCTGAGCATCCGGTGGATCGTCGGGCTATGCGAGCGCGCGCGGCGACGGCAAGACGATGCAGGAGAAGCTGGCGAACGAGTTGCTCGACGCCGCGAACTTGCGCGGCGGCGCGGTCAAGAAGCGCGAAGACACGCACCGGATGGCCGAGGCCAACAAGGCGTTCGCCCACTATCGATGGTAGGCGATCGCGTTCGAGAGTTCTTCAGAAATGCCCAGGCAGACCCCGCTCAGCAAGACTCGCAACATCGGCATCATGGCGCACATCGATGCCGGCAAGACCACCACGACCGAGCGCATCCTGTTCTATACCGGGATTACGTACAAGATCGGTGAGGTTCATGAGGGCACCGCCGTCATGGACTGGATGGAGCAGGAACAGGAACGCGGCATCACGATAACGTCGGCGGCGACGACCTGCTTCTGGCGCGATCACGCATCAACATCATCGACACGTCCGGGCACGTCGACTTCACGGCTGAAGTCGAACGATCGCTGCGCGTGCTGGACGGCGCTGTGGCGGTGTTCGACGCGGTCGCCGGCGTCGAGCCGCAATCAGAAACGGTCTGGCGCCAGGCCGACAAGTACCGCGTGCCGCGCCTCTGTTTCGTCAACAAGATGGACCGCATCGGCGCGGACTTCACTCGGACCCTTGCTCAAATCGAATCGAAGCTCCAGGGCAACGCCGATCGCGATCCAACTGCCAATCGGTTCCGAAGATCGTTTCACCGGCGTGATCGACCTCGTGAAGATGAAGGCGATCACCTACAAAAGACGAAACGATGGGCGCCGATTACGAAGTGTCGGACATTCCGGCCGAATATGAGGCAGACGCCAAGCACTACCGCGAGCTGCTCATCGAGAAAGTCAGCGAGTCCAGCGATACCTCCTCGAGAAATACCTACACGGACAAGAGCTCACCGAGGACGAAATCAAAGCCGCCATTCGCAAACGGGCGATCGAATCGGTCCGCAACGAAAAGGCGCCGTTCGTTCCGGTGATTTGCGGCTCCGCGTTCAAGAACAAGGGTGTTCAGCCGCTGCTGGATGCCGTGGTGGACTACCTGCCGTCGCCGCTCGACATTCCGGCGATCGTCGGTCTCGATCCGACCAAGACCGAGCCAACGCCGCTCGAGCGACAGGCGGCAGACGACGCGCCGTTCGCCGCGCTGGCGTTCAAGATCATGACCGATCCGTTCGTAGGCCAGTTGACGTTCATCCGCCTCTACTCCGGCGTGATGACCTCGGGCTCCTCGGTCTACAACGCTACGAAACAGAAGACCGAGCGAATCGGCCGCTTGTTGAAAATGCACGCGAACAAGCGCGAAGAAATCAAAGAGGTCTACGCAGGAGATATTGCCGCCGCTGTCGGTCTGCGAAGCGTGGCAACAGGCGACACGATCTGCGACGAAAAACGTCCCGTCGTGTTGGAGTCGATGGACTTTCCGGAGCCGGTCATCTCGCTCGCCATCGAGCCGAAGACCAAGGCGGACCAGGAAAAGCTCGGCATGGGTCTCGGCAAGCTGATGGCCGAGGATCCGACCTTCCGCGTGAAGACGGACGAGCAGACCGGCCAGGTCGTCATCGCCGGGATGGGCGAGCTCCACCTGGAGATCATCGTCGATCGCCTCAAGCGAGAGTTCAATGTCGAAGCAAGTGTCGGCCGTCCGCAGGTTGCCTACAAGGAGACGCTGACCAGACCGGCCGAGGGCGAAGGTCGTTACATCCGGCAGACGGGCGGTCGCGGTCAGCACGGCCACGCGAAGATTCGTCTGGTGCCGAGGCAGCCGGGTGAAGGCTACGAGTTCATCAACAACATCGTCGGCGGCGCGATTCCGAAGGAATTCATCAAGCCGATCGACCAGGGCATCCGCGAGGCGATGACGACTGGTGTGCTGGCCGGTTATCCGGTCGACGATGTGGCGGTCGAGCTCTATGACGGTTCGTTCCACGACGTCGACTCGTCGGAGATGGCGTTCAAGATCGCAGGGTCCATGGCGTTCAAGGATGCGGCGAAGAAGGCCAAGCCTGTGCTTCTCGAGCCCGTGATGCGAGTTGAAGTGGTCGTGCCGAAGGACTACATGGGCGACGTCATGGGCAACTTGGCGAGCCGGCGCGGACACATTCAGTCGCAAGAGGACCGAGGCGGCACGCAGATCGTTCAGGCGCGTGTGCCGCTTTCCGAGATGTTCAGTACGCGACCGACTTGCGATCGCGGACACAGGGGCGGGCGACGTACTCGATGCACTTCGATCGGGTACGAGCCGGCGCCGCGGGACGTGAGCGAAGAAGTCGTCGCTCGCATGCAGGGGAAATAGGGCTTAGGGCTTAGGGGCTCAGAGGTCAGGGTCGGTGTCTTGTTGAGGCGCCTGGCCTGAGGCCTACAGGGATCAAAGATGGCGACGTTTAGCGACAAAATTCGAATTCGTTTGAAGGCCTACGACTATCGTGTGCTCGATCAGTCGACGAGCGAGATCGTGGATACGGCCAAGCGAACCGGCGCTCGGCTGGCGGGCCCGGATTCCGTTGCCCACGGCGAAGAACAAGTGGACGGTCCTTCGCTCGCCGCATGTCGACAAGAAATCGCGTGAGCAGTTCGAAATCCGGACGCACAAGCGGCTCATCGACATCTTCGAGCCGACGCCTCAGACCGTCGACGCGTTGATGAAGCTCGATCTACCAGCCGGTGTCGACGTGGAGATCAAGGCGTTTGGGAAGGAACACAAGTAGGCTGCCAGCTCCCAGCGGCCAGCTCTCAGTTCACGCTGAGAGTTTCAAAGCTGGAAGCTGGAGCGCGGAAACTGAGAGCTGAAAGCCGTTTGCTATGGTGACAGGACTCATTGGCAAGAAAGTCGGGATGACGCAGGTCTTCGAAGACGACGGCACCGTTCATCCGGCGACGGTCATCAAGGCCGGACCGTGTGTGGTGGTCAGGCCAAGACGGCGTCGACCGACGGGTACGAGTCGGTGCAACTCGGCCTGGTGGAGGAACGGCCCGCCAAAGTCGGAAAGCCTCTGGCTGGACACTACAAGAAAGCGGCGGTTCCGCCTACCCGGGTGCGACGCGAAGTGAGGCTGGCGCCTGGCGGCGATCCGTTGAAGGCGGGCGATCAGGTGCTCGTTTCGATCTTCACGAACGGCGAGCGCGTCGACGTGACGGCTACCGGTCGCGGCAAAGGCTTCCAAGGCGTGGTCCGACGTCACCACTTCGCGGGCGGCGCCGCAACGCACGGGTCGATGTTTCATCGTGCTCCCGGGTCGATTGGCGCTTCCTCGTTCCCATCTCGAGTGATCAAAGGGATGCGCGCGGCGGGTCGAATGGGCGGCGGCCGGGTGACCATCCGCAACTTGAAGGTGTTGCGCGTGGATCCGGAAACCATCTGCTCATCGTGCGTGGAGGCATTCCAGGCGCGCCGACCGGATACGTGATGATTCGCAAAGCCGTGGCCGCCAAGAAAATCAAGGTGGCGCAGGTCGAGAAGCCGAAGAAGGGCAAAGTAGGTAATCGGTGGCCGGAAGCGGGTAGCTGGAAGCTACGAACATGCAGCCTCGACGTCGTCAACAACAACAACGAGAAGATTGGATCGGTCGACATCCGGGACGAAGTGTTTGGCGGCCGGGTGAATACCGATCTCATCTGGGAATCGGTCGTTCGCACCAACGCGGCGAAACGGCGTGGGACGCACGCGACCAAGAATCGAGCGCTCGTCAGCGGCAGCGGGAAGAAGCCGTGGCGTCAGAAGGGCACTGGACGTGCGCGCGTCGGCGACATCAGGACGCCGCTGTGGCGACACGGCGGAACCGTGTTCGGGCCACAACCGCGGAGTTACGAATACCAGCTCCCGAAGAAAGTCGAGCTCGGCGCCCTGCGGGCGGCGCTGGCGCAAAAGATCAGGGATGGGGCACTCGTCGTCGTGGATCAGTTCGCGCCTGAGACGAAAACCAAGGCGGCGATGGAGATGCTGAAGCGGCTCGGCGTGGACGGCAAGACAGTCCTCGTCGACGTCGCGCCAGACGAGGGGCTCACTCGATCGGTCTCGAAATATTACCGGTGTCGCGCTCGTTCGGAGCGCCGCGCTGACTGCACGTGACGTGGCGGATGCCACGCGGGTCGTCGCGACGCGTGCCGCCGTGGAGAAGCTCCAGGAAGCCTACTGGCGTAGCGCCAACTGGCAGTCGTAGCAAACAAAGCCTGAGCGGCGTGAGCCGCGACCCTTCGACAGGCTCGGGTCGTCCCGAGCATCGTCGAGGGACGAAGGCACGGGCGCTGGGGGTGGGGCCCCAGCGCAAGATAAGAAGATGAAACTCACAGAGGTCATTCGGCGGCCGCTCATCACCGAAGACGTCAATCGTCCGCGAGGACGGCAGAACGATCGTCTTTCAGGTGGCGTCCGCGGCGAACAAGGTCGACATCAAGCGCGCGGTCGAACAGCTTCTCGGCGCGAAGGTGGCCAGCATCCGGACGAGCATCGTCCATGGGAAAGTCAAGCGGCAGGGGCGCTTCGCCGGACGCCGCTCGGACTGGAAGAAAGCGTTCGTGAAGCTGCGCGAAGGCGAGAAGATGCCGGAATTCCTCGAAGGCGCGTAATACGTTCCGAAGGTTCTTATGCCGATCCGCAAATTCAATCCCACTTCACCTGGTCAGCGGTTTCAGACCGTGCAGGTGTTCACCGAGTTGACTGAATCGGAGCCGTACAGCCGTTGACCGAGCCGCTCCATCGGTCCGGCGGGCGCAACAACCGTGGCGAGCTGACGTCCTGGTGGCGCGGCGGCGGCCACAAGCGGATGTACCGCATCATCGACTTCAAGCGCGACAAGCGCGGCATTCCCGGCGAAGGTGTCGACGATCGAATACGACCCGAACCGCTCGGCCCGTATCGCTCTGGTGACCTACGCGGACGGCGAAAAGCGCTACATCCTGCAGCCGGTCGGGCTCAAGGTAGGCGATACGATTGTGGCGGGGCCGGACGTCGACATCCTGCCGGGGAACTCGCTTCCGCTGAAAAACATCCCGCTCGGCACGCAGATCCACAACGTGGAGCTCAGACCGGGCGAGGGCGGCCAAATCGCTCTGGAGCGCCGGATCCGCCGTGCAGCTCGTCGCCAAGGAAGGCGAATACGCATCGGTCAAGATGCCGTCGGGCGAAATTCGCCACATCTATATCGAGTGTTTCGCCACGATTGGACAGGTCGGAAACATCGAGCACGAGAACGTCTCGATCGGCAAGGCCGGTCGAAGCCGATGGCTGGGGAAACGGCCGCACGTGCGCGGCGTGGCCATGAATCCGGTCGATCATCCGCTCGGTGGCGGAGAAGGCAAGACGTCCGGTGGGCGTCATCCGGTCTCGCCATGGGGCCTGCCGACCAAGGGCTACAAGACCAGGAATCGGAAAGCGACGGACAAGTTCATCGTTCAGCGGAGACGAAAGTAATTACGGTCACGAACTATGAGCAGATCTCTTAAGAAAGGACCCTTCGTCGACACCTCGCTGCTCGAGAAGATCGAGATCATGAACCGGGGTGCGGAGAAGAAGGTCATCAAGACCTGGTCGCGCCGGTCGACGGTCGTGCCCGAGATGGTGGGTCACACGCTTGCCGTGCACAACGGCAAGAAGTTCATCCCGGTGACGTCACTGAAAACATGGTCGGCCACGAGCTCAGGGAATTTGCGCCGACACGGCTGTTCAAGGGACACACGACCAGAGTCGCCGAGCGAGCGGCGGCGGCTGCCGCGGCGGCTGCTTCTGGGCCCGGCGGTCCCGGTGCGCAGGGCGCCGGAGCGGCGCCCGGCACAGGTGCTGGCGCTGGGGCGGGTGGCGGCGCCAAGCCTGCCGGGGCTGGGAGCTAATCATGATTCAGGCACAGGCGACGGCGCGCTACATTCGGACGTCGGCCCAGAAAGCCGGGCTCGTGCTGGACCTCATTCGAGGGGAAGGACGTCAATCGCGCGCTGGCGACCCTCAAGTTCACGCGCAAGTCGGTGGCGGACGACATCGCCAAGGTGCTGAGATCGGCCATTGCCAATGCGCAGCAGAAGGACGGGTTCAGCGGTGACGTCGATCGGTTGTTCGTCGCGGCGTGTTTCGCCAATCAGGGACCGTCAGCGAAGCGGGGCATGGCCTGCGCCGATGGGCCGGGCCTTCCACGCGTGTTGAAGCGAACGGCGCATCTGACCGTCCTCGTATCCGAGCGTCCCGAAGCGGTCGTGCCGGTCGCTACGACCGAGGAAGCGCCCAAGCAGCGAACGCGAAGTCGAGCGGCCGGTTCTGCGACCCGGGCCCGAGGCGGCAACGAAGGGCGCGAAGAAAACCAAGAAGGGCTGACGCGGACGCGTCGATTCTTCTAACGAAGGAGCAATCGTGGGTCAGAAGGTTCACCCATTTGGGTTCCGACTCGGGTTCAACAAGACGTGGCGATCGCGGTGGTATTCGGATCTGGACTACGCGAAGCTGCTCCACGAGGATCTCGCGCTGCGGCAGAACCTGAAAAGCGGTTTGCGCATGCGGGCGTCTCGAAGATCGGAAACGGAGCGTGCCGCCAACAGGCTGAAGATCGATATCCACACCTCCCGTCCCGGCATCATCATCGGCCGCAAGGGAACCGAGGTCGAAGCTGAAGCAGGAGATTCAGAAGCGCACCAGTCGAGAGGTGTTCATCAACATCAGGAGATCCAGAAGCCCGAGCTGGATGCCCAGTTGATCTCCGGATCGGTCGCGCTGCAGCTCGAAAAGCGGGTGGCTTTCCGCCGCGCCATGAGGAAAGCGGTGGAATCGGCGTTGCGATTCGCGCGCGCGGCATCAAGGTGCGGGTGTCGGGGCGGCTGAACGGCGCCGAAATCGCGCGCTCCGAGTGGTATCTGCACGGTCAGCTTCCGCTGCAGACGTTACGGGCTGATATCGACTACGGCTTCGCAGAGGCGAACACGACCTACGGTCAGATTGGGATCAAAGTGTGGCATGTAAGGGTGAGCGCCTCGTTCCGCAGCGCGGGCGTGAAGAAGAGATGCCGGGAGCGGACACCTCGGCGGCCGGCTCCGCGGGGTTAGGACGTGCCGGAGGTGGGAGGCTGGATAGGCTGGAAGGGGCAGGAGAGGCCCAGGGTAGACGACGATGTTGATGCCGAAGAAAGTCAAGTATCGGAAACAGCAGCGCGGACGCATGGCCGGCAAAGCGTGGCGTGGGTCGTCGGTCTCTGTTCGGCGATTACGGGCTCAAGGCGCTCGAACCATGCTGGCTGACCGATCGGCAGATTGAAGCGGCGCGCGTCCGCGATGACGCGGTTCATCAAGCGCGGCGGCAAGATCTGGGTTCGCGTGTTCCCCGACAAGCCGATCACCAAGAAGCCCCAGGAAACCCGTATGGGCAAGGGCAAGGGCGCTCCCGAGCAGTGGGTTGCCGTCATCAGACCAGGCCGTGTGCTGTTCGAGATGGAAGGCGTGACGGAGAGCGAAGCGCGGGAAGCGTTGAAGTTGGCGGCTGCGAAGTTGCCGATTCTGACGAAGTTCTCCACCCGCTTCGCACAGGAGAGGATGCTGTGAAGGTCGCCGAGTTGCGAGACCTGGGCACCGACGAGCTCGACTCGCGCGTCCACGAGTTGACCGATCAGTTGTTTCGGCTGCGCCTTCAGAAGTCGATGGGCCAGCTCGAGACGCCGCGAAAGATTCGTGACGCGCGCCGCGACCTTGCCCGCGCGAAGACTGTGCTTCGGCAGAGAAAGGCCGGATAGGCAGGACAGGCAGGAAGGGGCAGGATGGGCCGGATCCCATCAGCCTCTCCCGCCCATCCAGCCCTCCCGCCAATAGGATTCAGCAATGGCTCAGAAGTCCGAAAAGGTCGGCGTCGTCATCAGCGACAAGATGCAGAAGAGCATTGTCGTCGCGGTCGAGTGGCAGGTCCGGCACGGCATGTACGGCAAAACCGAGCGCCGAACGTCCACGTTCATGGTGCACGATGAAGACCGCGTGGCGAAAGCCGGGGATACCGTCGAGATCGTCGAAACGCGACCGCTCAGCCGCCGCAAGCGTTGGACGCTGAAGCGCGTCGTGCGACAAGCGGCGGCGGTCTAGAGGCGTAGAGGGCGGGAACAGGCAGGAGAGGCAGGAAGGTCGATCTTCCCGGCCCTTCCAGCCGCTCCTGCCAGTCCAGCCTGGCGGAGAATCATCATGATTCAGATGCGATCGATCCTCGATGTCGCCGACAATTCCGGCGCTCGCAAGATCGCGATCATCAATCCGATTGGCGGCGCGACCGGACGCTACGCACGACTGGGCGACATCGTCACGGCTTCGGTCAAAGAGGCGACACCCGAGGGGAATATCAAGAAGGGGCAGGTCGTCAAAGCGGTAATCGTGCGGACGGTCAAGGAACAGCGGCGTAAAGATGGCACGTACATCCGATTCGATCGCAATGCGGCCGTGCTCGTCAACGATGAGGGAGAGCCGATCGGGTACCCGCGTCTTCGGACCGGTTGCGCGAGAGCTGCGCGAACGGCGCTTCATGAAGATCATTTCGCTGGCACCTGAGGTGCTTTAACGAAGCTGGAAGCGGAGCTAGAGAGATGAGTCATTTAGCGACTCCAATTCGAAAGAACGACACCGTCCTCGTCATTGCTGGCGAGGATCGCGGTAAGCGCGGGCGGGTGTTGAAGATCCTTCCCGATGCCAATCGGCTGGTCGTGGAAGGCGTGAACCTGATCAAACGTCACACGAAGCCGAATCCCGGCAAGAACATCAAGGGCGGGATCGTCGAGCGCGAGGCGTCGCTGCACGCATCGAACGTTCAGCTCGTGTGTCCGGAATGCGGCGCCCAGACCCGTGTCGGGCGCAAGATTCTTGGCGACGGGCGGAAGGTGCGAATCTGCCGCAAGTGTGAAGGGGTGGGTCGACAAATGAGCCGCCTGAGAGAGAAGTATCAGAAGGAAGTGATCCCGGCGCTCACGGAAAGAGTTCGGCTACAAGAACGTCATGGCGGTGCCCCGGGTGGAGAAGGTCGTCGTGAACATGGGCCTGGGCGAGGCGACCTCGAATGCCAAGCTGGTGGACGTAGGCGCCGACGAGCTCGCCCGCATTACTGGCCAGAAGCCGGTGACCCGCCGCGCCAAGAAATCGATCGCGGCGTTCAAAGTTCGCAAGGATGCCGATCGCGACGATGGTGACGCTCAGGGGCCAACGGATGTGGAGTTTCTCGACCGCCTCATGACGATTGCCCTGCCGCGCGTTCGCGACTTCAAGGGTGTATCTCGAAGGGCTTTGATGGTCGTGGCAACTACACGCTCGGCCTCCGGGATCAGCTGCTCTTTCCGAGATCGACTACATGAAAGTGGACAAGGCTCGCGGGATGAACGTCTCAGTGGTGACAACGGCGAAAACTGACGAAGAGGCGCGGAAGCTCTTGCAGTTCATCGGTATGCCCTTCCGTCAGAGCTAGGAGTCGGGGGTCGAGATATGGCAACGACGGCAAAGATCGCAAAGGAATCCAAGAAGCCCAAGTTCAAGATCCGGCTTCGCAACCGCTGTCGCCTGTGCGGTCGTCCTCGCGCATACATGCGGAAGTTCGCGCTGTGCCGTCTGTGCTTCCGCAAGCTCGCACTCGAGGGCGACGTCACCGGGGTGACGAAGAGTAGCTGGTGACGGAGCTCGGGGTTTCAAGGTGCTGGCGTGCAGGGTGCGACCTTCAGAGGTTCATCGAGCCTGGAACCCAGAACCCGGAACCGAGCCTGAACTCTGAAGACTGAACCCAGAACAAGAGGGTTCAAGAGGACATGACAGATCCACTGCTGACATGCTCGCGCGGATTCGAACGCGGTAAGCGCCAAGCACACGCGAGTCGATATGCCGACGTCGCGGCTGAAGGCTGAGATCGCGCGGATTCTTCAAAGCGAGGGTTACATCCAGGGTTTCAAGCTTCTGGACGAAACAAAACGGAGGCTCGGGCGTCGTCAAGACCCTGCGCCTGTTTCTCAGCTACGGTCCCCATGGGGAGAAGCTGATCACCGGGATCGAGCGCATCAGTCGTCCAGGCCGCCGAGTCTACTTTGGACGCACGATGTCCCGGAAGTCCTGGCCGGATTGGGAACGAGCATTCTGACGACGTCGCGCGGCGTGATGACGGGCCGCGAAGCCGTGAAGGCTGGTGTCGGCGGCGAGCTACTCTGCAACGTGTGGTAGCGATCAACGCTGAGAGCTGAAGAGATGTCTCGAATTGGCAAGAAAGTCATCACCATCCCCAAGGGCGTCACGGTGAAAGTCCACGACAGGGGCTGTTGAGGTTCAGGGGCCCAAAGGCAACGCTTCGCCAGGCCGTGCCCGCCGGCATCGGCTTCGAGCTGGAGGACGGACACCTTCATGCGAAGCGATCGACCGACGATCCCGAGCTCGGCAAGTTCCATGGTCTGGCGCGGAGCCTCGTGGCGAACGCGGTGACCGGTGTGACCGAAGGCTTCAAGCGCGAGCTCGATATCGTAGGGGTGGGATACCGAGCTGAGGTCAAGGGGCAAGCAGGTGGTCTTTGCGCTCGGATACTCGCACCCGGTCGTGTTCGACATACCGACAGGTATCGACGTCGCCATCGAGAAACAGACACACATCACCGTGACGGGCGTCGATCGCCAGCTTGTCGGTCAAGTCGCCGCTAACATCCGGCGGTTGCGAAAACCGGATCCTTACAAGCAGAAGGGCGTCCGTTACATGGGCGGAAGTCCTGAAGAAGAAGGCGGGCAAGACCGGGGCGAAATAATGAAAATACATACCAAGGCTGATCGGCGCGAACGCGCATATTTGCGTCAGCGCAAGCGGATCGTCGGCACCCAGGAGAGGCCTGCGCCTCAGCGTGCGTTCCGTGCAGCCGATCACACATCTACGCACAGGTGATCGACGATCTCAACGGTCAGACGCTTGCGTCCGCGTCGAGCGTCGAGGCTGCACTGGCAAGGGGCGTTCGCGAGCGACGTCCGAGGTGGCAATCGAAAAGGGGCCGATGCGATCGGGAAGGCCATCGCCGAGCGATCCATCGGCAAAGGCATCAAGAGAGTCGTCTTCCGACCGTGGCGGCTTTCTCTATCACGGCCGGATTCGCGCCGTGGCCGACGCCGCCAGAAAGTCCGGCCTGAGTTTTAGATGAGAATCCGCGAACGCATTGATCCATCGCAGCTCGACATCAAAGACACCCGTGGTTTCGATCAACCGCGTGACGAAGGTCGTGAAGGGCGGCAAGAACCTGAGCTTCAGTGCGCTGGTTGTCGTCGGCGACGGCCATGGGGTCGTCGGGTTCGGCATCGGAAGGCGAAAGGAAGTGCCCTCTGCCATCAAGAAAGGTATCGAGGCCGCCAAGAAGAACCTGATTCGTGTGCCGCTGCAGGGGACGACCATTCCGCACCGGATTGTCGGAGATTTCGGCTCTGGGAGCGTGCTGCTGAAGCCCGCCCCGGATGGAACCGGCATCATCGCGGGTGGTGCGGTGCGCGCCGTTGTGGAGTCGGCCGGCATCACGAACATCCTGACGAAATCGCTCGGGTCGGCGAACCCGCACAACGTCGTGCGCGCGACATTTGCCGGCTTGAGCTCGCTGAAAGATCCTGTCACGATCGCTCGGTTGCGGGGCAAGGAGCTCGCGGAGCTCTCGAAAGCCAGCGCCTAACACCCGTGGAAAGCTTGAGACATGCCCAATCAACGAACTGACACGAAGGGCGCGACCGTGAAGGTCACGCTGATTAAGAGCCCGATTGGCTTCAATCGAAACCAGCTCGCGGTGGTGAACGGGTTGGAGTTTGCGCCGGATCCGTCACACGGTGGAGTTGAAAGACACGCCCGACACTCGCGGCATGATTCACAAGGTGCGCCACCTGGTGACGGTCGAGTAGAAAGTTGAGAAGGTCGACGTATGGGTCTCAGTAACCTTGCTCCGCCGAAAGGCGCCAAACACGCGAAGAAGCGGATTGGGCGCGGCCAGGGCTCGGGCCAGGGCAAGACGGCCGGCCGCGGCCACAGAGAGGCGAAGTCCCGATCGGGATTCAAGTTCAAGCGGAGGCTTCGAAGGCGGTCAGATGCCGCTGCACCGCCAGTGCCGAAGCGTGGTTTCACAACCCCTTTCGTGTGGAATACGCGGTTGTCAACCTCGACACGCTGGCTCACAAGTTCGAAGCCGGTGCCGTTGTCACGCCCGAATCGCTCGGCGAGCGCGGGCTGATTCCGGGCGGCAAGCGTCGCGTGAAGGTGCTGGCGCGCGGCGAGATGGACAAGGCGCTTGACGATTCGCGTGCACAAGTTCAGCGGCAAGGCGGCCGAGAAGATTGCCGCCGCCGGCGGTACTCGCGCGAAGTGATCGGACTCGGCTAGTCGGGGTGACTGCATGATGCGGCAGCTGGCAGACCGTCCAGCTACCAGATCAGGGTCGTGGTTATGGAAAGCCTGAAAAACATCTTCGCCGTCTCGGAACTGCGCAACCGCGTGCTGTTCACGCTCGCCATGCTGGGTGTATGCGCATCGGAAACCACATTCTGACACCCGGGGTGAACCGCGCCGCCATCGAGGAGCTGGCGCGGCAGATGCAGAACAATCTGTGTTCGGCCTCTACGACATGTTCATCGGCGGGAGCCTGTCGAAGGTCACGATCTTCGCGCTCGGCATCATGCCGCACATCAGCGCGTCGATCATTCTGCAGCTGTTGACGGTGGTGTGGCCGTACTCGAAAAGCTTTCGAAGGAGGCGAATCTGGGCCGGCGCAAGATTACGCAACACACCCGCTACGGCACCATCCTGCTGGCGGTCGTGCAATCGCTCGGCTACGCGATCCTCCTGGAGCGCAACACGCAGATTGCCAGGCGGACTGCCGCTGGTGAACAACCCGGGCCTGGGCTTCCGGTTGATGACGGTCCTGACGCTGACGACCAGGAACGACATTCATCATGTGGCTCGGTGAGCAGATTACCGAGCGGGGGATCGGAAACGGCATGTCCCTGATCATCTACGCAGGGATCATCGTCGGGTTTCCGCGTGGAGCGATCACAGACCTTCCCCGATCAGATGCAGACCCGGTCAGCTCGGTTTGATCAGGGTGCTCTTCTCCTCATCCTGATGGTCGCGGTGATTGGCGGCCGTCATCTTCGTCGAGCGGGGACATCCGACGGGTGACTGTGCAATACGCCAAGCGGGTTGTCGGGCGGCGGATGTACGGTGGGTCAGAGCACACATATTCCGCTGAAGGTCAACACCGGCGGCGTGATTCCGATCATCTTTGCTTCGTCGATTCTGGCTTTTCCAACCACGCTCGCAGGAATGTTCAAGAGCGGAGGCTGGGTGCGATTCGCTCACCACCCAGCTAGGGTATGGAATGCCGCTCCACAACTACTCTACGTGGTCCTGATCATCTTCTTCGCGTACTTTTACACCGCGATTGTGTTCAATCCCGATGATGTGGCGGAGAACATGCGGAAATACGAGGCTTCATTCCCGGCATCCGCCCGGGCAAGCGGACCGCTGAGTACATCGACACCATCCTGACGCGAATTACGCTGGCCGGTGCGTTGTATCTGGCGGTGATCGCGATCTTGCCGCAGTTCCTGTTGAGCGGGTTCAGAGTGGCCCCGATTCCGTTCATCGGCGAGTGGCTCGATTCGATGCTGCCCCAGAAGTGATTACCGAAGGCATGAACGTCCAGTTCTTCTTCGGTGGCACAACGATCCTGATTGTCGTCGGCGTGGCGATGGACACCGTGTCAGCAGGTGGAATCGCAGCTCATCATGAGGCACTACGACGGCTTCATGAAGAAGACTCGGATCCGAGGACGGCGTGGATAGCGGTGACAGATCGACGAGCGCAAGCGCAGAGGAGCGATGGCGCTGAATCTGATCATGTTGGGCTCGCCGGGTGCCGGAAAGGTACGCAGGCCGAGCGATTCGCTCGAACGCGCGGGATCCCGAAGATTTCGACCGGAGACATCCTCCGGAAAGCCGTGGATGCAGGCACGGAAGTCGGCCACGCGCGCGTGCGATCATGGAGCGCGGTGAGCTGGTCGGCGATGATGTGATGACGGCGATCGTCCGGGAGAGGCTGGACCAGCCGGACGCGCGGAACGGCTTTGTCCTCGACGGGTTCCCTCGCACGGTTGCGCAAGCCGTGTCGCTCGACCCGATCGTCGACGGCCGCGGCCCGCTGATTGTTCTCCACATTGTTGTCCCTGAGCAGGAGCTCGTACGGCGGCTCGGCTCGCGGCTGATATGTGCGAATTGTGGTGCGGATGCCGATCAAGGGGAAAGCTCGCAATCGGTGGAGTCGAGGCACTGCCGGAGATGTGAAGGCCCATTAGTTCAGCGTGCCGACGACCGAGAGTCGATCGTGCGGGAGCGCCTGAAGGTCTATCACCGCGAAACCGAACCGCTCGTGGAGTATCACCGCGGCCGGCCGACCTTCAGGGTCGTCGACGGCGCGCAGGCGCCAGATCGGGTGGCGGTGGAGGTCGCCTCGCCGTGGATGCCGCGATCAGCGGCACCACGCAGGAACCGTAGAGGGGTTCGGCGGTGATCGTCTGTCGTTCGAAGGCGGAGCTCGAGCGGATGCGACGACGCGGGACGTTTGGTCGGAGACGTGCTGTCCGAGCTGGCGGCACACGTGGCGCCCGGCGTAAGCACCGGCGAGCTCGACGTCCTGGCCGAGAAGCGCATTCTGCAGGCTGGCGCGACCCCGGCATTCAAGGGCTATCACGGCTATCCAGCGGCGATTTGCACGTCGATCAACGACGAGGTGATCCATGGCATTCCGTCGGGACGTCGCCCGCTGCAGGAAGGGGACGTCATCTCGATCGACGTTGGCGTGCTGCTGCACGGGTATTTCGGAGACAGCGCGATCACGCTTCCAGTCGGGCCGGTTTCCGGAGGAGGCTGCCACGTTGTTGCGAGTGACCGAGGAAGCCTGTACAAGGCGATCGGAACACATGCGGCCGGGCAAGCGGGATCTCCGACATCGGCCACGCCGTGCAGCAACACGTAGAGGCGTACGGATTCTCGGTCGTCCGGGAGTTCGTCGGACATGGCATCGGCCAGGCCATGCATGAGGAGCCGCAGTACCCTAACTATGGCGAGCCCGGGGCGCGGACCGCGGCTGACCGAAGGCATGGTGCTCGCTATTGAGCCGATGGTGAACGCCGGCAAGCCCGCGGTGAAGGTGCTCGCAGATGGTTGGACGGCGGTGCACGCGGAGACGGCAGCTTGTCCGCGCATTTCGAGCATACCGTCGTCGCCGTAACGGCGGGTGAGCCGTGGGTGCTGACGGCGAGAGAAGTGACCGCACCGGTCGAACATTGACCGGCACCGTCACCGAGACGCTGCCGGAGCGCGCTGTATCGGGTGCGCCTCGACGAGGGTCCCAGCGTGGTCGTTCATGTCGCGGATCGGATCGATCGCAACTTCATCCGCGTCCTGGTCGGCGATCGCGTGTCGTGTGGAGCTGTCGCGGGTGGATCGTCAGTCGGGGACGGATTGTGGAGAAAGTGGGCGAGCGATGAAGGTTAGAGCGTCGGTCAAAAGAATTTGCGACAAGTGCAAGATCGTGCCGTCGGCGCGGCGTGGTACGGGTGATTCTGTTCGAACCAGAAGCACAAACAGAGACAAGGATAGCTTTCAGCTTCGTGTTGTCCAGCTTCCAGCGAGACTCAGCTGGCGGCCGGCAGCTGGTGGCTGGCATCTGCGAGGATGAAGACATGGCCCGTATAGCTGGCGTGGACTTGCCGAGAACGAAGCGCGTCGAGATCGGATTGACACTACATTTTCGGCATCGGTCGTGTCCGGTCGAACGGCATCCTGAAGGATGCTGGAGTGGGCCTGGATGTGCGCCGTCAAGGATCTGTCCGAAGAGGACGTGCGGAAGATCAGCCGGGTGATCGAGGAGCAAGGCGGAGTCGAAGGAGACCTTCGGAAGGAGGTCTCGATGAACATCAAGCGCCTGATGGAAATCGGCTGTTATCGCGCGGAATGCGTCACCGCCGTGGTCTTCCGGTCCGCGGCGCAGCGGACGCGAACCAACGCGCGCACGCGCAAGGGCCTACGGAAAGGTGCAATTGCGAAGAAGAAGACGATCTGAGGCGAGAAAGACGATGGCTAAAGCAGAACCGGCGTGCCGAAGGCGCTACACCCGAGAAAAAGAGTGGTGCCGGCAAGCGGAAGAAGACGTTCAAGAAGCGCGGCGAGAAGCGCATCGTCCACCACGGATTGGCGCACATCCAGGCGTCGTTCAACAACACCGTGGTGACGATTACCGATACCGAAGGTAACGTCGTCGCCTGGTCCAGTGCGGGCGGCATTGGCTTCAAGGGATCTCGAAAAGGGACGCCGTTTGCCGCAACCCAGGCCGCTCTGAACGCCGGCAACGCTGCCAAGGGCGTCGGCATGCGTTCGCTGGACGTTCGGGTGAAGGGCCCCGGATCCGGCCGTGAATCCGCGATCCGGGCACTGCAAACCGTTGGACTGGAAGTCAAGTCGATCCGCGACGTCACCCCGATTCCGCACAACGGGTGTCGGCCGCCGAAGCGTCGGCGCGTCTAAGAAGACGTTCTGACAGCTGTCAGCTGACAGCTGTCAGCTATCAGTGAAAAAGGATGTTTGATGGCTCGATACATCGGTCCGGTCTGCCGTCTGTGCCGCCGGGAGGGCATGAAGTTGTTCCTCAAAGGCGAGCGATGCTACACGGAGAAGTGCGCAATCGAGAAGCGCAATTTCCCGCCCGGTCAGCACGGCAAGACACGGAAGGCGAAGCTCGCGGGCTACGGCCTGCAGTTGCGCGAAAAGCAGAAGGTGAAACGCATCTACGGCGTGCTCGAGGATCAGTTCCGCCGCTATTTCGAAGCTGCCGAGCGGACTCGAAGGCATCACCGGCGAGACTCTCTTTACAACTTCTCGAGCGCCGTCTCGACAACGTGGTGTATCGGCTTGGCCTGGCCACGTCCCGGCCCCAAGCGCGGCAGCTCGTCCGCCACGGCCATTTCCTGGTCAACGGGAGGAAAGTCGACATACCGTCGCATCCGTGAAAGAAGGCGATGTCGTTACGGTGATCGGCCGGAGTCAGAAGAGCACGACAGTCGAACACGCGATGGAGGAAGTGAAGGGACGCGGCATTCCGGAGTGGCTGTCGTTCGACGCCAGCGCGATCAGCGGTCGCATCGTCTCGATGCCGACGCGCGAGCAGATCAACCTGCCAGTGCAAGAACAACTGATCGTGGAGCTGTACTCGAAATGAGACAAGTCAAAAAGCCCAGTCACCGGCCCGCAGCCTTACACAGACCTGCGGCGGGAGGCCGGTGACCAATACTTGCAGGTCTGGAGGCCCATCTGCGGGCCCGTTTGGCGAAAGGACGTCACGATGTTGTGGAAAGGTTTTCAACGGCCGAAACGACTGGAATTCGAACGCGAGACGTTGACCGATCGGTTCGGGCGCTTCTATGCGCAGCCGTTCGAGCGGGGTTTCGGGACCACTGTCGGCAATGCCTTGCGGCGGGTTCTCCTCTCTTCGATTGAAGGCGCGGCGATCACTGCGGTGAAGATCGATGGCGTGCTGCACGAGTTTTCACCGATTCCGGGCATTGTCGAGGACGCCACCGACATCATTCTCAATCTCAAGCAGATTCCGCTGAAACTGCACGTCGATCACGCCAAGACTCTCACTTTGCGGGTCGACAAAGCCGGAGAAGTCAGGGCTCGCGATATTCAGGGCGACGCCGACATCGAGATTCTCGAGCCGGACGCTCACATCGCCACGGTGGCCGAGGGTGGCAAGCTCCACATGGAAATGCGCATCAAGCGCAGCCGGGGCTACGTTTCTGCGGACAAGAACTTCGACGAGGATCTCGGCATCGGTTGGATCCCGATCGACTCCGTCCATTCGCCGATCAAGAAAGTGAACTACCTGGTGGAGGCGGCTCGCCTCGGACAGACCACCGACTACGACAAGTTGACGGTCGACGTGTGGACCAATGGGTCGATCAATTCCAGGGACGCGGTGTCGCTGGCGGCCAAGCTGATTCGTGACCACCTGAACATCTTCATCAATCTCGAGGAGAGCGGCGAACAGCAGGCCGAAACGGCGATCGACCAGCCACGTGCGGGCATCAGCAACGAGAATCTCGACAAGAGCGTCGAAGAGCTCGAGCTCTCGGTCAGGTCGCTACAACTGCCTGAAGAACGCGAACATCCGGACGATTCGCGAGCTGGTTCAGAAGACCGAGGGCGAGATGCTCAAGACCAAGAACTTCGGCCGGAAGAGCCTGAACGAGATCAAGGAAATCCTGCACACGATGGGGCTGAGCCTCGGCATGCGGGTCGATCAGTCGCCGGCACCGCCGCAGGAGTAAAGAGACAGGAGAGGGCACGGAAGGCAGGCAGGGGGAGGGGCTGGCCATCCTCCGCCCTTCCTGCCCCGCCTGATCTAGTCCCAGCAGATCATGAGACACCGAGTCGCACACCGAAAACTGGGCCGCGTCACGGAGCACCGCATCGCTATGTTGCGGAACCAGGCAACGGCCCTGCTTCGCCACGAACATCTCACCACGACCGTTCCGCGGGCGAAAGAGCTTCGACCGTTCGTCGAGCGCCTGATCACGATCGCGAAGCGAGGCATCGCGGGCGGCGAGGAGAACGGCCGAACTCTCCACGCCCGTCGTCTGGTCATGCACGATGTGCAGGATCGCGAGGTCGTCGCAAAGCTGTTCGATACGCTGGCCCATCGTTTCGCGTCCAGACCGGGCGGCTATACGCGTCTCCTGCGCCTCGGCTTCCGGCGTGGCGACAGCGCGGAAGTCGCGCAGGTCGAGCTCGTGGGCAGCGAATTCAACCCACGCGCGAAGGCCGAGACCGAGGCCAAAACCGGTGAGGCCGAACCGAAGAGCCAAGGGCGTAGGCGGGCGGCTGCGTGCGGCAGCCAAGAGGCTTCGAAGGAAGAAGGAAGAATCCCCGGCCGAAGACAAAGAGAAGCCTGCCGAAGCGCGCCGCGGCGAAAGCGAAGCCTGCGACCAGGAAGAAGGCGAAGAAGGACGACGACGAGTAGTCCAACGACGCGCAGGCCGTCAGACTTCTTCTACCTCCACGCCAGCCCGTTCGGCCTTCGCTGCCGCGATAATCTTCGTCTGCAGAGTGGGCCGGCACTTCGTCGTAGTGGGAGTATCCATGTGGTAGCTGACCCGCGCCCGCCTGTCGCCGAGGTCAGATGCTGCTCGTATGTGAGCATTTCCGACATCGGCACCTGGGCGCTTGATGATGGTCATCGTTCCCACGCGTGTCCATGCCGCCGATGCGCCCGCGGCGCGCCGTTCAAATCGCCCATCAAGTCTCCGGCAAAATCTGACGGCGCGTAGACCTCGACGTCCATGATCGGTTCGAGAATGGTCGGCCGGGCACGCGTCATCGCGATCCTTGAACGCGAGCGATCCTGCCATGCTTGAACGAGAGCTCGTTCGAGTCCACGTCGTGGTAGGAGCCGTCGTACACCGTCACGCGGAAGTCGACCATCGGGTAGCCAGCGAGATACCCGCGAGTGCGCGCGTCCTGGATGCCCTTCTCCACCGCCGGGACGAATTGCCGCGGGATGGAGCCGCCGAAGATGTCGTCGACGAACTCGAAGTCGGCTCCGCGCGGCAGCGGTTCCACCATGATCTTGCAGTCCCCGAACTGCCCGTGCCCGCCGGTCTGCTTCTTGTGCCGGCCGTGCGCTTCGGTCGAGCCCTTGATCGTCTCGCGGTAAGGAATTCTGGGCGGCTGAGGTTCACGTCGACGCCGAATCGGCGCTTGAGTTTGGCGACCGTCACCTCGATGTGCAGCTGCCCCTGCCCGGACAGCAGCAGCTCCTTCGTCTGCGGGTCCCGGCTATAGCGAATCGGTCGGATCTTCTTCCTCGAGGCGATGCATCGCCGTAACCGATCTTGTCTTCGTCACCCGCGGCTCTTGGGTTCGATGGCGTACGACAGCACCGGTTCGGGGAACTTGATAGCCGGGGAAGGTGACCGCGTCGGTCTTGTCGCCCGAGCGTGTCGTTGGTCAGCGTGTCCTTCAGCTTGGCTACGGCACCCGAGGTCGCCGGCCTGATTTCCAGGGACCGTCGTCTGCGTCTTTCCTTGCAGCAGCACCGAGGCGCCCAGCCGCTCCTGCGTCCCTTGGTCTTGTTCCAGACGGTGGAATCGGATTTCAGCGAACCGGAAACGACTCCGAAACATCGTGATCCGTCCGGCGAAGGGATCGGCGATGGTCTTCCAGACAAAAGCCGCCGACGGGTCTTTCTCGATGCGGCCCGCATCACTTCTGCGCCATCTTTGCCGCTGCGCTTGAAGGGCCTGTCGGCGGGTGAAGGAGGTAGGTCGCGATTGCATCGAGCATCGGCTGGACGCCGATGTTGAGCAGCCCCGACACGCACACCAGCGGAAAAATCTTGCCGGCGCATTGTTGCGCGTGCGCAAGACCGGCGACGAGCTCCTCGTCGGTCAACGTCCCTGCCTCGAAGAACTTCTCCATCAGCGCTTCGTCGGCTTCTGCAACCATCTCGATCAGCGCTTCTCGTGCCGTGTCGACGGCCCGCCTTCATGTCTGCAGGCACGTCGCCGGTCGTGAACTTCCCGCTCTCGTCGGTCTGGAAGACGATAGCGCCTTCTTCGACACGCAGATCGACGACGCCTTTGAACGACTTTCTCTTCGCCGATCGGCAGCTGAATCGGGATGACGGTGCGATTGCAGGCCTCGTGGAGCGAGGCGCAGCGGTCGCTCCAGGCTGGCCCGCTCGCGATCGAGGCCGATTGAGCACGACGATTCTTGGCAGCGCGAAGCTCGTCGGCCGAAGCCCACACTTTTTCCGTCTGCACCATCACGCCGGACACGGCGTCGACCACGACCAGCGCACCCTCGACGACCTGCAGAGCGGCGCGCGCGTCCGCTCAGGAAGTTGCCGATTCCCGGCGTGTCCAGCAGGTTGATCTTCTGCTTGTTCCACTCGGCAGAAGGCCAGGCTGGCAGCCAGCGTGTGCTTGCGCGAGATCTCCTTCTTCGTCGAAATCGGTGACGGTCGTGCCGTCGTCGACCTTGCCGAAGCGGTTGATCATGCCGGCATCGGCGAGAGCGGCCGACGTCAGCTGCGTTTTACCTGATCCGCTATGGCCGACAAGCGCGACATTTCTGATCGTCGAGCGTCATGCACCTTCATATGCGCGGGTCTCCCTCGGAGTGTGCTGGATCATAGTCACGCAGCCGACGTCGGCCGCAAGCGGGCAGCGGCCGGCCAGGACGTGTCGTCGCGCGGTTTGCGGCGCGCTTCTGGCTATTCGTGCATCGAAGTGCCTCGATCGGATCAAGGCGGGAAGCTTTTAGTGCCGGGTACATGCCGAAAAGATGCCAACCGAGGCCGAGAAGCCCAGACCGATGGCAAACGACCACCAGGAGCAGTGAAACTGGAAAGCCCGAGATCAAGTGGATGAGGAGTCCGATGGAACTGCCGAGCACAATGCCCAGGCACTCCCCGACCGAGGTGAGGGCCGCCGCCTCCATCAGGAACTGGAAGAGGATCTCGGCTCGCCTGGCGCCGAGTGCCTTGCGCACGCCAATTTCGCGTGTGCGCTCCGTGACCGAGATTGACATGATGGCCATCACGCCGATTGCCCCGACCATCAGGGCAATCGACGAAATGACGATGAGACCGAGAAACGTCGCTTGACTGACTTGGTCCCAGAGCTTGAGCACCTGATCCTGCGTCAGCAGTTCGAAGTCGTCCGGCTCGTCGAGCTTCAGGCCATGCCGGATCCGCATCACCCGCCGGACATCGTCGAGCGCGTCCGGGAGTCCGACTTCTTCGCGGGGCAGCATGGAAATCTGCACGTTGACGAGCGTGGCGTTCCGTCTGACGGTGACCGCATGGAGTCCGAAAACTCGCTGATACGTCGTGCGGGGATGCACGACGAAGTCGTCGGCGCCGAGGCTGAAGCCGCCCGGCGTCAGGCCGCTTGATCGAACACGCCCACGACTTCGAATCGCTCGCTGCCCACACGCAGACATGCTTGCCGATCGGATCCGTGCCGGATGGCTCAGAAGAGCAGTTTGTGCGCCGTGTTGCCGAGGACCGCGACATTTCCGGCGATGCTGTAGTTCGGTGCCATTGAAGAACCGGCCGGCAGGATTGGAATCCGCGTGCCTTCTGCGAAGAACTCGGACGATCCGAACACCAGAATGTTCTTCGTCTTCAGGTCGCGGTAGAACACGCGCCGCATCGTTCGCTGGCCGATGCCGGCGCCCAGTTCGAGGTCGACATACTGCAGCGTTGTCGCCTGCTCTTCGAGGGCCCGCGCATCCGACACCGTCAAGTTGGGCCGCTCGCAGCAGCTGCGAAGCTCGGTGCCACCGGCGAAGCTGGCGAAGTCGAACCGCTGCATGAAAATCGTCGTCGGTCCAATCGCGCCGATCGAGTCGCGCAGCGATTGATCGAAGCCCGCGGATCATGGCGCGTCATGCCGACGATGGATGTGATGCCGATGCACGATGCCGAGAACGGTCAAGCCCGAGCGCATCTTGTTCGTGCGCACGGTGTCGATCGCCATGCGGATCACTTCGCCGAGCAGACCCAGACGGAATGGTCATGCCTACTCTCGTCTCAACGCTTCGATGGGATCCAGCGGGCCGCGCGCATCGCGGGATAGAGGCCGAAGAACAAGCCCACCAGCGCGGTGATCCGATTCCGAGGACGACCGACCAGGCTCGACTGCTGCGGGGACGGGCGTCAGCGCCGTGATGGCCAGAGGCGATCGCGGTGCCAAGCAGGGTGCCGACGACGCCGCCGAATACCGAAAGCGACCACCGACTCGGTGAGCATCTGCGACATGATGTCGGACCGCCGCGCTCCCAGAGCCTTCCGAAGTCCGATCTCGCGGGTCCGCTCGGTCACGACCATCAGCATGATGTTCATGATGACGATGCCGCCGACCACCAGCGACAGGCCGACCACGCCGACGAGCACCGCGAAGATGCCGCTGGTCGCCGACTGGTAGATGCCGAGGATGGTGTCTGACGTGAACATCCCGAAGTTGTCGGGTTGTTTGGGCGACAAGCGTCTCGCCATTCGCAACGCGACTGTCGCGTCGTCCATCGTCGGGCGAATCTGTTCGATATCGCGAGGCTTGACCGTCAGTCAGAGCGAGGCGACGCGAGCCGAAGATGCATCTGAAACTGACCGAGCGGGATGACCGCGAACTCGTCCTGAGACTGTCCGAGCAGCGCGCCACGTTTGCTGGAAACTCCCACTACCCGGAAGTGCACGCCCTTCCAGCTGAATCACCTTGTCGAGCGGGTCGATGTTGGTGCCGAACAGCCGATCCGCAGTCTGCCAGCCGATGACCGCGACCGGCCGGGCCGTGTCGACCTCGGACGTTGGTCATGAGGCGCCCTAGCTCGGCATCGAAGCTGGAGAAGTCGGCGTATTCCGCCGTGACGCCCTGGATCCTGGTTTGGTCGATCGACTTGTCGCGGTACGTCACTCGTCCCTGGGCCGTCGCATCTGCCATGACGGCCGACACGCAGCGAGCTGTACCGCCGAATCGACCGGGCGTCCAGCAACGTGATGCGAGGATTGTTGCGGACCTTTTTCGAACTCGTCGTCGCTTCGCGTCAGGGGAAATTGCTGGATGTTGAACGAGTCTGCGCCGGCCTGATTGAGAATCGCCTGCTTGACCGAAGCGTTGAGCCCCTGGATCAGCGAGACGACGGCAATGATCGAGGTGACGGCCACGATGTTGCCGAGCACGGTCATGAACGACCGGAGCTTTGGCGCGCCCAGATGGCGGCGAGCGCGATCTTGGCCGACTCGATGAACTTGTTCACCGGCGTTGATTCTGCCGATTGTCGATCTTGACCAGATCGCCATCGGCCATCCCGCGGACGGAATTGTGCGGACCGGTGATGACTTGATCGCCCGGTCCTTCAGGCCCGATAGCACCTCGAAGTAGCTTGTCGCCGGCGATTCCCATCTTGATCGGGACGAACTCGGCACGTGCCGCTTCGAATGAGGAACACGCCTTCGGCCTCTTTCCGCGCCTGGCCTGGCTCCAGTTCAGTAGGCGATGCGGCGTTATCGGACTGGCGGCGTCGCCGCCGATCCGTCTTCGGTTCGCGCACGATGTTGCCTTCAGCGTCGTGAGACCAGCTCTCGTACGGCGACTGCGGGGATCGGAACGCTGGTGACATGATGTCCGTGTCGGCGGTCGTGATGTCGGCTGTGCAGGTGAAGCCCGGTCGTAAGCTTCCGGAACCTCTTCGTCGAGAATATGACAACCACCTTGAAGTTTGTGGCCTGAGTCCCAGCCGCGGCGCCCTGTTGGGTGTTGGATTGGATCGGGCTGTTTCCGATCTCGGTCACGTGCCCTTGAACGATCGATCGGGAATGGCATCGATCGAGATCTTCGCCAGCTGCCCCGATGCGAACGTTGGGGATGTTCGTCTCGTCGACCTCGACTTCCGCTTGAATCACCGACATGTCCGCCAGCGTCAGCAGCACCGTCCCGGCATTGTTCATCGTTCCGATCATCGCTGTCTCGCCCTCCTGAATGTTCCGGCGGGTCACGATTCCGTCGATCGGCGATTGGAAGCGGACCTTGGTCAGGTCGCACCGGGCGCTCTCGACCGACGCGCGCTCTTGCGCGATCCGATTGTCCTGCGCCATGACCTGCTTGTCGCGTTCCTGTAGGGCCGACTCAGCGCTCTTGAAGTCGTTCTCCGCCTTGTCGAGCGACTCTCGTGTTGTCAACTGCCGGCCCCAGAGATCCTGCTGCCGTTTCAGATTCTGCTTGGCTTGTTCCACCTGGACCCGAGCCGTCTCGACCGCCTGCTGCGATTGTTCGAGCGAGGCTTCGGCCACGCGCAGCGACGCCGATCCGCTGTCTCACCCGCGTCCGCAGGGTCCGCGGGTCGATGCAGCAGCAGGAAGTCGCCCTTCTTGACCCGATCGCCCTCGTCGACGGCGAGCTGGACGACACGGCCCGGCGTTTCGGCGCTGATTTGGACCAGGCGCTTGGGTTGAATCTTGCCTGAGGCCGACACGATGGCTTCGAGGTCCCAGTACGCTTCACGACTTCGGTGTTGACGGTCAGCCCCTTCTCTCGCTTGAACCAGAGGTTCGCGCCGACGACGGCGGCACCCGACCAAGACGATGGCGATGGCGGTGAGAATGCTTCGACGAGTCATCTACGCTCCTGACAAGGCGGATCTGACGGCAGCAACAACGAGAACGATGACGAAGTACACAATGAGCAGCCCAGTGACGATCGAGTCCGGTCCGCCGCTTGTAAAGAACCCCGAGCCCAATCGCCAGATTCGATCAACCCCCAGATAAGTGACGAGATCTGTGCCCCCGAGAAATCGAGCCGCGAACGAGTTCTCGTCGAGGAACGGTAGAAACACCCCCAGGTTGGCGGGGCTCGAGGTCGCTTCTCGGACGTAGTTGAGAGGCAAGACAAAGAACTGGGCCAGAGTTCCCACAAATCCCGAATGCACGACGACCGCAAATGTCTGTTTGAATGTGCTGGTCCCGCCGAGGATCGCGTTGAAAACGACGAACGCGATACCAGCCATGAGAGCATTACGAGAGAGCGACGCCACGATAATGCTGCCGGCGGTGATATAGCCCGCAAACGGCGCCTGCTTTTCCAGATTGGCAGTATGGCGTCGTCAACTTGTCGGCCGAACGATTCGATCGTGCGAATCTGTTGATCCAGCAAGGCATCCTGCCCGACCCGGGTGTTGTAGAAGACCAGATTGGCCCCGCCGTCAGCGCGATGATGAGCACGAGCGCGCCAAAAACCCGCGGCCGCTCCACGATACCGGCATAGGTGCGGCGCGGTGATGTGATGACCCCGACCGCGCGGCTGAGCAGACCCTGTTGGGCTGCAGGTGCTTCAACTGGAGGCGCAAGAGTTTCAGACATAGGCGTCTCGGATGGACCGATTCAGCTATAGACGGTAGCGTTCGCGGTGGAGGTTTCGTTACGTTTGTGACGCGCGGGCCACGGGACCCTTTCTTGCGCTCGCCTGCCGCGGCCGGCGGCGCGTCGAACAGCTTCCTGAGCACTCCGAAACCGGCCTCGAGCCGGCGGCGCGAGGCCGAATCGAGCGAGCGCCAGGACCGCGGCGAGATGCGTCTCCGCGGCCTGCTCCACGCGCTCGAGCACCCCTCGACCGGTGACGGTTACTTCTACCAGGACGACTCGCCGGTCGCCGCCGTCATGAACAGTGCCCGCGCCGTTCCGCCGATACCTTTTCCGTTCCCCAGCCACGGGAGATCCCCTTAGGGCTGTTTCCGGGGTGATTCGCCTGACCCATCCCCGCTGAACCAACGCGGTGACCGAGTTGGACATCGTTGGCAGGCTGACGCCGCGGAGCTCTGCCAGCTCGGTCAGGGTGCGGGGCTGTTCCTTCAGCATCACCAGCAGTGGGAAATGCGCCGGAGCGGGCAGTTCACCGGCCGACCGGAGTCCGGCCACCACGGTTCGCATGACGAGCGGCATGATGTGAGAGGATCTCGCGCGCCGTTTCGAGAGCTTGATCGCGGTCCATGCGTGGGAGGAATGGGCTTAGGAGCGCTAATTATTAGTAGGGCTAAGCCAACCTATCACGAGCCAGATCGATCGTCAACCAGGCCACGGACAATCGCCGAGTTACGGCTATTTCGGAACAAACCGGTCGGATTAGTGACCTAATGAAACAGTGTGGCTCATGGATTGCCGGTGGGCAGTTCCGTGAACGCGGATAACGGATAACATGGTGCGGCTGAATAGCTTGAGGCTACTGAAAAAATCTTGACTGCACACCACACAATATGTACCCCTGGATCGGTAAAGCGATGCTATACACGACGTTTAACCTGAGTTCTCCGCGCCGGTTGGACATCGGTCGAGTACGGCTCTAACGTCTCGTTTATGAACATGGACCGGCGCTCGATCGGCAGTGCGAAGTGGACATAGGGAAGAGGATCCGCGAAGTTCGAATGGCGCACCAGCTCACTCAGGAAGAGCTTGCAGTCCGGGCAGGCGTGACCAAGGGGTTCATTTCGCTGCTCGAACGCGACAAGAGCTCGGTGTCGCTCGATACGCTCTCGGCCGTTCTCGAGGTGCTGGGGGAACCCCTCAGCACGTTTTTCTCGTCGGATGCCCTTCAGCCGTTTGTTTTCGATAAGCAGGACCGGACGCTGCTCGACGACCAGGGTATCGATAAGTTCGAGCTGCTGATTCCCGGGTCGACAACGATGGCGATGGAGCCGTGCCGGCTGGTGTTGGCCCCGGGTCAGCGATTCGGACCCCATGCCTCACACAACGGCGAGGAATTTGGCTACGTGATTCGGGGGCGCCTGTCGGTCGCGTTGGGCCGCCGGTCGAGTATTGCCAAGGCTGGCGACTCGTTCAGCTACAAGGCGCAGCAGGAGCATTCGTTCCAGAACGTCGGCCGTGCCCCGGCCGAGGTGTTGTTCGTGACGTGGCCACCGCAGCACTGACGGCCGCAAGGCCGCGCGTCCGCTGGGGTGTGGGGCAGAGCCCACGTAAGTTGGAAGGCAACTTGGCTGGAAGTGAGGTGATGATGAGATGAAAACTGGAAACGGCGCTATGACGCCGACGTCCCTGCCGAAAACGGCTGTTGAACCAAACCTGTCCATCGACCGCGCGGCGATTCTTGCCGAAACCGTGGCAACCCCGTTCCTGGTTCTTTCTCCCTCGCAGATTCAGGCGACGATCAAGACCCTCAGGACGTGTTTGCCGGGCGTCGGTCTGTATTACGCCATGAAGTCGAACCCAGATTCCGAGCTTCTCCGGACTCCTCAATGGATTGGTCGACGGCATCGACGTGGCCTCATGCGGGGAGGTCGCAACGGCGGCAGCAGCGGGCTTTACACCCGAGCGCCTGTTCCATTCGAATCCCATCAAGAAGGACACCGATATCGCCATCTGCGCCAGACATGGCGTGCAGTGGTTCACGTTCGACAATGCCGACGAGATTGCGAAGCTGTGTGCCTACGCGCCTGGTGCGAACGTCCTCCTGCGCGTCGCGATCAAAAACGAGAGCTGTGTCGTCAATCTGGGCGCCAAGTTTGGCGTGAACCCCGAGGACGCGCTTCCGTTGCTGCTGCAGGCACGGTCTGCGGGCATCAATGTGAGGGGATCGCGTTCCACGTCGGCAGTCAGTCCACTGATCCCGAGACCTATACGACGGCACTCGAAAATCGTGCGGCAAATCTTCGACGATGCCGCCGCGGCCGGCGTGCGCCTGGATACCCTGGATATAGGCGGTGGTTTTCCCGTGACGTGCCCGGACGGCCGTGCCGAAGCTCGAGGACTTCTGCCGCGTGGTCTCGCGCCGCCTGTCGAAATGTTTCCTGCCGGGGTTCGGATTATCGCCGAGCCTGGGCGCTGCATCTCGGGCGATGCAATGACGCTGGTCGTCCGCGTGATCGGGCGGTCTATTCGGAACGGGATTCCCTGGTAGCTTCATCGACGATGGCTTGTGCGGAGCGTTTTCCGGCAAGCTGTTCGATCATTGCGACTACGAGGTGATTCCGGTCAGAACTGGCCCCGTTCACGCATGCGTGGTCGCCGGGCCTACTTGCGACTCGATCGACATCGTGGCGCAGGACCAAATGCTGCCGGACCTCAAGATTGGAGACCTGCTGGTCGTGCCGGGCATGGGCGCTTACACAAAGCGAGCGCCACGTCGTTCAACGGTTTCCAGCCACCCGTGACGGTCCTGGACACCGGTGAGAATGTTCCAAGACGACGCCAGAAGCGGATCGCGGCCCGGCCACGCCGGGTTTCTTCTGGCAGTTCCGCTCGTGTCAGTCCGAGGCGGCTTCCACCCGCCAATCCGACACCTGCGTCCCCGCTTGCTTAGTGGCTCGACGCGCCGGCCCGAGACCGACGCCCGAATCGACTTGTCGGGCGCTCGGTCTCATTCGCCATTTCAGCGTCGCAATTAGAAGAAACCGAACATGACTCAGACTACGAAGCGCGTTCCATTTGACGGACGCATCCTGATGCTCGGGTGCGGATCGGTCGGCCAGTGCACCCTTCCGCTCATTCGCCGCCACGTCGACCTGCCGTCCGACCGAATCACCGTCGTTGATTTCGAGGATGTCCGGAAGAAGATCGCAGATTCGCTGGACGCGGGCGTGTTGTTCAAACAGGCTCGTTTGACGCGGGACAACTACAAGGCGATGTTGGGCGAGCTCGTGGGTCCGGGCGACGTCATCGTCGACTTGTCGTGGAACGTCGAAACGTTCGACATGCTCAGCTGGTGCGGAGACCATGGCGTTCGCTTCATCAACACGTCGGTCGAGGAGTGGGATCCATGCGGCGACATCGAGAACAAGTCGCCATGCGGCGCAGCCTGTACTCCCGCCAAATGCGGATTCGGCTGCTGAAGGCCAGGCTGAATAGCGGAAGCAAGCCGAGCTCCACGGCGATCATCGATCACGGGGCGAACCCCGGTCTTGTCAGCCACTTCACCAAGCGAGCGTTGCTCGAAATCGCCACCACGATGATCGAAAGGGCTGCCGGCAGCTCACCGGTGTCGACAAAGCGGCGTTCGAGAAGCTGGTCGCCGACGCCGAGAGCCAGACCGATGGAGCCTGGGCCCGCCTCTGCCAGGCCACCGGCACGAGGTGATTCATATCTCCGAGCGCGACACCCAGGTGTCTTCGTTACCCAAGGCCATCAACGAGTTCGTCAACACGTGGTCGATCGAAGGCTTCTACGAGGAGGGCACCGCGCCTGCAGAACTGGGGTGGGGCACGCACGAGCGTCAGTTGCCGAAATACGCCCATACCCCCATCGGAGGTCCTGGGAACCAGATCTTCCTCGGTCAGCCTGGCATTCGAACGTTCGTCCATTCCTGGGTCCCAGCAGGCGGTCCCATCATCGGAATGGTCGTGCGCCACGCCGAGTCGTTCACGATCAGCGACTACTTGACCGTGTGGGACAACACCATCGAGGGCTGGCGAGCGGTCTACCGGCCGACCGTGCACTACGCTTACATGCCCTGCGACAACGCGATTCTGAGTTTGTACGAGCTGACGATGCGTAACTTCCAGCTTCAGCCGAAGCTCAGGATCATGTCGGACGAGATCACCGATGGCATGGACGAGCTCGGTGTGCTCTTGCTGGGCCACGGGCTGAACGGTTGGTGGACAGGCTCCCAGCTCGATATTCACGAAACGCGACAGCTGGTCCCCGGCCAGAACGCCACCACGCTCCAAGTGGCCGCGGCAGTGCTCGGCGGTTTGGTGTCATGATTCAGAACCCCTCGAAAGGCATTCTCGTGCCCGACGAGCTGCCCTATCGTGAGATTCTCGAGGTCGCGGATCCGTATCTGGGACCGTGTCCATCTGTCCAGACCAACTGGACACCTTTCGAGAGCCGGTCTCGCTTGTTTGCGAAGTGGGGCACGCCACCGGTAAGCGAGTCGGATCTCTGGCAATTTGCCAGTTTCGCGGTGCAACCTTGACCCGCCCCATACCGCGCCTCCGCAAGGCGACGTCGGCTGATGCAGCTGCGCTCCACGGACTCATTACGAGTCACATCGTCGAAGGGCGCCTGTTGCCGAGGACTCTCGCGGAGCTGACGCAGAACGCGGATCGCTTTGTTGTTGCCACACTCCGGCGGCGTATCGTCGGCTGTGCCGAACTGGCGCCGCTCAGTGACGGCCGTGGCGGAAGTACGGTCCCTAGTTGTGGATCGAGAACATCGCGGGCGCGGGCTTGGTCGGCGAATCATCGAAGAGCTCCGCTCGCGGAGCACGCCGGGAGGGTTTCGACCAGCTGTGTGCCTTCGGTCACGATCCCGCCATCTTTGCCCGAATGGGTTTTGTGGTGGTGCCGCATAGCGACATTCCCGAGAAGATCGAGACCGACTGCCGCCGGTGTCCCTTGTTCGGCAAGTGCGGTCAGTTTGCCATGATGGCGAGCCTCGAGCCAATCGCCACCGACTCTCCAACCGACCACCCGGTGCTGCGCGTCTGACGGCAGGTGAGCACGTCTGAAATAGTCCCACGCACGCTCGGCCGCTGATCTCGTCCCTGTTCAAGATCGTCGTCAACATCAACAATGTGCCCCCGGTCGCGGTTAACGGCTGGGCCTCGCTCGCATTGTGGCTCGTCGCGTTTTTCACCTCGCGTGCTGCCGCTCTGGTGGGCGCGCTGGCCACGCTTGGCCAGCATCGTGGCGGCGTTCATTCCGACAGCGGATGTCACGAGCGTGGCCTCGGTTCGAGGCGAAATCCGCATCGCCGTCGCCGGCCCTGTCGCAGTCGGTTGATACTTTTCCGGCGAACGCAACAGCCCCAACTCCCTCTCGCCGTATAGCCGCTCCGACGAAAGGAGCGCGAAGGTGTCAACATGACGAGGCTTTTCGGTGAACTCGCGACTCCCGGTCCGCGCGTCATCGTCAGTGCATTTCTGCTGGTTGCATCGAGTCGACCCGCATCCGCACAGGTCTACGAAGCTGTGGGCATCCGTGCGCAGGGAATGGGGGGCGCGTTCGTCGCAGTGGCCGACGACGCGACGGCGACGTGGTGGAATCCGGCAGGCTCAGGAAAGGGGCCGTTCGTCAACGGCCTCGTTGAACTATACGGAAGGGCAGGACGAAGGTCAAGGTTCGTGGGGTGTGTCGTTTGCACTGCCTTCGCTCGGCATCAGTTATCACCGCCTGCAGCTTTCCTCGAAGCTCTACAGCCACCCCCGTCGCGGGCCGACAAGACGAACGAGCGGGGGCTTTCGTCCGCACTACGTCCTCAATCAAGTCGGTGCGACCGTTGGGCAGTCCTTTGGCGACCACCTCATCGTGGGTCCGACCGTAAGGCTGGTTCATCGCGGACCAGAACAAAGGAGATGTGGACCTGGGAGCGATGGGAACGATAGGGCCGGCCAGCTTGGCGATTGTCGTCAAGCACATACGGGAGTCCAGACCTGACGGCCGACGGGTATGCGTTTGAGCTCGAGCCACAGGTTCGAGTCGGCGCAGCCTTCAGATCGCCAGGACGAGGCGCGGGGTTGACCGGTGCGATCGACGCCGACCTCACTGACCACGTCTACGGCGCTGGGTGATGCACGGCATCTGGCTGCAGGTGCTGAGCTTTGGGTGAATCCTCGTATTGGGGTGCGAGGAGGAGCCCGAATCAACACAATCGGCAGTGTCCGACCGACGTTCAGTGCGGGAGCGAGCTTCGCGCCGAAAGCCGGTTTCTTCGTTGACGGTCAGGTGACCCTGGGAGATGACGAGCTTACGAAGGGGTGGGGACTGGCCGCGAGGGTGACGTTTTAGGTCACAAGTTGACAATATTTGTCCAATACGTATAGCGTTCATGTCTCGACGTCGATGCCCGTCCGAGTAGGTGAGCTCCTTCTCAAAGAGAAGCGGATAACTCCTCAGCAGCTCCAGCAGGCCCTCAATCACCAGAAGGCCAACAGGGGGAAGCTCGGCTACAACCTCGTCAAGATGGGCTTTATCAAGGACGAGGAGATCACGGCCCTCCTGAGCAAGCAGTACGGCGTCCCGTCCATCAACCTGCCACAGTTCGAGCTCGACCCGGCCGTCATCAAGCTCATTCCCGCCGACACCGCTCAGAAGTATCAAGTTGTGCCGCTCAGCCGCTCGGGCGCCACGCTGACGATCGCGATGACGGATCCCACCAACGTCTTCGCGATGGACGACATCAAGTTCATGACCGGCTACAACGTCGAGCCGGTCGTGGCATCCGAGATCGCCGTGTCTCGAGGCGCTCGAGCGCTATTACCCGGCAGCGGCGGATAAGACCGCGGTCGTCGGAGAGGTCATCGGGCCCGAGCACTCTCGGAGTTGGCGACCAAGGGCCTGGAAGAACTTCAGGCCCTCGAGGACACCGGCGATGTCGAGGTGCTCGATGAACTTCAGGAAATCAGTGCCGAGGCGCTGGCGAAGCAGGGCGAGGAAGCGCCGGTCGTTCGTCTGGTCAACGTTGTGCTGATGTCGGCGATTCAGAAGGGCGCGAGCGACATCCACGTCGGAGCCATACGAGAGGGCTCCGGGTTCGCTACCGCATCGACGGCATTCTCTACAACATCATGAGCCCGCCCGATGAAGTTCCGCGACGCGATCGCGTCGCGGATCAAGATCATGGCGAAGCTGGACATCGCCGAAAAGCGCCTCCCGCAGGACGGCCGCATCAAGATTCGCTTCAACGAAAACGGCGTCGCCAAGGAAATCGATTTCCGTGTCTCGTGTCTGCCCACGCTGTTCGGCGAAAAGATCGTCATGCGTCTCCTGGATCGCGAAAAGTTGATGCTCGACATGACGCGACTCGGTTTCGAGCCCGAGTCGCTCGCCAAGTTCGAGACAGCGATTCAGCGACCGTGGGGAATGGTGCTCGTGACGGGTCCGACGGGCAGCGGCAAGACGAACACGCTCTATTCATCCATCGCCCGGATCAACACGCCGGAAACCAACATCATGACGGCCGAGGATCCGGTCGAGTTCAACCTGGCCGGGGTGAACCAGGTCCAGGTGCGCGAACAGATCGGCCTCAACTTCGCCGCGGCGCTGCGCTCGTTCCTGCGCCAGGATCCGAACATCATCCTCGTCGGCGAGATCCGAGACTTCGAGACCGCGGAGATCGCCGTCAAGGCCGCGCTCACCGGGCACCTCGGTGTTGTCGACGCCTCCACACGAACGACGCGCCGAGCACCGTGAACCGTCTGATGAACATGGGCATCGAGCCGTTTCTCGTCGCCAGCTCGGTCCATCTGATCTGCGCGCAGCGACTCGTGCGGCACGGTCTGCTCGAACTGCAAAGAGCCGCATCCGCTGCCGCCGCCGGCGCTCATCCAGGCCGGATTTTCTCAAGAGGATGCCAACGCGGTCACGCCGCAAAGGGCGCGGGCTGCGACCGCTGCAACCTGACCGGATACAAGGGACGGGTCGGTCTCTATGAAGTGATGGAAATCACCGAGGAGCTTCGAGAGCTGATTCTCGTCGGCGCCTCCGGTCTCGAGCTGCGCCGCAAGGCGGTTGACGACGGGATGCTGACGCTGCGGCATGAGCGGGCTCCGCAAAGTGAAGGACGGTATGACGACGATCGAAGAGGTGGTGAGGGAGACGGTGAAGTAAGAGCTGAGGCTGAGAACTGAGAGCTGACAATATGTCAACACTGCCCGAGCTTTTGAAGACAACCGTCGACCTGGATGGGTCCGACCTGCACATCACGACGAACACGCCACCGCAGGTGCGCGTGCACGGACACCTTCAACGACTCCAGATGCCGGAACTGACGCCCTCCGAGACCAAGCAACTCGTCTACAGCGTCCTGACCGACGCGCAAAAGAAGCGCTTCGAAGAGACCCTGGAGCTCGATTTCTCGTTCGGTATCCGCGGCCTGGCACGGTTCAGGTGCAACGTCTTCAACCAGCGGGGCGCCGTTGCCGCAGTCTACCGGCTCATTCCGGAAAAATCCGGACGTTCGGCGAGCTGGGACTGCCGCCCGTGCTGGCCATGTTGGCCGAGCGCCCGCGCGGCCTCGTGCTGGTCACCGGCCCGACCGGCAGCGGCAAGTCCACGACGCTCGCCGCGATGCTCGACAAGATCAATTCCGAGCGTCACGACCACATTCTGACGATCGAGGACCCGATCGAGTACATCCATCCGCACAAGAACTGCCTGGTCAATCAGCGTGAAGTTCACAGCGGACACGAACAGTTTCTCGGACGCGCTGCGTGCCGCGCTCCGCGAGGATCCGGACATCGTGCTCATCGGCGAGATGCGCGATCTCGAGACGGTTGAAGCCGCCTTGAAGATCGCCGAGACGGGACACCTGACGTTCGCCACGCTCGCATACCAACTCGGCCGCTCAGACGATCAACCGGATCATCGACGTCTTTCCGGCCAACCAGCAGTCGCAGATCCGAACGCAACTGTCGCTCGTGCTCGAGGGGATCGTCAGTCAGGCGCTGCTTCCACGCGCCGACGGCAACGGCCGCGTCGGTGTCGCTGGAGATCATGGTGCCGACGCCGGCGATCCGGAACCTGATCCGCGACGACAAGATCCACCAGATCTATGGCGCCATGCAGACAGGCCAGGAAAAGCTCGGGATGCAGACGGCGAATCAGTCGCTGGCCAGCTTGTACTGAAGCGGTTGATCACGCTCGAGACTGCGATGGCCGCTTCGTCTTTGAACGGACGAACTGCAGGACATGATCAATCGCGGTGTCGGTGTGGTGGCGGGCGCCGGTCTCAGTCGAAGCGCGGGCACGACGCCGCGCCGGTCTCGGGCGTTGACGCCATGACGAACTCGCACGAAGTCGTTGTTTCGGTGACTGATGAGTCTTTGAGAGGCAAATAAGTATGCCGACCTTTGCTACGCTGGACGAACCCGTGCGGGACAGACCGTCAGTGGCGAGCGCGCTGCCGAGACGATGGACGCGGCCGTCCGCTGCGCTCCGGCGCGAGCAGATCATGGTCACGCGGATCACCCCGGCCAAGGAAAAGGCCGAGGCCGCGGCGAAGGGCAAGACCGGCAAGCTCGGAAGAAGGTCAAGACCAAGAACCTCGCCGTGTTCACCCGTCAGTTTTCGGTGATGATCGACGCGGGCCTGCCGCTCGTTCAGTGCCTCGACATCCTCGGCGCGCAGGAAGAAGACGCGAATTTCGCCGCGGTCATCCTGCAGACGCGCACCGACGTCGAGGCCGGCGCGTCGCTGGCCGACGCGCATGCGCAAGCACCCGAAAACGTTCGACCCGCTGTTCACGAACATGATTGCCGCGCGGGAGGCGGGCGGCATCCTCGACACCGATTCTCAAGCGTCTCGCCACCTACATCGAAAAGGACGTGAAGCTGAGGGGCCAGGTGAAGTCGGCGATGATTTATCCGGTCGCCGTCATCATCATTGCCGCGCTGGTCGTTGGCGTCATTCTCTGGAAGGTCATTCCGACGTTCGCGTCGCTCTGTTCCGGCCTCGGCGCCGATCTGCCGCTGCCCACGCGCATCGTCATCGCGCTGAGCAAGCAACCTGGTGCGCGTTCTTCCCGATCGTCATCGTCGGCGATCAGCGCGGTCGGCTACGTCTTCACGAGGTACTACGCGACGCCACAGCGGCCGGCGTGTGGTCGACGCGACGATGCTGAAAGCGCCGGTGCTCGGCCTCATCCTCCGGAAAATCGCGGTGGCGCGCTTCTGCCGGACGTTGTCGACGCTGATCAGCTCGGGCGTGCCGATTCTCGACGGTCTCGAAATCACGGCGCGGACGTCCGGCAACTCGATCGTCGAGGACGCGGTGATGGTGACCCGCAAGAGCATCGAGCGCGGCGAAACGATCGCGGTGCCGCTCGAAGGAAACGGGCGTGTTTCCTCCGATGGTGACGCAGATGATCGGCGTCGGCGAAGCGCACCGGCGCGCTCGACACCATGCTCGCCAAGATCGCCGATTTCTACGAAGAGGAAGTGGATGCCGCCGTCGCCGGGCTGCTGACGCTGCTCGAGCCGATCATGATCGCGATCCTCGGCGTCGTCGTCGGCGGCATCGTCATCGCGATGTATATGCCGATCTTCGATTTGATCTCAGAAGCTGACGTAGGGCAGGCTATTGCGCACATACATGAGACCGAACCTGCGGAAGAAAGCTGGCCTGGCTGATCGTGGTCCGCGCCGTGCTCAGCACGGTGTTCCTCGGCTCGGCCACATTGATGCAGGTGACGGCGCCGGGTTCGTTTGCCGATCGATCCGTTCTTCGTCCTGATCGGGCTGATTTACGCGCTGACGATTGGCCTACGCGCTCGATGCTGCGGATGCGTCGAACGCCATCCGTCGCTCGTCGACCTGCAGCTCGGCGTGCGACGCCGATTGATCTCGGCGTTCATCTATTTCACCGGCGGCATCACCAGCTACTTCGCGCTGCTCTACGTGCTGCCGATCGTCGCCGGTTCCGTCGTCCAGCATCGCCGCGGCGGGCTGCTCGTCGCGATGCTGAGCGCGCGTTCTGTACGTGGAGAGTCGTCACCGGCAGTGCTGGCGGGTGGCGGCGCTGCTGTCGCGCGTCTGGCGGGACGGCGGCAGTCGGTCGTCCTGCCGCCGCTGTCGGTGGCGCAGTACGTCGTCGCCCTCAACGTCTTCGGGTTCTTCGCCGTCGCGTTGCTCAGCGGATCGCTCGCCGAGAAGGTCTGCGACCAGCCGGCGAGCGACCTGAAGCAGGCGTCGACCCGAGATCGCCGACTTGCAGGCGCTGAACCAGCACGTCATCGACAGCCTGCCGAGCGGCCTGGCCACCACCGACGTCGCGACTGCGCATCCTGACGTTCAACCGCGGCGCGGAAGCGATCACCGGTGTCTCGTCGACTCGGCGGTGGGCCGGACGATCGACGCAGGTCCTGCAGTTGTCGGCGCCGACGATCGACGACAATTCGCCGCGACCTGCGCAGAACGTCGGTGCGCGGCGTCACGAGTTCAGATACCGACGTGCGGAGAGCGCACCGATATCGAGATCGGCTTGGGCGCGACGCACCTCGAGACGCCGGGCGGCCGCGCCGGCTATCTGTTCACGTTCCAGGACGTGACCAACATCAAGAAGCTGGAACGCGACGCGGCCATGCAGCAGCGTCTGGCGGCGGTCGGCGAAATGGCCGCCGGCATCGCGCACGAGATTCGCAATCCGCTGGCGTCGATGTCGGGCTCGATCCAGATTCTGCGGCAGGATCTGCCGCTCACGCAGCGAGCAGGAACAGCTGATGGACATCGTGCTGCGCGAGTCCGAGCGCCTGAACACGACGATTCGCTCCTTCCTCGACTACGCGCGGCCGCAGCGCTTCGCAGATGAAGCGGTTCGACGCCCGGCGCGCGCTGAACGACACGGCGCTGCTCGCTGCGCAACAGCGCCGACCTGCACGACCAGCACCGGATCAGCGTCGACCTGCCGGACGGCGAGCTGTGGTACGACGCCGACGAGGGCCAGATCAAGCAGATCGTCTGGAACCTGGCGACCAACGGCCTCCGCGCCATGCCCAACGGCGGGCGGCTGCAGCTGACGGGCGCCTACGACGCGTCGCGGCGCGGGCGTGGTGCTGACCGTCGAGGACGAAGGCGCCGGCATTCCGCCAGGAAGAGCTTGCCGAGTTGTTTCAACCGTTTCACGGCAGCTTCGCGAAAGGCAGCGGCCTCGGGCTCGCGCATCGTTCACCGGATCGTGACCGACTACAACGGCGACGATCGAGTTCAGCTCGGAGTCGGGCGCGGCACCATGCGTCGCCGTCCGGCTGCCTGCACGCACGGTAGCATCTGTATGATGCCAAACCAAAACCGCCCCGGCTCCGACCGACCGCCGCGTCGCCGCGCATCCTCGTCGTCGACGATGAGCGGTCGATGCGGGAGTTGATGGCGATCGTGCTCCGGCGCGAAGGCTACGACGTGCTGCTGGCCGAGAACGGCCGGAGCGCCATCGACGCTGCTCGAGCGCGAGCCCGTGGACCTGCTGATCTCGGACATCAAGATGCCCGACGTGAGCGGCGTCGAAGTGCTGCGGGCCGCGAAGGCCGTCGATCAGGACATCCTCGGCATCATGATCACGGCGTTCGCGTCGACGCGAAACCGCGGTCGAAGCGATGCGGCTCGGCGCCTGCGACTATCTGAGCAAGCCGTTCGACGTCGATCTGCTGAAGATGAAAGTGCGCGAGAAGATCGAGAGCCGCCAGCTGCGGCAGGAGAACGTGCTGCTGAAGCGCACGCTCGGCCTCACGCACCAGTTCTCGAACATCGTCGGCCGCAGCGAGGCCATGCTCGACGTCTTCAAGATGATCGAGACCGTCGCGCGCACCAACAGCACGATCCTGCTGACCGGCGAATCGGGCACCGGCAAGGGCTGGTGGCGCAGGCGGTGCATTTCCACTCGCTGCGCCGCGAGCAAGCCGATGGTGTCGCTCAACTGCGGCGCGCTGCCCGGAGACGCTGCTCGAATCGGAGCTGTTCGGACACATGCGTGGCGCGTTCACCGGCGCCGACAGCAACAAGAAGGGCTTGCTGGAGGTGGCCGAGCGCGGCACCGTGTTCCTCGACGAGATCGGCGAGATGAGCGCCGTCGATGCAGGTCAAGCTGCTGCGCGTGCTCCAGGAGCGCCGCTTCCGCCGCGTCGGCGGGCTCGAGGAGCTGCAGGCCGACATCCGGTTCATCGCGGCGACCAACCAGGACCTCACCAAGCGCGTCGCCGACGGGCGGTTCCGCGAAGACCTCTTCTATCGCATCAACGTCATTCCGATCGTGCTGCCGCCGCTGCGCGATCGCCGCGAAGACATTCCGCTTGCTCGCCGAGCACTTCCTCGCCAAGCTACACCGAGCTGATGGGGAAGCAGATCGCCGGCATCTCGAAGGACGCGATGGAGCTGCTCGTCCGCTACGCCTGGCCCGGGCAACATCCGCGAGCTCGAGAACGTGATCGAGCGCGCCGTCGCGCTCGAGGCGACGCCGATGGTGCTGGCCGACAGTCTCACGCCCGCGATTCGCGGACGCGCGGCGCAGCAGTCGGCGGCCGCCGTGACGGCGGTCGAGACGCGTGCCGGGACCGGGATTCGATCTCGAAGCGCACGTCCAGGAGATCGAGCGCGGCTACATCGCCGAAGCGCTTCGCCGCGCCGGCGGCGTGCAGGTGAAGGCTGCCGAACTGCTCGGCATGAGTTTCCGGTCGTTCCGCTACTACGCGAAGAAATACAACCTGCGGTGAGGGTGACGCTTCGCGGCAGTCCGAGCGCCACGAATTGTCAAGCGATGCGGGTTTGTCTTGCTGAGAAATTCTGTCCTTCTTCCGCGCACTCAATGCGTTACGGGAAATGTCGAAAATGGCATTGTCGGTTGCTGTGGTTGCCGGCCGAGGCTGACGAGCGGTTCGAACCAGTCGGCTTGGTCAACCAGTTATTTCTTGCAGGAGTGCGACGGTATGAAGATTCGTGAATCAAAGGGTTTTACGCTCATCGAGCTGCTGATCGTCGTGGCGATCATCGGCATCATCGCGGCGATCGCGGTGCCCGGCTTGCTGCGCGCCCGTATGTCGGGCAACGAAGCGTCGGCCATCGGTTCGCTGCGCGCGATCAACAGCGGCGAAGCGAGCTGTTCGTCGAGCTGCGCGGCTGGCGGCTACGCTATCGACCTCGTGGACCTCGTCAAGGCGCCGGCTGGCAGCACGCAGGGCTTCATTTCGCCCGACCTGAAGTCCAACGCGGTTGTGAAGATCTGGCTACACCGTGTCGCTGGCGAAAGACGGCGCGTCGGGCACGACCGACATCGGCACCGCAGCCGGCACCTGCAACGCTTCGGCGGGCACGCCCGCCGAGCTCCTATTGGGCAGGTGCGGATCCAGTCACTGCGGGCGGCACCGGCACGCGCTACTTCGGGACCGATACCCGCGGCACGCTCTTCTTCACGACGGCGGCGGCGGTGGCGAATCCGATTCCAGCCGGCACCGCGGTGGTTCAGTAAAGTCTCGGGTAAGTCGAGGGTCGAAGTCCTCGTTCGGCGACGTCAGGTTCTCTCTCCTACGCAACGGTCGGCGGTCGGTGGACTCGATCCAAGGCGAGTCCATCGGCCGCCGATCGTTTGGGCCCGCCCTGAGCGAGCTTGCACGCCCGCGAGTCGAAGGGCAGCCCGCACGATGAATTCCGCGTCTAAATGACAATCGATGTCAGGGAGCGGAAACACGAATTGTCAAGCACACCCGTTCGCAGCCGGCATCACAAAAACGTAAGCGGCTAAGTGTTATAGTCAGTAACAACTTACAGTTAGGCGGCAGCCTCGACAGTAATGGCATTGTGGTTGCTGTAGCGTCGGACGCACACGCCCGATACACGGAGCGAGGCATGCGTCCAACATCGGACTTCCCAGGAGAGCGAGCAATGAAGATTCGTGAGTCGAAGGTTTCACCCTCATCGAGCTGCTGATCGTCGTGGCGATCATCGGCATCATCGCGGCGATCGCGGTGCCCGGACTTGCTGCGCGCCCGTATGTCGGGCAACGAGGCCTCGGCCATCGGTTCGCTCCGCGCGATCAACTAGCGGCGAAGCGAGCTATTCGTCGAGCTGCGCGGCTGGCGGTTATGCCATCGACCTCGCGGACCTCGTCAAGGCGCCGGCTGGCGGCACGCAGGGCTTCATCTCGCCCGACCTCAAGTCCAACGCGGTTGTGAAGTCCGGCTACACCGTGGCGATCGCGAAAGACGGCGCGTCGGGCACCACCGACATCGGCACCGCGGCGTCCACCTGCAACGCCTCGGCGGGCACTCCGGCCAGCTCGTGGCTTCGCCAACGCCGACCCCGTCACCGCGGGCGGCACGGGCACGCGCTACTTCGCCACCGATACCCGCGGCACGCTCTTTCTTCACGACCGCGGCGGCTGTGGCCAATCCGATTCCCGCCGGCACCGCAGTGGTTCAGTAAGACGTAGGTTCGAAGGTTTTCGGGTTCTCAGGTTCACGGTTCAGGGGTTCAGGGGCGGGGGCGCCTCTGAACCTCTTCGTTTTCTGGAACCCCTCGTGAATGTGGCAAAATCGTCCTTCCATGAGTAAACGCGCCGCGCTCTGTCGCCCTCATCTGCGCGCTGGTCGGCCTCGGCGCCTCCGTCGCGGCTGCCTACACCCACTACCGCCTGCTGTCCGACCCGAGCTACACGAGCTTCTGCGACGTCAGCGGGACGGTCAGCTGCACCCAGGCGTATCTGAGCCGCTTCGGATCGTTTCGCGGCGTGCCGGTCGCGCTCTTCGGCGTGCTGTGGTTCGTCGTCGCGACCGCTGCTCTCGGTGACCGGGATGACGGCGCGCGACACGGTTCGCGAAGACGTTCCCGGCTATCTGTTTGTCATGTCGACGCTGGCGCTTGCCGCCAGTGCTCTACCTCGGATATGCGTCGTTCGTCTTGTTGAAAACCGTGTGTCTGCTCTGCCTGACCACCTACGCCGCCGTGATCGGGTTGTTTCTCGTGTCCGGTGCCGCGACGTCTTTCCCTATGACCACCTTGCCCCGCCGTGCGGCGCGCGATCTCCGCGTGCTCGTGAGCAATCCGCTCGCAATCGGCATCGTCGTGTTGTTCTTTGCCGGCGCCGCGTCGACGCTGGCCTTCTTCCCGCGCGAGGGCGGATTGGTGTCGGGCTCCGCGCCGACGCCTGAAGTGACGCAGGATCAGCGATCCGAGCTCGAACGGTTTCATGGCCACGGCGCCGCGCGTCCCGCTGGTCGTGCCGCGCGAGGGCGCCAAGGTGCTGATCGTCAAGTTCAACGATTTCCAGTGCCCGGCGTGCGGGCAGACCTACCTGCAGTACAGCCGATTCTGGCGAAAATGCGAAGCGAGCAATCCGGGCGCGGTGAAGATGGTGCTCAAGGATTTCCCGCTCAACCGCGACTGCAACGACGCGATCCAGCAGACGCTGCATCCGTCGGCCTGCGATGCGGCGGTGGCCGTGCGGCTCGCGCGGATGCGCAACAAGGGCGAGGCGATGGAGGAATGGCTCTACACCCATCAGCCCGCCGATGACGCCGGCGTCGGTGCGTCAGGCCGCGAAGGATATGGCCGGCGTGGCCGACTTCGAGGAGAAGTTACAGCGCCACGATCGCGAGCGTGAAGAGCGACGTCGCGCTCGGCAAGCAGCTCAGGATTCGCGCCACCCCGACGTTCTTCATCAACGGGGTGAAGTTCGATTCGGCGATCATGCCGCAGTATTTCGATGCGGCAATCGCGTACGAGTTGCAACATCCTCCGAAGTGAGGCGCTGCACTCGCCACCTTCGAGGCTGACAAAGGATTACGCGGTCGGATTCTGGCGCAAGCGCCCATACCGCGCGCTCGACACGCCTGTCGCTTCGACGTCGAATCGGGCGAGGTCTTCGGCTTCCTCGGACCCAACGGCGCGGGCAAGACGACCACGCTCAAGCTGCTGATGCAGCTCGTGTTTCCCATCGTCGGGACGCGCCGAGATCCTCGGCCGCCCGCTCGGCGACGTCGCGGCGAAGCGCCGCATCGGCTACCTTCCGGAAAACCCGTATTTCTACGACTACCTGACCGCCGAAGAGCTGCTCGACCTACTTCGCGGCGCTGTTCGGCTACCGCGGCGCCGAGCGCCGCGCGCGCGCCAGCCGCCTGCTCGACGAGGTGGGCATCGGCGCCGAGCGGCGGCTGCAGCTGCGCAAGTTCTCGAAGGGCATGCTGCAGCGCGTCGGCATCGCGCAGGCGCTGATCAACGATCCCGAGCTGGTCATCCTCGACGAGCCGATGTCGGGCCTCGATCCGCTCGGGCCGCCGCGACGTGCGGTCGCTGATCCTGCGGCTGCGCGATCGCGGCTGCACGGTGTTCTTCAGCTCGCATGTCCTGAGCGACGCCGAGGCGCTGTGCAGCCGCGTGGCGATCCTGGCGAAGGGCGACTGGTCGCCAGCGGCACGTCTGACCGAGATGCTGGCGTTCCGCGCCCGCGGCTGGGAGCTCGTCGTCGGCACGAGCGACGCCGGCCATCGCGCGCTTGGCCAGCGCGTCCGACGCGCGGTCGCGCATCGACGAGGGCCGCTACGCAGCTCGAACTGCCGCGTCGAGTCGCCGCCCGAACAGATCCTGCGCGGCGCTGACGGCCGCGGGCGCGCACCTGGTCTCGCTCAATCCGATTCGCGACAACGCTCGAGGACTTTTTCGTCCGAGCAGGTGGCCAGGCGAGGTCCGCGGAGCGGCAACCTACGGCCGTCGATCGCGATCAACGTGTTCCGCGAATCGGTCCGCGACAAGGTGCTCTACAACCTCGTGCTGTTCGCGATTCTGCTGATCGGCGCGTCGTATCTGCATCGGCCAGCTGACGGCCGGGCAGGACGTCAAGATCATCAAGGACCTCGGCCTGTCGGCGACGTCGATGTTCGGCCTGTTCATCGCGGTGTTCATCGGCATCGGCCTGGTGTCGAAGGAAGTCGAGCGGCGCAGCATCTACGCGCTGCTCGCCAAGCCGATCCACCGCTATCAGCTGGTGCTCGGCAAATACTGCGGCCTCGTGCTGACGCTCGCCGTCAACGTCGCGGTCATGGCCGCCGCGCTGTACCTCGTGCTGGCGTATATGGCCTGGGGCGTCGCTCCGGAAATCATGCGCGCGTGGGACGCGCCGGCGCTCGATCCGGCGCTGCTCAAGGCCGTCGGCGCTGATCCTCGTCGAGCTGATGCTGGTCACGCGCCATCGCCGCTGTTCTTCTCGACGTTCTCGACGCCGATCCTCTCGGCCGCGCTGACGTTCGGCTTCTTCATCGTCGGGCACTTCAGCACCGATTTGCGGAACTTCAAGGATGTCGTCGATTCGTCCGCCGCGGCCGGTCTCGCCCGCGGGTCTGTACTGGTGCTGCCGAACCTCGCGCAGTTCGACGTCAAGAGCGCCGTGGCACCGGGCAAACCGTCACAGCCGGGTACTTGGCGATCGCGGCGGCCTACGGCCTCGCCTACATCGGGATGCTGCTCATCGTGTCGGTGGCGATCTTCTCGCGACGGGACTTCAAGTGACGCGCGTCGGAGCCGATCGCCGGCGCGCTGGATGATGCTGCTCGCGGTCGTGCAGCTGCAGGCCGCGCGGGAGCGTCGTCTATCCGGCGCCGGAGTCGGACCCCGACGCCGTAGCGCGTGACGTCGGGCCCGGCTCTTCGGCACCTGACCGGCGCTACACCGCGTTGGCCGCCGACGTCTACTGGGTGCCGCGCCATCCAGTATTTCGGCGCCACGCGCCGGCGGTTGGTCGAGGAGCGGAACCGGGGACCCGAGCCGCCGCGCACCCTCGCGGCGACGCCGCGACGAATACCCCAACCTATGCCCGTTGCTCGACATCACGACATCGCTCGATCCCCGCTTCAACATCGCTTATCGCTTCGGCGCGGTGTTCCTGGCGGAACCGCTCCCGGCGGCCCCGGGCGGCCCGATCTGGCGATCAAGCTCCTTGAGAAGGGATTGGCCGAACGGCCCGATAAGTGGGAATACATGGAGGACATCGGGTTCGTCCACTACTGGTATCCGGCACGACTACCCGCAGGCCGCCGCGCTGGTTCGGGAAGGCCGCCGATATCCCCAAAGCGCCCTGGTGGCTGCAGTTCCCTGGCCGCCACGACGCTGGCGCAGGGCGGCGATCGCGCCTCGTCGCGCGCTGATGTGGCAGGACGATTCGCGAGTCGGCCGAAATCGACTGGCTGCGTAAGGACGCCGAGCGGCGCCTGGCCCAGTTGCGGCGTCGCTCGATGACATCGACGCGCTGCAGACAGCGTGTCGACGCGTTCGCCAGCTCGGCCTGGCGGCCCGTTCACGGACTGGGCGTCGCTGGTGCGGGCCGGCGTCGTTCCCAGACTGTCCCCGTCGACCCGACGCGAACGCCCTATGAGCTGGACGCCAGCGGCCGCGTCCGGCTGTCGTCAGCGTCTCCGCTGTGGCCGCTGCCCGACGAGCCGATGCTGCTCGAGGCACGGCCGCCTGTCATGATCCGGATCTGCCGCCTGGCGTGCTCCTGGCGCGGCGGTCGCGTTCGGTGCGGTCGTCGGCAGCTTTCTGAACGTGTGCATCTACCGGTTGCCGCTGTCGAAGTCGGTGGTATCGCCGCCGTCCGCCTGCCCGACCTGCAAACGGACGTTGGTCGTGGTACGAAAACATTCCGATCGTCAGCTTCCTCGTGCTCCGCGGGCGCTGCCGGACCTGCCGCGCGGCGATTGGCCCTGCAGTATCCGATCGTCGAGGCTGTTGACGGCGATCATGTTCGGGTCGGCCTGGCTGGTTCTATGGGCCGACGCGTGCTGCTGGTGTCGCGCCTCATCTTCGGCTGCGCGTTGATCGTGCTCTTTGCCATCGATCTCGAACACCACCTGCTGCCCAACGCCATCACGCTGCCCGGCATTGTCGCCGGGATTCATCTTCAGCTTCTGATGACCGAGCCGGGATGGGTGTCGTCGCTCATCGGCATTCTCGTCGGCGGCGGTCTGCTGTATGCGATCGCGGAAGCGTATTACCGGGTCCGGCATGAGGAAGGGCTCGGCATGGGCGACGTGAAGATGCTCGCGATGGTCGGCGCCTTCATCGGCTGGCAGCTGACGCTCCTCACGCTCGATGCTGGCGTCGTTCGCCGGCTCGGTGATCGGCGTCAGCGCTCATCGTCACCAAGCGCGGCGGCATGAAATACGCTGCCGTTCGGCACCTTCCTCGCGCTCGGCGCCGCGGCCGCCGCACAGTCGGTCCAGCCATCCTGCACTGGTACCTGAGCGGTTGTGAAATCGGCGCGCGTCGTGTGGCCGCTCGCGCTGCTGGTGCTGTTCCTGGGCACGTTTCGTCGGACGCTGCCGGATGCGTCCGCTGCGCAGGCCGGTGACGTGGATCCGACCGACGTCGCGGTGCTGACCGACCTTGGCGACGTCTATCTGAAGGACGGACGCGTCGATCTGGCCGAACAGGCGCATACCGCCGCGCGCTGGCGGTCGACCCGCGCGATGGCGACGTGCACGTTCGGCTCGGCGAACTGCTGCTCGAGCGCGGGATCGCGTCGGCGCGTCGGCCGCAACGGAACCGGCGCTGCGCTGGCATCCGGCGAGCACGCGCGCGTCGAAACCTCGCGGAACGCTCTGCGCCGCCGGCCGGCGCGATCCACGACCAATGATCGGATCCCGTATCGACGACTGGCTGTCTCGCGGCGCCGTTGTGGCCGTCGTGCGCGTCGTGCATGCGGTCTTTTTCGTCGCCGTCGCCGCGTACTGCTTCCTGTCGCATGCAGCCCGTTCGCCTACGCACAGTTCATCAAGCCCAACGTCGTCCCGGCGCTGACGGACTCGCATGATCTCGCAGTGGGTCATCTCTGCGTGGTCGTGCTGTTGACGACGCTGACGCTGATGCCGCAGCTGCGAGGTGGACCTGGCCACTGGTTGGCATTGGCCTACGTCGTCCCTGGGGCGCGCTCGCGGCGGTGTCAGCTACGCGACAGCCGCTGCGCACCATCGGCAACAGCCGCCTCGGGGTACTGCGATCGGGTTGCTGGCGCTGGCGGCGCCGGTTTGGGTCGCAGCGATCGATCACCTCGCGAGGCCGGCGCCCGACGTTCGACCCGCGCGGCTCCCTCGCCTGCTCGCGGCCTGCATTGGCGCGGCGATCGTCGGCTGGGCGGCGTATGCGCTCGCCGTCCCGGTTCGTCTGGCCAACCTGCCGGCGATTGCGCTCGGCAAGAGCGAGCTCGCGGTTGCCCTGTCGTCGTCCTCGTCGTCGACCTCTACGGCTTCACCGCGCTGTTTCTGGCGCTCGCGACGCTGATCGCGATCGCTCGGGTGTCGTCGACTCCCGCGCGCTGAGTATTGGCTGTTCGTCTTGCTGCTCCGGAGGCAGCGCCGCGCTCATCCTGCACTTCCTGGTGTGTGCGTCGATCGCGTTCGTCGGCGTGGAGGCCGCGGTGGCGTCCGGTGCGCTCGGGCTCGCGCTCGCGGGCCGTGTGGGCCGACCTGGCGCGGTTGCGCGCCGCGCGGGATCGTCCACTCGACGTCCTGGCGCTGTTCACTGCGCCACTCGCGGGCAGCGGGTCACGGCTGGTCGCCGCGGCCGCGATCTGCGCGCTGCCGCTGGTCGCCTACGGCCTCGTTGGCCGCCGTGTCTCACCTCGACTGGAACTTCCTGCTGCAGAAATTGACGGTGCTGCTGGTGTGGATGGCCGCGTTTGCGCTCGTGTCGCGGCTCGGTCCGGCTGAAGAAAAGGCACATGCTGCGTGGTCTGGTTTCAGCCGGACCTACATCGTTCCGCTGTTGGTCTTCGGCCCGCAATTTCCACGGCTTCGTCTCACTCGAAGCCCGAAACGCTTCACGCCACGGCGGCCTACGCGGCGCTCGACCCGTCCTATCGACTCGTCCGCGATGCCCGCACCGCTCGCTCCGCGGAGACCGCGGAATACTACGCGTTTCTGCGATCGCATACCCTCATTCCGCCCGGCGAGCGTGCCGCCGCTCGACGTGGACCTGGTCAAGCCGCTTCGCGCCCGCCGCGGGCCGACTTCCAGATATCTATCTCCTGATTGTGGACAGCTCTGCGGCGCGACTACTTGTCGCCGGCTAACCCGCAGGTCACCTTCACGCCGGCGATTGGCAGCTTCGCCCGCGAAAGCTACGCTCTTCGATCGCGCGTTCACCAGTACGCGGGAACGGCTCTGTCGATGGCCTCGATTTGGGCGGGCGGGATGGTTCCACACATGCTCGAGGTCGCGTCATTCGAGCGCCGCAACACGCTGCTCAAGTTGCTCAACGCCAATCGCTACGTGCGGATGATGAACGTGGATCACATCATCTCCGACCTCGTCGCGCCCGACGACAACCTCGTCCAGTTGGATCGCGGCAAGGGCACGATGCAGTTCGACGTGTGCTCGACGCTGGGCGAGCTCGAACAACGGGTGGAATCGTCGGATTCGTCGCGTCCGATCTTCTTTACTCCCTGCCGCAGAATGTCCACATCGCCGTGGGCGAGCCGGCGAAAAGTTCCGGCCGGCGAGTCGTATCCGGGTTCTTTCCGGCTGTGGCGTCGAGCATCCGGCGCATCGATGGCTGTCTCGGAAGCTTCATCGATTTCCCGAAGCGCACCAACCGCTATGACAACAGCATCGTGATCCTGACGGCGGATCATGGCGATTCGCTCGGCGAGGGAAGGCCGCTGGGGCCACGCGTTCTTCATCGTGCCCGAAGTGATGCGCATCCCGCTGATCGTCCACGTGCGACGCGGCTGCGCGAGCGCATGCCGGTCGACCTGTCGGCGTTGACTTTTTCGAGCGACATCGTGCCGTCGTGTACGCGCTGCTCGGCTACGAACCAGTACCGGATCGCTGGCAGGACGTGCGGCGTTCGCCATCGGCCGACGACAGCGCGTGGCGCCGTCGTGGACGAGTTCCTGTTAGCGTCAAGCTACGGCGCCGTATGCCGTGCCCGCCGCAACGGAACGCGGATGGCCGTGGTCGACGCCGTTGATGGCAGCGACAGCGTTCGCTCGATCTCTCCGGTGATGGCATCGGACAGCGCCGCCGGTCACCGAAACCCTATCGAACGAGAGTCGCGCGCGCATTCGCCAACACCTGGCTGTGCTCGCGCGCGAGAATCGCTACCGTCCGAGGTCATGACCGCGGTGACGCACGCGCGCCGCACCCTGCTCCTGGTGTTCCTGCTGGCCGTGTATCTCGCGCCCACGGTTCGGTCGATGGCCGGCGATTTCTTCCGCCGCGACGCGTTCGATCCGTTTCTCCCGACCGTCCGCGCGCTGGAGCAACGGATCGCGGAAGGCCGATTTGCCGACGCGCTGCCGCTCGCGATTGAGCTCGATCGGGCGTATCCCCGCCAGGCGCCGATCGCGCTCTGCTGGCGCGGGTCCACCATGGCCTGAACGACGCGGCGCGCGAGGCCGCTGCGTGGGAGCGGGCATGTGGCAACCAGCCCGGCGCCCGCCGAGGCCTGTCCCGCGCTACCGGAAGCGCATTGCCAACGCCAAACAGCCCGCTGAATGCGCTGCGCGCATACGAGCGGTGCGCGCAATTCGCGACGGACGATCCGGAGGTCTTCTCGATTTGGGAGAGGCCTACGCGCTGAACCATCGCCGGCGAGGGTAGTATGGCGTTCGAGCGGGCCTTCGCCCTGATCCGAAAATCCGGTGACGAGGCGGCGCCTTCAGGCGCTGCGGGACGGCTCGCGATGACGCGCCTCGCTCTGCGGTCGATCAGCGTGGCCGGCGCGGCGATGACCGCCGGCTATGCGCCGCTGTGCGCCAGCCCGTCTCACGTTTCACGATTTCATCCGCTCGAACATGTTCGGCGTGGCCGGATTCGCCCTGATGGCACTGGTTGCTCTATTGGGCGTGGTTTCTTGTCGCCCATGGACACGCGCCGCGTCACGTCGACGCGGCCTGTGGCTTCCGTTTGCCGTTGCCGTCATGTCGGTCGGGCTCTACAACACGTTTCGTCCCATCCTGCCGGCGCTGACCGACGACTGGCACAGCCTGCTCGTGGCCGACGTCGCGCTGGCGGCGATCATCTGGCTCTGCGGCCGTGGATCACTGGGCAGCGCGATCGTTGTTGTCCGGCGCCCGCGCAATCCGCTGAGGATGCGAATCGCGTCGGAGGGGCAGTTGCCGATAGCGGCTCTTGGGCGGCGCAGGCGTCCTCGCGTTCGTGTCTGCGGCGCTCGTGCCCTGTTGATGCAGCAGGCGGACAGTTCGAGCCGGACCTTCTGAGCACCGGCCTTTCGCAAGGGATGCTGTGGACGCTGGTGACGCTGTCGCTGGTTGCCTCGTCGGGCTTCCTCGCGCTCGCGCTCTTGCTCCGCATTGTCCGATCGGAGTCGATGCCGCGAATACGGCGTCCTGCTCGTGGCGCTCACCGGCGTGACGTCCATCGCAGTCGACCGCACGATCGGCAGCACGTTGGGCTTCGTCGGCGCCGGCCGCGCCTGTGTCGACGGGATGGCCGCGCTCGCGATCAGTCACCACTTGGGGTGCCTGCGGCTGCGGCAATCGATGCGCGCGGAGGCGACCGCTGACGTCTCCGATCCAGGTGTTTTTCGGTGCGCCGCGTCCAGCCGACAACCTGCGCGCCCTCCTGGCCGTCGGCGCCGTCGTGGCGTCGATCTCACGGTGCGACCGTGTTCAGCCGCCGATTCGACTGGGACTTTCTGCTGCTGGAAACAGCAGTCGCGATCGTCTGGCTGGCGATAACGGCACATCTTCCGTGTGGCGCCGACGCGTCCGCTTGGTGGCTCGGGCGCTGGCGGCGGCATGCCCATGCCGTTCGCCGCCTGGCAGGCGACTCGCTGGATCGACAGCCGGTTGCCCGACACGCGCCGCTCGCTCAATCGCTACGTCATCTACAACGGCCCGATGCGCCTCGCGGACGATTTGCTGCACACTGGCCGACGGGCGCGGTTCCTGCGTTCCAGCGATATCTGCGCGGGAGAACAGCGGCCTCGCCAATCTCGACGTCAAGCCGGTGAGCCTCGACTTCGTCACGCCGCTGGAGCGTGCGCCGCGACAGCCGCCTCCGGCACACCTTCTCTTCTTCGTTATCGACAGCCTGCGCCCCGACTATCTCGCGCCGCACAACCCGCGCGGTCACCTTCACGCCGAACATCGCGCAGCTGGCGACCGACAGCCCGTGTTTCGCAACGCGATGACGCGATACGGCGCCACGGACTGTCGCCGGCCATCTGGTCGGGCGCGGTCAGCCCTCAAAGCAATTACGTCACGCCGTTCTGGCCGATGAACACGCTCGAGAAGTTGCTCGACGCGAACGCCTCACACCCGGTTGATGAGCGTGGACGTGTTGATGGAGCAGTTGCTCCGCCCGCGATCCGACATCGTTCACCTGGACCAGGGGCGTCGGACGCTCGACTACGACTTGTGTGAAACCCTCGCCGAGCTCGAAACGCGCCTGCCCGCGATCGGACCGGGCCAGCCGGCGTGTTCGCCTATCCGAATCTGCAGAATCTGCATCTGTCGAACCTGATGTCGGCATCGGTGCCGGCCGGCGAAACGTATCCGGGCTTCCATGCGCCGGACCGCCGCGCGGGTCCATGCCATCGGATCGGTGTCTGGGCCGATTCGTGGAGTTTTGAACAGCGCGACGCCTACGATCGGAGCGTCATCGTGCTGACGTCCGATCACGGCGAGCTGCCGAATGAGGAAGGGCGCTGGGGGCATGTACTATCATTCCCGCAGATCCTCGCATTCCGCTGATCGTGCATCTGCCGCGGGAACATCGGAGCGAGATTCAGACCGCGCCGATCTCGACGCGCTCAGCTTGTCCACCGACATCGCGCCGACGATGTACGCGGCGTTGGGCTATGAGCCGCGTGCCGCGAATTCGCTGATGGGCGAGTCGCTCATCCGCTCGACGCCGACCAGCGCCCGCGGAGGCGGCGCGGAGATTACGTGGTCGAAGCCACAGCAGTGCGGTCTACGGCGTCGTCCGTCGCAATGGCCGACGTGTCTCACATCGTCGACGCGGTGTCGGGTCGGAATACGCCTACGATCGTGACGGCGAGAATGGTTGGAAGGCGCGCCGGTTGTCGAGGGTATCTCGCGAGCCGGCGCAGCGGATCATCCGCGAGCACGTGGACCACGTGCGTCGCGTGTTTCACATGCCGGCGTATCGGTAAGCCATGACGTTGACGCCCGCAGCGTACACGCCCTCGGTTTGACCGCGGTTGTCGCCGTCCTCGTCGCAGTGGTGACCTCTGCCGCGCTGCGATTCGTGTCGGCGGCGCGCGAAAGCCGCAGCGGCCGGGGGCCGGGCGAGGACAAGCTGTCGGCGGCGCTCCAGGAAGCCGTCACGCGGCTGCAGGCGCAGGGAGCGGCCACCGCCGCGCGCGGGAGGCTTCCGAGCGCCTGAGCGGCGAAATCATTTCGGGGCTCAGCGCCGGGCTGTCTCGTCGTCGGACTGAAAGGCGAGATCCGCATCCTGAACCCGGCCGGCGCCGGATGCTGAATCTGGCCGAGGCGGCGTCGCCAGACGTGCCGGCGCGCTCGACGAGCTCGCTGTCGGCGGTCATCGATGAATGCCTGAGCACGCAGGCGCCGGTCGTGCGCCGCTCGGTGACGCTGCCCGAGGCGAAGCGCACGGCGTCTCGCATGTCGGCATCACCGTGCCGCCGCTGTTCGACGACGCCCAACTCCACGGGGCGATCTGTCTGTTTACCGATCTGACCGCGGTCAAGCGATCTGAGGAGCAACTCCGGCTGAAAGACAGCCCTCGCGACGGTGGGAGAGCTGACCGCCGGCATCGCCCACGAGTTCCGGAACGGCCTCGACGATTCACGGGGCACGGCAAGCTGATCGATCTCTCGGCGCTGCCGGAGGTCTCATCGTCCGGTACGTCGAAGGCATACGCGCCGGAAACGGAATCGCTCGGGCAGGTGGTGACGAACTTCCTGAACTTCGCCTGCCCGGCGCAGCTGACGCTGACCGACGTGGACCTTCGCGCCATCTGCGAGCGTGCGGCCGAGGAGTGCGCGCGACGCGCGGCGCTTGGCGGCGACGTGTCGAGGTGGAGGGCGAGTTCGACGTGATCGAAGGCGACGAGATCCCGCTGCGCCAGGCGTTCAGCAATCTGCTGCGCAACGCGATCGAAGCGTGCGCCGCAGCGCCCGTCCTCCGCGGATCGTCGTGAATCCGAAATCGATCGGGCGCAGCAGGGTGTCGCGCGTCTCGCGTCAACGACAACGGTCCGGGGATCCGACGGCGCTGCGCGAGCGGGTGTTCCGGCCCGTTTTTCACCAGCAAACGCAACGGCACCGGACTCGGTCTCGCCCTGGGTATAGAAAATCGTGGTGTTCCACAACGGCCGCGTCGCCGTCGCGACCTCGCCGCTGGCGGCGCGGCGGTTCAAGCGACGCGTGCCTGCGGCCGGTTGACGACCGCCGACGATCCGCCAAAATTGTGGATCGGTGTCTCGGAAGTCAGCCCATCGAGTCGTCGACATTCAAGCGAACCTCGCCCGAAATATCCCTCTCAATAGACTGGATTCCAGGCCATTTACTGAATGGCAATTCTCGTGGAGCGCACCTGGCAGCCGAGTTGCTCAGTTTGGTGAAGAAGTGTGTTCTCCCGCTGCTTGTTACCTGCGCCACCTGATCGCGAGCACGGGCGATCCCTGATCGAGATCGCGACGGTGCTCGCCATATTTTGGAGTCGTCGCCGCGATGGTCGACGCTCGTCGCGAACGCGTTTGCGCATTTCGCGTCACAGCGGTGATGCGCGAAGCATCTCGAACGCCATCGCGGTGGTCAAGATCCGCGCCGCGTCGAGTTTCACGCAGACGCGTCTTTCGTCGATCTGACCGGAAAGAAACATCGGTCCGAAACGTGGGACGCGACCACGTCGCACTGGACCACTGAGGGCGGCGAAATCAGCCTCTCGAACGGGGTCATGTTCGGGTATGGCCCCGTGACCATCGCCCTCCGAACTCGCAAAGCACCATCGATCAGGCGCCGAAATGCAAAGACGACGCGGGCACCGACATCGGGAATAGCGCGTGCGTGATCTTCAACTCGCGGGGTGTGCCGGTTGACTCATTGGGCGCGCCAACGGGTGTTGACGCCCCGTATGTCACGGACGGGCGCGCGATCTACGGCGTGACGCTGTCCGCAACAGGCATGACGCGCAACTGGCGGACGTTTCCGGCTACCACCGCGACGTGGGTGCAGCAATGACGCATCGGCGTCTCGACCTCGTGCGTCTTCGCGAGGCTCGAGGATCTCACTCATCGAGACCCTCGATCGCTGCGTCACGATGGTCACCGTTCTCGCGGGTTCGCCTCGCCTGCCGCCGTCGCGACGATGCACACGGAGAACGAAGGCACCGTCAGCGCGCACCGCTGAATACGCGCAGGACAAGATGGAGCAGCCCTCGCGCTCGTACACCGACTCCGTCAGCAACACCGTCGTCTTTCCGGCTGCCAGCAGCGGCGGCACCGGTTTGACCGTCGGCGGCAGCACGACGAATCCCGTAAATGGTTACGTGGACTGGCTGGGGCACCGACGGCAGCCTGCTTTGGCGGGCGGCACTGCCGCGCCCACGAAATGGTTCTACAAGCGACTCTGGCAGATCAGCTCGCCGACGACCGGCTTGAAACAGATGACGGTGATGGTAATGGTCCGCTCGTCGGTCGGCGGCGCTGCTGCCGAAATCGACGGTGGTGGCGGCAAAGGCATGGCAGTTCTGACATCCGCCCGAACCGCTCGACACGAGCTGGGGTTCTCGTTGCTCGAGCTGATCGTCGCCACGACCGTTCTGCTCGTCGTGTCCAGCATCTTCACGAGCGGCCTGATGCAAGTGACCAGGCATCAGCAGACGGTCTGGAACCGGACCGAGATGCACAGTGGAGTGCGCAGCGCGACCGAGCTGCTTCAGCAAGAGATTGACAGGCCGACGGATCGCGTTGCCGGCCTCGCCGGTCACCCTTCAGACGGCGGTGGTCATTCCGGCGGGCACTGTGCCGTGCGTGGAGTTTTCGGCGGCGGGTGGAGCGGCGGCGTGACGGCGACGGTGACGTTGTCCTCGGTTGCCGGCATAGTGGGCGGGCACGAACAACGGCATCAAACTGATCGTCCTCGACGGCGATTCGTCGGAAACGATCGTCCAGACCAGGAACGCCGGAACGAACGAGGTGACGGCCTGTTCAGCCGGTCGCACGCGGTCGGCGCGCCGCGTGGCCGCACTCGGCGGGCTTTGGCGAAGGGATCATCGGGCCGAGCTCGGCGTACACGACACCCTGGTCGACCACGCCCGGCACCTACACGAACGGATCGAACGCGAATCGGCTGAAGCTGTTCGGCGACGTCAACGGCGACGGCAAGATGGTGTATGTCGAGTACTTTCGCGACAACGGCGATGTTGGCGCATCGCCGTCGCACAATCTGTAGTCGCAACGTGATGGCGTTCGGACGCGGGGAGCAAGCCGACCGCGACGGCGTCGCAGATTCGCTCAGCAACGTCTATCCGAATCCACCCGACGGGACCGCGGCCCGTCCCATGCTTCAGCTTACAATGGCGTCGATCAACGGCACGGCAGCGTGCTCGACGTTGCCATCACCTTGACCGCAGACCCAGCAGGTCGATCCGATCACCCGCACCTACCAGACAGAAACCACGGCGCTCTTGAACGTATCGCCCCGGAACGTGTTCAACACCTGGATGACGGCCGGCTACGGCGAAACCGGGTAACCGCCAGCAATACGGCAACTGAACGAAGTACGCTT